>FUWD013023125.1_pt1 | contig 13564 bp, 11 predicted proteins | sample 1063281 | NCBI WGS metagenome assembly FUWD01 (sample SAMEA79048168, study PRJEB19326) | metagenome | biome: marine
CGCGTATCGGCAGAGGGATCACTTGAACCATGGTACACCGGGGTACTTGCGTTTGAGCTTTCCGTCGAGTCCCAGCCAGTCGCCGGTCGGCAGGAACATCATCATGAGCGACATGAGTACCAGCGGGGGGATGGTGAGATTGTAGTACCCTCCGGCGGCGAAGTTCAGCAGGAAGAAGAGGCCGAAGGCGGCGTTGGCCCTGGTGGCGATGCCCAGCAGCAGGCCGATGCCGACCACGAGTTCGCCTACGGTGACGATCCAGGCGATGGGCATGGCCAGGGGAATGGCGAAGTGTGCAAGATAGGCGGCCTGGTATGCAGCGATTTGGGCTTCCAGGCCCGAAGATGTTCCGGCCTGGGCCAGCAGTTCGCCCAGGCGCCGGGTGAAGTGGTGCTGCATGATGTCACTCCACATCCAGCCGCGCATGACTTTATGGACGACGCCATACAGGAAGATGAATGTATAGAGGTAGCGGAGCAGCAGGGCGATGATGACCCCGGTGCTTTTCAGGGGGTGGCTCGTTATGTAGCCGCGGTTCCATGCGAAATCGGACATGCGGGAGCGATCGTTGAGGGTTGGATCAGATGACTGCAAGTTCAAAACTTACGAAAAAAAACGGTTCGGGGGGTGCGGCTACAGCAGGTTTTGCGGGTCGACGTCGGCGATGATCAGCAACCCCTGGCGCCGGAATGCCGATGTGACCTCCTGCTGGAGTTCCCTGACCGGAGTCATTGACGGTTTGGTGCCCTGGATCTTGATGATGATCTGGTGTCGGTAGCGCCCCTTGATCCTGCTGATGCCCGCCGGGGCAGGTCCCAGAATCATGGCCGTTCCGGGAGGAAAAATTGTTCGCAGCCCTTGGGCGAAGGCTGACGCACCAGCTTCGGCGTCGACTTCGACAGGGGCCGTGAATTCGAATTTCACGAGTTTCGACGCAGGGGGGTAGGCGAGCTCTGTCCGTAGCACCATTTCGGCTTCGTAGAACTTCCGGTAGTCTCCTTCGAGCAGGTGCCGGAACAGTTCGTTGTCCCGGTTGTAGAGCTGCAGGATCACTTCCCCCGGCTGCGAAGACCTGCCGGCGCGTCCCGATACCTGGGTCAGGAGGGCATAGATCCGTTCAGCCGCCCGGAAGTCCGGGATGTTCAGGCCTATATCGGCCATGAGCACGCCTACGAGGGTGACATCGGGGAAGTCGAGCCCCTTGGCTACCATCTGGGTGCCGAGGAGGATGCGCGCCTTACGGGCACCGAAGGCGCTCAGGATCTCGGCATGGGCATCCCTGGTGCCGGTAGTGTCGACGTCCATCCTGAGGATCTTTTCGTCGGGGAAGAGCTCCTGCAGCTCCTCTTCGATGCGTTCCGTGCCGCTGCTCTTGTAAAAGAGCTTTTCTGAGGCGCAGGCGGCGCATTTCCCGGTGAACGGCTCGGTATGGCCGCAGTAGTGGCAGCGGAGGGTCTGGTCGCCAGTGTGGTAGACGAGGGGGATGTTGCATGAGCGGCAATGGGGTACCTGGCCGCATTCAAGGCAGAGTACGCTGCCGGCAAAGCCCCTGCGGTTCTGCAGCAGGATCACCTGCTGGTCACGTTCGATGCGCAGCCTGATGGCGTCGTACAGGGCTCCCGAGATCGACGGGGTAACCCGTTGGCTTCCGGGCATCCAGACCATTCCGACCTTCGGCATGGAGGCGCCATCGACCCGTTCGGGAAGCTCCAGCAGGGTGTACTTGCCGGCCTGGGCGTTCGCGTAGGATTCGAATGAAGGGGTCGCCGAGCCGAGCACGCAGAGCGCCCCTTCGAGTTTTGCCCGCATGACGGCAGTGTCCCTTGCCTGGTAGCGGGGGTTCCGGTCCTGTTTGTAGGCCGTATCGTGCTCTTCGTCGACGATGACGGCTCCGAGGTTCTCCAGCGGGGCAAAGATCGTGGAGCGCGCGCCGAGTGCGATACGCGCCTTGCCTTGCCGCAGGCGCTGCCAGGCGTCGTACTTTTCCTGGCTGCTCATGGCGCTGTGCATGATCTGGATGTCGTCGCCGAAGTAGTGCCTGAAGCGCGAGGCGGTCTGCGGCGTGAGTGCGATTTCCGGTACCAGCACGATCGCTGTCCGGCCGGCGTCGAGCACCCTGCGCAGCAGTTCGATGTAGACTATGGTCTTTCCGCTTCCGGTTACGCCATGGAGGAGGAAAGTGCGGAAGCCGCCTCCGGCCGCCGCGCTGGCGAGTTCATCGAGGGCCGCCTGCTGGTGTACGCCGAGGGTGTCGATCTTTTTTGGTGTCTCCCGGTATTTCGAGACGAAGCCTCCCGATACTTCCACCTCGATCTTTTCGGCAAGACCGAGCGTAACCAGGCCGTTCAGCAGTTCCCTTGAGAAGCCGGTTTCATCGACAGGGTATGCCCGATCCGGGGTGGCTGCCAGCAGCTCGAAGGCTTCGAGCTTGCGCGGGGAGCGGGCGATGAGTGCTCTCGGGTTTTCCGGGAGGCAGGGGGCGAGGCGCCAGGAGGTTTTTGTCCTTGGCCTCGATTCGGTGAAGCTTTTGGTCATCCTGACCAGGCCTCCCCGCTCAAGTTCAGAGAGGGTCTTGTACAGTTCCCGTCGGCCCAGTCTTTTCCTGAGCTGCCGGACCGTCAGGCGGCCGGAGCCGGAGAGCTCCTGGAGGATCCTGCGGCGAAGTCCGGAATTGCGGACTTTCGATGCGGTGCTCTCGAGGCGGAACTCTGTCAGCTCAACGCTGTCGTCAACCACGCTCCTGAGCGGGGCGGGCAGGGTGGTCGTGATGCAGTCGATAGGCCTCGAAAGGTAGTAGGCGGCCATCCACATGGCAAGTTTCAGCAGCGGAGGGGAGAGCACGGGGCGGCCACCGGCAAGCAGGTCGAGGATTTCGCCTTCAGGCGCTGCCGCTTCATGGTCTCCGACAAGAAGCGCGATGTAGCCGATATATCCTGATGCGCTGTGGCCGACGAGGGAAAGCATGACCTGGCATCCGGGAACGATCTCGCCTTCGATCCCTGCGGGGATCGAGACCAGGAACGGTTCTTCACGGAAGAGCCTGTCGACATAGACGAGTGCGTGCATGGGTGTCATACGAAAACGGAAAAGCCAGTGGGTTCGCACTGGCTTTTCCGATGGAATCTTTGCTGCCGGGCGCCTGCTTCTTACTTTCCCAGAGCTGTGATGACGTTTGCCCTGATCTCATCGACGTTGCCGATTCCGTGGATCCTGCTGTAGGCGGGAGCGTCCGTGGCGCCGTTAGCTGCAAGGCCACGGTAGTAGCCGACCAGAGGTTCCGTCTGGTCGTGGTAGACTGAAAGGCGTTTGCGAACGGTCTCCTCACGGTCGTCCTCGCGCTGGACGAGCTCCTCGCCGGTCACGTCGTCCCTGCCTTCGACAGCTGGCGGGTTGAAGATCACATGGTAGCTTCTTCCGGATGCCGGATGGACACGGCGGCCGCTCATGCGTCTGATGATCTCCTCGTCCGGGACGTCGATCTCGACGATATTGTCGATCCTGATGCCTTCGCTCCTGAGCGCATCAGCCTGGGCGATGGTGCGCGGGAAGCCGTCGAAGAGGCAACCGTCGGCGCAGTCGGCCTGCTGGAGGCGCTCCTTGACCAGTCCGATGATGATGTCATCGGACACCAGTCCTCCTTCATCCATGATTTTCCTGGCCGCGATCCCCAGCGGCGTCTGTGCCTTCACGGCCGCACGGAGCATGTCGCCCGTGGAGATCTGGGGGATGCCGAACGTTTCCGTGATGAATTGTGCCTGTGTTCCTTTTCCGGCGCCGGGCGCTCCCAACAGGATGACTCTCATGAAGCGGTGTCCTTTAAGAATTTTTTTCAGGGAAATGACGGTGATTTTCGGTTTCGACGGCATGTCGGCCACCGGGGCGGGAGGCGTCACCGGGCCGTTCCGGTCGGACGGGGAGTCCTCGGTCGTGTCGGCGGCTTTGGCGGCGGGCGTGAACGGGACCTCTTTTCTGAATGATTTTTTCATCTCGATCGTTTTGGCTTTCGGCGTGCTCTTGCGGTGCTCGAGCTTCGTTTCGTCGAAGAGCTGCTGGAACGCGGAGTTGGTTCCGTGAGGGTCAAGCGAGCGGTACGCATAGTCTTCGTCCCTTACGATCTGCTTCCTGAACTCGAAATCGAGGGCGGAAAGCATCATGCGCAGCATCCGGCGGCTTTCGCCGAGGTCGCCTTTCGAATCGATGCGGGTATGAGCCTTGCCGTTGACCGTCGTGATCCTGCGGCCATTGACGTCGGTCTCCTCGATGAGGCCGAACGTGAGGTCGATCTTCATGCCGAGCAGTGCGAACGAATAGACTTCGGCGCGGATGGTTTTCATGCCACCGACGGCTGTCTTCTGGTTCTTCAGGTTCCATCCGACCCAGCTTTCGATTTTTTCGTTGATGAGCGTGGCGACGACATCCAGGGGGCATTCGTAACGGCGTACCTTCAATTCGCTGAAAACCGGGGTTTCCGAGGTATGGATGGCGTTGTCCAGAAGTCCGTGGTAGACCTTGGCCATTTCGTTTCTGAAGGGGATGAAATCAAACAGATCCATGATGTGAAGGGCCGGTGTTAGTGGTTACTGCGCTTCGTTGCCGCAAGGTCCTGTCCGGGTCGCCAGTTGGCCGCATGCCGCGTTGATCGCGGCTCCCTGACTTTTTCTCACGGTGACGTGCAAACCGGCATCAAGCAGGTGACGAACGAATGCGTCTCTGGTTGCGCTGTGGGCGGACCTGAACCCGAAATTAACGATTGGGTTATAATCAATCAAATTAATTCTGCACAAAAACCGCTTCGCAAAGCGCCCCAGCCTGCGGGCTTCTTCGGGCGAATCGTTCACGCCCTCCAGCAGCATGCAGACCAGGGTCACGGGTTGGCCGGTCCTGCTGTTGTAGGCGGTGATGGCAGCTGCGAGGCGGTCGAGCGGGTACTGCCTTGCGGCGGCCGGCATCATGCGTTCCCGCAGCTGCTGGTCGGCGGTATGCAGCGATATGGCGAGCTTGGTTTTCAGGCCGGAGGAGGCGATGCGTTCAATGCCCGGCACCAGCCCTACGGTCGATATCGTGATCCGCTTTTCAGAGAGTGTGAAGCGGTAATCCGGCGCGGTGAGGGTCGATATCGCCTCGAAGACATTGTCCAGGTTGAGCAGCGGCTCGCCCATGCCCATGAAGACGATGTTGGTCAGCCGTCTTCCGGCCTGTTCCGCCGCCGCCTGAAGGGCGTAGGCCTGGTCGGTGATCTCGAATGAGTGGAGGTTCCGTTTAAAGCCCATGTGCCCTGTTGCGCAGAATTGGCACTGCAGGGGGCAGCCAGCCTGGGATGAGACGCAGGCCGTCATCCGTTCGGCCGAGTGAATCAGGACGCTTTCCACGAGTTCACCGTCGGGGAGGCGCATGAGGTACTTTTCAGTCGTCCCTTGAGCGGACGGAGCTTCCCCTGGAGCCTCACTTTCATTGCCGACAACCTCGGCTGACCGGATCTCGTAGGCTTCTGACAGCTTCCGCCGCAGTTCCGAGCTGATCGAACTCATCGAGCCGAACGACTGCTCCTGCTGGCTGTAGAGCCATCGGTGGAGCTGCGCGGCACGGAACCGGGGTTCTCCGAATGATGCCATCGCCGCTTCGAGCTCCTGACGGGGGAGCTCCTTGATATTGTTAAGGGATGGCGTGTTGCCGGTATGCGCTTCGGTCATGGGATGGACAATGTTGGCGGTTTCAGAAGTTGTTCCGCGAGTCAATTGCTTCGTTGGGCGGTGCTCGAAATCCGGTTGAACCCTTCCTTGGTGATGAGCAGGAAAAAAAGTACTTTATATGACGAAATTAATTCCCTTCAAGCGGTCGAACAACCTCCGTGAATATAATGACCCCGGAACCATCCACAGATAAAAAGGATTTCAATCATCAGCTGCTCGATAAAGTAATTCATGCGAGGATCCGTTTTGCGGCCCTCGCTTACCTGCTCAGCGTTCCGGAAGCCTCGTTCGTCGAATTGCGCGACAGCATCAGGGCGACGGACGGTAACCTCAGTATCCATCTGAGGAAGCTTGAAGCTGCCGGGTACGTGGAGTGCATGAAGAGTTTTGAAAGCCGGAAGCCGCTGACCAGCTACCGGATTACGGCTCAGGGACGTGATGCATTCATGCGTCACCGTCGCCATATCGATATGTTCTGTGACGAAATGCCTGTTGACCATATGTCCGGCCTGCAGCCTGCCTGAGCGGCGTTGTATAGATGCGGAAACCCTGTTTATGAGCACGATCGTCGATTTTTCTGACACCAATACCCTGACCCGATGATTTTACCGGAACTTGGCCGGACCCTTACCCCCCAGGAGTGGCAGCCGGTCGTCGACGAGCTGCTCCATGCCGAAAGCATTATTCTTTCCACCCACGAAAACTCGGACGGAGATGGCCTCGGCAGTGAGGTGGCCCTTGCTCTGGCCCTTAAGGCCCTCGGCAAGCAGGTAGCCATCTTCAACCCGACCGAGGTGCCTGCGAATTACCAGTTTTTGCGGGAGATCTGCGACATCAGGCTGTTCAGGGAGCGCGACGAGGAGGCCATCCAGGAGATCTGTACGGCAGACCTGCTGATCGTGCTTGATGCCAACCACCATGGCCGGATAGGCCGGATCTGGCCACAGGTTGAATTCGCCCGCGAGCTTGGACGGCTCAGACTCCTCTGTATCGACCACCACCTTGAACCGCAGGATTTCGCCGACGTCATGCTCTGCGAGAATTACGCATCCTCTACCGGAGAGCTGGTCAGCGACCTGCTGATCGTGCTCGAAGAGGTGACCGGCACGAAGCTGTTTTCGCCTGAGGCTTCCTCGAGCCTCTATGCGGCCATCATGACCGACACCGGATCGTTCCGTTTCCAGAAGACCACCCCGTACGTTTACCGCCTTGCCGGCATGCTGGTGGAGCGTGGGGCGAATCCCGAAATGGTTTACGACCGGATCTACAGCTCCCTCAGCCCCGAGGCACTCAAGCTGCTCGGGCTTTCGCTTGCCAGCATCAGGCTTCTGGAGTGCGGGCTGATTTCCTGGCTCTTCATTTCCCGCGAAATGCTGGAGGAGACCGGCAGCAAGCTTTTCGATACCGATATCATCATCCGCTACCTCCTGAGCGTGCCAACCGTGAGGGTCGCCGTGCTGCTCGTCGAGATGCAGGACGGCCGCGCCAAGGTGAGTTTCAGGTCGAGGGGACGTATCCCTGTCAACAGGCTCGCGCAGCAGTATGGCGGCGGCGGCCACATTAACGCCGCAGGGTGCCTGCTCGACATGTCCGCGGAGAAGGCGCAGCGGGTTATTTTCGACGATGTCTGCAAGTTCACGCGTGAACAGGTAGATGCCCTGGATTCGCCGCTTTTCGACAGGAAATCCTGATTGCTTCCATTTCCTCCCAAAGCGGGGCAAACATTTTATAAGTTCATCATCCGTGCTATTTTGGGTTTTATCCCAACCTGTGCCCGGATATGATGATGCTTATGTATGCCCACGCTGCCCGCCTGCGGATTTTGCCATTTCTCCTGATTTTCCAGTTCTTCCTGCTCCGGCAGCTCCATGCCCTCCCGGCTTCTGGCCGTTGCGTGGGCGTTACGGACGGCGACACGGTGGTGCTTCTCGTCGACGGCCGCCAGGAGAAGGTGCGCCTGTATGGTATCGATGCTCCCGAAAAAAAGCAGGCTTTCGGGAAGCGGGCCAGGCAGTATGCCTCCATCCTGGCGTTCGGCCGCCAGGTTTTCCTTGAACGGGTCGATACCGACCGGTATGGACGCACGGTTGGCTGGGTATACCCGGGAGAGGGCCGCTCGATCAACGAGGCGATGCTGCAGGCAGGACTCGCCTGGCATTATACCGCATACTCGCGGGATGCCGGCCTTGCCCGGCTGGAGCGCGAAGCCCGACTGAAGCGCCGCGGCCTCTGGCAGGACCCGGCTCCGGTTCCGCCATGGGAGTTCAGGAAAAAGAGAGTCAAGAAGGGAACCGGAAGACGGGAAATCGGGCAATAGGACTTATGGGTCGTATGGGTCCAATAGCTCCTGTTCTTTCAATCCTCCCCTGTTTTTCAATTCCCCCCATTCTTTTCATCTCCCCTCCCTTCCCCCTCAAGGCAACGAATCTCGCTAAATTTGGTACTTTGAAGAAATTGCGGTACTACGCCGCGCATGCGTTCCATTATTCCAAGCCACATTGTCGAACATGAGCAAATCCCAGGGATCCCCAGCCGTCGCCGAACTCAAACTCTCCGTCATATCCAGACCGGCCGCATCGGTGACGGCCGATCTTCTTGTTGTTCCGTTCACCACCAGATCGCTCAAGAGCGATGCTTCCGGTATGTTGAAGGCTCTGGGCTTCGAGCATGAAGTCCTCGGTGACTTCAAAGGTTCGGCAGGTGAAATCTGCATCCTCTATCGTTCCGTGACGAAGGGGGCTCCGAGGGTTGCCCTCCTTGGCCTCGGCGAGGGGAAATCGTCCGGGGATTTCCGCAAGGCGTTCGAGGCGCTTGCAAGGAAAGCGGCGGAGTTGCACTGCGGGGTCGTGTCGGTGGAGTGTTCATCAATCGGTTCCTGGGTCAGGCAACTGAAACGCACTCCGGGTTATCTTGCCGGTATCATCGTTGAAGGGGTCGTCTATGGCTCCTATCGTTTCGATTACCTGAAAAGCGGCAAGCTCGACAAGGAGAAAAAGAAGGAGGATGAGGGCAAGCCGAAGGCGATTGCCGGGCTGGTGCTTGCCGGCTGTGGTGACCTTGCCGAAGCGGTCATGAAGGGGGCCGGGGCCGGGTTTGTAATTGCCTCCTGCCAGAACCGGTCGCGCGACCTGGTCAACCTGCCGGGGAACCACCTTTCTGCCGAAGATCTTTCGGAGGCGGCACACGAAGCCGGCCGGCGCGGCGGATTCGACGTGACGGTGTTCGGCAAGGAGAAGATCGTCGAACTCGGCATGGGCGGCCTGTTGGCGGTCAACCAGGGGAGCCAGGATCCGCCGACCTTTACGATCATGGAGTACAAGCCTGCGGGAAAGGCCAAAAAGCGCGTCGCCCTGGTCGGTAAGGGGGTCACTTTCGATTCCGGCGGCATCTCGATCAAGCCTGCGGCCGGCATGGACGAGATGAAGAGCGACATGTCCGGGGCCGCGACGGTGATCGGCGTCATGGAGGCGGTCTCCCGCCTTGCATTGCCGCTGCACGTGTTCGGGATCGTTCCTGCGACCGACAATATGCCCGGCGGATCGGCGCTCAAGCCCGGTGACGTCATCAGTACGATGTCCGGCATCACGGTCGAGGTGGGCAACACCGATGCAGAGGGGCGCCTCATCCTTGCTGATGCGCTGACGTATGCGAAGCGTGAGCTGGCTCCCGACGTGATCATCGACCTTGCCACCCTGACCGGAGCCTGTATCGTTGCGCTCGGAATGAAAGTTGCCGGAATGTTCAGCAACGACGATGATCTTGCCGCAGAGATCACGAAGTCTGCGGAGGCTGCGGGGGAGAGGGTGTGGCGCCTGCCGCTCTGGGATGAGTATGCCGAGCAGATCAAGTCGGACGTCGCTGACGTGAGCAACACCGGCAGCAAGGGTGCCGGGACGATCACGGCGGCCAAGTTCCTCGAGAACTTCGTCGAGGGGCACAAGCATTGGGCCCATATCGACATCGCAGGCCCGGCCTTCGCCGCCAAAGCCGGCGCTTCGGCCGGCGGTGGTACCGGTTTCGGCGTCCGCCTCCTGGTCGACCTGCTGAAATCATGGTCGTAAGGAGTCATCATTATCAGATCCGTCCGGTCCGGCTGATCTGGGCGATCGGTTTGTTTGCAGAAGTTTCCTCCAATCCTAACCTCGTCGTAGTATGCCCGACGTGAGACAGAACCCGGTGGTGATCGTGCCCGGAGTGCTTTTCTGGGACTCGCTCTATGATGTCATGCGGGATGCGCTGGCGGCCTGGCTCCCAAAGGAGAAGATCGCCATCGTACCGGTCAACGTAGCGGACTGGATCGGCATTCCGCCATCGCCGGAGCGCTCGACCAACAGGGTCATGGCCTCGCTTGACCGCACGGTCCGGACAATGGCAGCCCGTTTTCCCGGAGAGCCGGTCACCATAGTTGCCCACAGCGGCGGTGGAACGATCGCCATGGTCTATCTGCTGCAGAAAGCGTTCCAGGGAGATGCTTACCGGGTCGACGACATGGTCGGCAGGCTGGTTACCCTCGGAACACCGTATCATACGCATGAACGTTTCGCGAAAATCAAGACAGATTTTATCTTCAGTCATATCACCCCTGATTTTTTCAGGAAATATCCGGTCGTTTCGGTCGTGAGCGACCAGTACATGGGCTCTCTCGGGGGAAACATCACGGAGAAACTCTGCTACTTTTTCTACCGGAGCGTCACTGATGACGGTGCGCTTGCCGGTGATGGCATCGTGCCGGCGAAATGCTGCATTCTCGAGGGCGCGGAAAACGTAACCATATCCGAAACGGAACACCTGCCTACCCCGCATACCCGATGGTACGGCAATAAAGAGGGAGTCGAACGATGGATTGGATGGCTCTGAAAAGTTTGAGGCGACTTCTTGTCCTGCTTCTTGTGATCTCGTTTTCCGCCTCACTCGGCGCCTGCCGCCAGGAGGAGCGGAAGGACGAACAGCAGCAGCATGTGGAGTCCATGATGGCGATCCTCCTGCAGGTGCAGAAGAATCTCGGCCGCATCCGGCAGAAGGAGGCGGTCGTGGAGCGCCTGTCGTCGGATATCGAAGGGCGCGAGGAGGTCAATGCGGCGCAGATCGGCAAGGAGATCTACGGCAACATCAGGTACCTTGATTCCACCCTGACGGCCAGCAAGGCCCTCATCAGCAGGATGGAGAATGAGAATCGCTCTTCCGGGTACCGCGTCGAGTCCCTTGACCGGCTCACCCGCGAGCTCAAGGGCGACCTGGAATCGCGTGAGCGAGAGCTTGCCACCATGAAGGGCGAGGTCTCCAAGCTCAACAAGGAGGTTTCGCGGCTGATGTCGACGGTCGATGTGATGGACGAGGTCATCAGCGACCAGGAGGACCGGATGGCAACGGCATACTATATCGTTGGTACGGTGGAGCAGCTTGCCGCCCGGGGGGTGCTGGTGAAGCCCGGACCCCTGGCCAGACTGATCGGCTCCGGACCGATGATTGCGACCGATTTCGACACCAAAGCCTTCAGCCGGATTGACATTACCGAAACGGGCGACCTTTATTTCGACAAGCCGATGAGGCGTCTTCATTTCCTGACGCCCCATACGAAAGGTTCCTACGATCTTGTGGGCGGCAACACTTCGGCGCTGTTGCTGATCAGGGACCCCGAAGAGTTCTGGCGGAAGTCGCGCTGCCTTATCGTCCTTGTGGAATGAGCGCTGCCTGCTTGCGAAGAGAACAGATAGATTTTCATCCGATTTTTGTATTATTTCAAAGCCCGTTGCCTTTTCTGCAGCGGGCTTTGAATTTTAACTTCCGATTTCATGAAGATCACCATTTTCGGATCCGGCTACGTGGGGCTGGTTACCGGTGCCTGTTTCGCCGAGGTCGGCAACGACGTGCTGTGCGTCGACATCGATGAGAAGAAAATCGAGCGGCTGAAGCAGGGCGAGATTCCCATCTATGAGCCTGGCCTCGAGGACATTGTCGTCGAAAACGTGCGCGAAGGGCGCCTCAGGTTCACTACCAGTGTCGAAGAGGGCGTTTCGTTCGGCCTCTACCAGTTCATCGCCGTCGGTACTCCTCCTGACGAAGACGGCTCGGCAGACTTGCGGCATGTGCTGAGTGTCGCCGAAAGCGTCGGCCGCCATATGAAGGATTACCGTATTGTGATCAACAAGTCGACGGTTCCTGTCGGGACGGCTGACCTGGTCCGGGAAAAAGTCTCCTCGGTGCTTGCCGAACGTGGTGTCGAAATCGATTTCGACGTGGTTTCCAATCCGGAGTTCCTCAAGGAGGGTGACGCTGTGGACGATTTCATGAAACCGGATCGCATCGTGGTCGGCGTGGACAACCCGAGGACCAAGGAACTGCTTCGTAACCTCTACTCTCCGTTCAACAGGAGCCATGAGCGCTTTATCGCCATGGACATCCGCTCTGCAGAGCTGACCAAGTACGCCGCCAATGCGATGCTGGCCACCAAGATCAGCTTCATGAACGAGATCGCGAACATTTCCGAGCGCGTGGGCGCGGATGTCGAAGCCGTGCGCAGGGGTATCGGTTCCGATTCGAGGATCGGCTTCTCGTTCATCTATCCCGGCATCGGCTATGGCGGATCCTGCTTCCCGAAGGATGTGCAGGCCCTGGAGCGGACTTCCCGGAAATTCGGCTACGATGCACGCATCCTCCAGGCCGTCGAGGCGGTCAACAACGACCAGAAACTCAGCCTCGTCGACAAGATCCGCACGCATTTCGGTGGTGAGCTGAAAGGACGCGTGATCGCCATCTGGGGCCTGGCGTTCAAACCGAACACCGACGACATGCGCGAGGCTCCCAGCCGCAAGGTGATGGAGGAGCTATGGAAGGAGGGGGTCATTGTGAGGGCCTACGACCCTGTCGCCATGGAAGAATCCCGCAGGATTTACGGGGAACGGAGTGACCTCATCCTGGTCGAGCATCCCGAAGAGGCATTGCAGGGAGCCGATGCCCTTGCCGTGATGACCGAGTGGATGGTCTTCCGCAGCCCGGATTTCGACCGGATCAAAGAGGACCTGCGCCAGCCGGTGATCTTCGACGGCCGGAATATTTACAATCCTGAGGTGATGGAGCAGCTCGGCTTTACCTACTATTCGATCGGCCGCCGCCCCAGGCTCGCGTAAGAAAACGTAAGGACAGGAGGGACAACAGGTAAGGGAGGAGTTCCCTTGAGCCTGTTGTCCCTGTTGTCTTTTGAGTCCTTTTTTCTTTCAGAAAAAGTGCTGCAGCGGGCCATGCCCGCCCCCAAGGCGCCATTCCGACCCGGCCCCGATCGCCGACCTCGTGTAAGAGATCCCTTCAGCCACCGCATCGACCATCCCCAAGCCGAGGGCAAGCTGTGACGCGATTGCCGAAGAGAGCGTACAGCCCGTGCCGTGGGTGTTGTTCGTATTGATTTTCGGATTTTCGAACCAGTGGGCGCATCCTTCGTGCAGCAGGCAGTCGCGGCATATCCCGTCCTCTCCGTGCCCGCCCTTCACCAGTACCGACCGTGCGCCTGCGAGTGCGAGCCTGGCTGCGGCCTCCTCGACTTCGGCCCGGCTTCCCGGTACCCGGGCAAGCCCGGCCAGGATGGCCGTTTCCGGCAGGTTCGGCGTGATCAGCGATGCGATAGGGAACATGCGTGACTTCAGGAGGGCCAGGCCATGCTCCGGGAAGAGCGTTTCACCGGCCGTAGAGCGCAGAACGGTATCGAAGACGACCGGAATCCCGTTGAGTGATCCGAGAAGCCCTGAAACGGTTTCTGCTGCATCCGTCGAGCCGAGCATGCCGATCTTGACCGCATCGATCCTGATGTCGGAGGCAAGCGCTTCGAACTGGTTGCGGGATGGACACTTGCCGGGCAACTGGAACGAGGGATGCGACCCCGA
>FUWD013429919.1_pt1 | contig 13552 bp, 14 predicted proteins | sample 1063281 | NCBI WGS metagenome assembly FUWD01 (sample SAMEA79048168, study PRJEB19326) | metagenome | biome: marine
TGTGTATCTTTCTGCGAAACTAAAGTTTTATGGTAGCCTGATTTACATGGGTAGACCACCGAAACCAATCGAGCAAAAGAGACTGCTAGGCAACCCTGGACAGCGCAAGCTTCCCGATGCCCTAACAACCATCTCGTTACCAGGAGGGTACGTGCCACCACTACGCGAACTAGGCGAAGCAGGTCTAACGCTATGGGAGTCAATCTTTGAGAAGGGTGAGCTGTGGATTAGCAGCCGCACCGACACTCACTTCTTGCAGATGGTTTGCGAGCAGCACGACCGCAGGCAGATGCTGATGCAGCTTGCCAACGCTGACCCTGAGAACTGGCGGGTGTTCAGGCAGCTACACGACTTAGAAGTAATGATCAGTAACAACATGGGCAAGCTCGGACTAACGCCAGCAGATCGCACGAAGCTAGGCTATGCCGAAGTCAAAGCCCGATCCAAGCTAGAGCAACTACAAGATAAGTGGGCAAGCAATGACCAGTTGGCCTCCTAGATGGCTAACACCTACGCCTGAAGAAGCCTTGGCTATTTCTCACGGTCACAAGGCATCTGATTTCATTGACGCCTTTGCGGTGGTGACAAAAGATTCAGTTGGTGGTAAAGCTGGAGATCCTTTGCGCTTGCGTGAATGGCAACGTGAACTTCTGGTTCAGGCGTTTGCCTCAAACGGCTCTGGCTTCAAGCATCGTGTAAACCTAATCGGCGTCCCTCGAAAGAACGGCAAGAGTGCGCTGGCTTCAGGCATTGCTCTCTGGTCTTTGCTGACAGGCCCTAAAGGTGGAGAGGTTTACTCTTGCGCGGCTGACAAGGATCAAGCTCGCATCGTGTTCGGTGAAGCCAAGAAAATGCTGGAAGCTGACCCCGACCTTTCCGAAATGGCAAAGATCTACCGAGACGCTATAGAGATACCTTCTACTGGTTCGGTCTACCGAGTTCTGTCTGCCGAAGCCTTCACAAAAGAAGGACTGTCACCTACAATGGTGATTTTTGATGAGCTTCACGCTCAGCCCACACGTGAGCTTTTTGACGTAATGCAACTAGCCCAGGGAGCGCGAGGTGACCTTGCCACAATGTTCTGTATTACTACAGCAGGGCAGAAGGCTGACAAGTCAGGGCAGGACTCAATCGCCTACGGACTTTATCAATACGGGCAGAAGGTTGCGCGAGGCGAGGTAAAAGATCCTAGCTTCTTCATGGCTTGGTGGGAAGCAGAAGCAGACGCTGACTATAAAGAGCCGCAGACTTGGAAAGACGCAAACCCCGGCTATGGCGACATCAACGACATTGCAGACTTTGAAAGCACCGTGCTTAGAACGCCAGAGGCAGAGTTCCGTACCAAGCGCTGCAACCAGTGGGTGTCTAGCAACCTGACCTGGCTGCCGTCAGGCAAGTGGGAAGAACTAGAATCCGAGCGAGTAATCACAGCAGACGACGAGCTAATCATCGGCTTTGACGGATCCTTCAGTGGTGACACAAGCGTCCTAGTTGGTTGCACCGTAGAGAAAGACGGCACGCTGCCACACCTGTTCTTGATCAAAGCTTGGGAAAAGCAACCAGACGACGACAACACATGGCGCGTAAACATCACAGACGTAGAGAACGAGATTGTCAACTTTTGTCAAGAACACCCGAAGGTGCGAGAGATAGCGTGTGACCCTTACCGCTGGCAGCGCACTATGGCTTTCCTAGAAGAAGAACGAGGACTGCCAATCGTAGAGTTTCCGTCAACAAGCGCAGCGCGAATGGTGAAAGCAACCGCAAGGTTCTTTGACGGAGTTATGGAAGCAAAGTTCACACAGTCAGGTGACCCACTGTTGGCACGACACCTAGACAACTGTGCGCTAAAGATAGACAACCTTGGCCCTCGTATCGTCAAGGAGAACCGTAATAGCAACCGTAAAATTGACGCTGCCGTAGCTGCTGTCATTGCTTACGAAAGGGCTACCATCGGTAGAATGGAAGAAGTAGTGCCACAAGTATTTATATAGGCGGTTATGTTGGCGAATATTTTACAGGTTTCAGGCGCGGTGCTAATTTCAGTAGGCGCAGCTATCGTATGGCTACCAGCAGGTATTATCCTAGCTGGCATTGCTTCAATCATCTTTGGACTTGCATTGGAGCGTAAGTAATGCTGAACAACCTCTTTGAGAAAAGATCTATCAACTTCCAGACTGTCTGGGGTGCCGGTGACATAAACGACACCACCACTCTGTCAGCCGTAGTCATAAACTCTGAAACGGCAATGACAATCAACGCAGTCTTTTCTGCGGTTTCTCTAATCTCTGACACTTTGGCAACACTGCCGATGGATGCCTTCATCCGCACACAAGGTGCAAGGTACCCTCTAAGACCTCGCCCTGAGTGGGTACTAAAGCCAGACGTGGACACAACTCGCGAAGCCTTCTACGGCTCTGCAATAGTCTCGCTGCTTCTAGATGGCAACACCTTTATCCGCATCTACCGCAACGATGCTGGCAAGATTGTAAACCTAGTTACGGTAAACCCTACCGATGTAGAGATCAGGCGTAACGGCTTAGGTCGAGTTATGTTTGACGTCAAGGGCGAAGAAAATATGCTCAGCTCAGACGACGTAATCTTTATCCCTGACGTAGTTCGCCCTGGCAGCTTACGTGGAATCTCTCGCGTAGACGCGCTGAAAGAAAACCTCGGACTTGCCAAGGCACTTGAAGCTTACGCAGCTAAGTTCTTCGGTTCAGGTACGCAGACTTCAGGCATCTTGGAAGTTCCTGGCAACCTAAGCGCTGAGCAGGCAAAGGACATGCAAACCGCGTTTGACTCTCGCCACAAGGGTTGGTCAAGAGCGCACAAGACAGCAATCGTTACAGGTGGCGCTCAGTACAAAGCAACCAACGTGCCTAACGATCAAGCTCAGTTCTTAGACAGCCGTAGAATGGCAGTAGAGGACGTCGCAAGAGCTTTCAACATCCCGCCACACCTTCTAGGGCTACCAGGCACAAACACTTACGCTTCAGTCGAGCAGAACAACATAGCCTTTGTCACTCACACTCTTAGACCAATCGCGCAAAAGCTAGAAGGCGCTTTGTCAACTCTGCTATCTCAAGAGACTGGTCTAGAAGCTGCCTTTGTGAAGATCAGCCTAGACGGGCTGCTACGTGCCGACATGAACTCTCGCACTCAGTCCTACAGCACGCTATTGCAGGCTGGCGTTTACTCAATCAATGATGTAAGAGCCTTTGAGGACTTGCGACCTATTGAAGATGAATCTGCCGACACAGTTCGTGTACCACTTGCAAACGTCAACATAGCTGCTGCCGACCTCAGCGTTATGAACCAAAAGGTAGAGATGGCGCAGCAACTTATTCAGATTGGCTTTGTGCCTTCTGATGTAATGGCAAAGCTAGGATTACCAGACATCACCCACTCAGGCAAGGATTCAGTCCAGCTACAAAACGACGGGCTTGAATAATGACTACGGAAAGAGAAACCCATGGCACTAATACCAAACGGCTCAAAGATGCCGTCAACGAACAAGCAGCCCGAAGTAAAGAAGCCAGCCCCAATAGCGCCTGTCAAGATTGTGACGGAGACTGTGGAGTCTGTGACGCCAGTAGAAGTAGAATTCAAAAAGAAGAAAAAAAGCTGAAGGGCAACATGAAGCAGAAGATGGAACAGCGCGTAAACGTAGCTGGGTTTGAAATACGCGAGGAAAGCGACGGTATGCACTTTGCCGGATACGCTGCCTTGTTTGACAGCCCATCTGAGCCACTACCTTTTACTGAGCGAATCGCTAAAGGCGCTTTCAAGCGCTCACTCAACGCTCGCAACGACATAAAGTTCTTGTGGAACCACGACTCAGGCGAGATACTAGGATCTACCCGCGCTCGCACCATGACACTGAGCGAGGACGATCGTGGACTAAAGGTAGAGGGTATGCTGCCTAACACTTCTCGCGGTCGCGATGTTGCAGAGCTTTTGAGGCGTGGGGATGTAGATGCAATGAGCTTTGGCTTTAGCGTCCCCAAAGGCGGGGATACTTGGTCTAACGACGGTTCGGAGCGAACCCTGCGTTCAGTCAGGCTTCACGAAGTTTCAGTAGTAGCGTGGCCTGCTTATGCCGCAACAGCAGGCACGGTGTCAGTACGCAAGTTCCAAAAAGCTGCTGAGCGCGCCGATGTAAACGTTGAGGCGTTAGCAGATGCGTTAGGCAAGCTTGAAGATGGACTAAACATCACTGGTGACGAGCAAGAGATGCTAAACAGAGTCATAACCACTCTTGCACCAGAAGCCAAAACTGAAGCAGTAGTCGAACCTGAAGTAGACTTAGAAGCAGAGCAAAAAGTCGCTCACGACTTGGCAATGCTTGAGCTAAAGAAAAAGAAGCTACAGCTAATGGATAGGAACTAACATGGCAACCAAAGATGAAATCAAGAAGGCAATCCTAGGGGTTGCTGGAAATCCTGAGTCTGGTAGTGTGTTCAACCTTGCAGGCAAGTGGGCTGATGCAATAGTTGCACTAGATACCGCAAAAGTTGACCTAGACGCCGTAAAAGGTGAAGGCGAAGTCGTTCAGACAGCCAAATTCGACAGGCCAGCAAAAGAAACCCGCATAACAAAGGCTGAAGAAACCAGGTAGTCTTACAAGGTATTCAGGCGGGTCCCCCCAGAGTTACACCCCTTCCTCTGGGGGTTTCCTTTACCCTGTGGAAACTTCTACTAAAATTGAACTATCGGACGTGAGTTAGCTCTGCCGTATTCGGTCAGCGTCAACGCGACTGGTATCTGTCAATTATTACTAAGGAGACTAAAATGTCTGAGTTTATCAAATCTCAGCAGGAACTCCGCAACAACCTCATTACCCAGGTTCGTGAAGTCATTGACTTCGCAGAATCAGAGGCTCGCGGACTTGACGCTGCTGAACTATCAAAGATCAACGCAATCGAAGTTGACATCTCAAAAGCTGACGAGACTATCACTGCTGCAACACGCAGCGAGTCACGCGCCCTAGAAGCATCCGTAGCTGCCAAAGGATTTATCCCTTCGGTATCTGAGGATCGTTCTTCGTCTGACATCTTTCGCGCACTTGCGATGGGTGAACAGCGTGGACACACCTTTGAAAGACGTGCAGTTCTCGTGCCTTCAACTAACACTGTTCCAAAGTCGTTCTACGACGAAGTGTTTGACGTTGCTCGCGCAGTAGGACCAATGCTTGAGGTTCCACAAATCATCCAGACAACCTCTGGTGAGGACCTAACTATCCCAACCCTATCGGCTTACTCGGCAATGACCCTAAAGGGTGCCGGAGTTACGCTAGACGATGTTGAGCCTACCTACGCAAGCATCACGCTACAATCGTTTAAATATGGTGGAATCATCCAGGCAGCAAACGAACTAGTATCGGACAGCGGCTTTGACTTGGGCGCACACTTGGCTCAGCAAGCTGGTAACGGAATGGGTTACGCAGTCAACGAAGCACTAACAGTAGGCGATGGATCCTCAAAGCCAAGAGGTATCGTGACCGCTTCTGGTGCAGGAGTTACCGGAGCGACTGGTGTAGCTGGTGCATTTACTGCTGACAACCTAATTGACCTTCTGTACTCGGTTGATGCAGCTACGAGGCGCAAGCCAAGCTTCGCGCTAATGATGAACACCAGCTCAATCGGTGCTGCTCGCAAGCTAAAGGACACCGCTGGAAACTACCTATACAACATCTCTCAGGTAGGACCCGGAGGTCAGGACACATTTGCTGGCTTCAACGTAATAGAGAACCCACACATGGCAGACTCCGCTATTGATGCAAAGTCTGTTATCGCCGGCTCCATAGACAGCTACAAGGTTCGCCTTGCAGGTGGACTAGATGTTGCATCGTCAACTGAGTTTGCGTTCCAGAACGACCTAACCACTTGGAGATTCCTCCTTCGTGTTGACGGCGATCTAACCAGCAACACCGAAATCAAGCACTTCGTTGGCGGCGCAAGCTAATCTGACGAACTAGATCAAGGCCCTCATAGTTATAGGTTGCTATGGGGGCTTTGTCTTGCTTGGCGCATGGAGGTAAACTAGACACATGGCAATTACTGACGGCTACACCACTCTTGCAGAAGTAAAGGCAATCCTTCGCATCACTGACGATGTGGACGATGCGTTGCTAGAAACCTGCGTAGAGGCTGCCTCACGCCAAATAGAAACTCATTGCGAGCGCGTATTCCTGCCGACTACTGCAACAAGAGTCTTTACACCAGATGGTAGCTATGTGGTATCAATAGACGACCTCTCCGAACTTACAACTTTCAAAACATCTTCTGCTGCCGATGGAAACTTCAACATAACCTGGCAGTCAACAGATCTTCAGTTAGAACCCCTCAACGGGCTAACCGGCAGCTCCTACAGCCCCTTCACTAGAGTAAGAGCTATTGGCGACTACGTGTTCCCGACAATAGGTGAAGAAGCGACAGTTCAAATAACAGGAGTATTCGGTTACGGAACCTCTATCCCAGTAGATGTAAAACAGGCTTGCAATCTTTTAGCAATTCGTCAGTTCAAGCGCTACGACAGCCCTCTGGGAGTCGCAGGGTTCGGTGACATAGGTATCATTAGGGTTAGCCGAGTTGACCCTGACATTGAGGCGCTGCTAGGACCTTACCGCAAGATGCGGATGGCCTAATGGCAGATCTGACCACTATAAGAGTGCGCTTAGCTAATAACCTAGCAACGATCCCTGGGCTTCGGTCAGCGGCTGAGATTCCCGACAACCCTACCCCGCCAATCGGTGTTATCAACCTAGAGAGTGTTGATTACGATGGCGCTATGCAGGGAGGTCTAACCACATACAGTTTCGTTGTGACAGTAATCGTTGGGCGAGCAGCCGAGCGTGAGATGCAGCGGAAGTTGGATTCTTATTGCCAGCCCACAGGAAGTCAGTCTGTGAAACTTGCGATAGAATCAGATAAGACGCTTTCTGGCGAGGTGTACGATCTACGGGTCGAGCGCTCAAGTGGAATGGGTTCTATAACCATCAACGATCAGAACTATCTGGCGGCTGAATTCACAGTCACCGTCTTGGCATAAAAGGAGAAATAAAATGGCAAAATTCGTAGTAACCGCAACCACAGTAACAATGGGCGGTGATGATATCTCAACTGCTTGCGCCCGCGCAGAGTTGGTTATTAACGCAGCCGAAGTTGAGACAACGGACTTTGGTTCTGGCGGGTTCACTGAGGTAATCGGTGGACTTAAGTCCGGGACTCTTTCGCTGGATTTTCACCAAGACTTCGGTTCAGGCGCAGTATCCACCCTGTTCTTGGACCTAGTGGGAACAGTAGTGGTCTTTACACTAGTAGCAGGCAACGGAACAGCAGCCGGCACGGACACGCCTCTTTACACGGTGTCAGCGTTGATTACAAGCTTTACACCCGTGTCGGGTGCAGTCGGCGATTTGGGAACCTTTTCCGTATCGTTTCCGACAACCGGAGCCATCACTTACGCTACATCATAAGCAAAGGAAAGTAAAATGCGATTCAACCTATTGATTAAATTCGTAGATGAAACCGAAAAGCTAATCACGGCCAGCACTGCTGACCTAGTTGCCTTTGAGGACAAGTTCAACATTTCAGTCGGAAAGCTTGCCTCTGAGCAGCGCCTAGGACACTTGCTGTTCCTAGCGTGGCACTCAGAGCAGCGCACGAAGTCTACAAAGCTTGGCTATGATGAATGGCTAAACACTGTAGAAGGCGTAGGCGAGGACAGCTCAGACCCAAAATAAACGGTCTTGGCGAAAGCTCTGCTCACTGGTATATCGCAGGTATAGCAGTTGAAACAGGCATCTCGCCAAGAGAGCTTATGCAGCTAGACGATCGGATGCTGTGGACAATGTACCGCTGGATGGTTGCAAAGAACACTCCTAAGAAATAAGGAAGCCCCCTCTCCGGAGGGGGTCTTTCTGTTTACGATAGAATTGACCTATAGATAGGTGGTTTACTCTTGGTAGCTCAGTTAGCAGGCGTACTTGGCAAGCTTTTTGCCAGCGGTGCGCGTGCGGGCTTTGCAAGCACTGCAAACAACGGTGACTTCAACGCAGCCAGTCTGCTTGACTCAAGCGGCAACAAGGCTGTGCTAGAGCTAAACGATCTGAAGGCACTAGAGCGCCAACTGTTGACTCTTGGACCAGAGATGCTTAGAGAGTTCAAGAAGCAAGCAAAGAAGCTTGGTAACCCTGCTGCACAAGCTGTTAGGTATAGCTTCAAGTCTGCGGGAACATTCGGTCCGCTTGGAGGACCAAAGAACAAAGCTGGTCGCACAGGTCGCACCTACGACAGAATGTACACACAAAACGGCAGACTCTCTTGGATGAAATCAAAAGGTATGAGAACTGCGGTTGATGTCAACTACAAGAACAGAAAACAAGGCAAGGCTCTTGCGGATCTACAGGCAGCTAGAGACGGCACTGTGTCTATTGTGCGTGTCAGAGTAAGAGCGCCAGCATTTGTAATTGCAGACATGGCGGGCAAGAGTGGTAAGTCCTCAAAGCCTAATGGAATGTTGTCAAGAGAATATACAATCAACAGATACGGCAAGGGTATAAGAAGCAACCAAACCCACCGAATAAGTGCCAGTAACGTAAGAAACTGGATAGAGTCTCTTGACAACAAAGGCAAAAACAGCTCTGGCGAACCTTCTCGCTACGCCTACCCAGCACTAGAGAAGCACAGCCCTAAGTTCAAAGCAAATACTACAAAACTTCTGCGATCAACTATAAATACTTTAAATAGGAGGCTTGAGAGCTAATGGCACTTGCACCCATCATTATGCCGATTGTTTCAATCTTCAAGTCGGCAGGAGTCAAATCAGCACAGAACGCAGTTCAGGGACTTAGCAAGAACTTTGGTTCTCTAGCTGGGCAGCTAGGTAAGGCAGCAGGAGCATTTGCAGCTTTTCAAGGTGTAGCAAGCGCAAGACAGTTCACAATAGATTCGGTCAACGCCACTCAGCAGTTTGAGCGTAACCTGCTTGCATTGCAGCAAACATTTGAAACTGCCACGCCTGGAATCATGCGCTTTACCAAAGAGGTAGAGAACTACGGAATTTCTCAGCAGCAGGCAGCCAAGGCCTCGGTATTTCTCGGTTCAGTACTAAAGCAGTATGGATTCAATGTAAACGAGTCAGCAGCAGAAACAGAAAGGCTTGTAACACTCGCTCAGGATCTTGCAACCACTTATGGCTATGAACTTTCAGACGCGCTACTAGCTATCACCGCTCTGTTCCGAGGCGAGTATGACCCCATCGAGAAGTTCGGTGTGGCCATGAAGCAAAACGAAATTAACGCGTATCTTGCTGCCCAGGGTCTTGGTGACCTAACCGGAGCCGAGCGTGCAAACGCCGAAGCAACAGCTCGACTAACTCTCTTGTTTGAACGAGCTGGGGATTCAGTCGGAGCCTTTGAGCGTGCCTCAGACACCCTGTACGGCTCACAGCAGAGACTAAACGCAGTCATGGGCAATCTACAGGTTGCGTTCGGTGAAGCCTTCCAGCGACCTCTGGCGCAGGTAAATGACGCACTTGCAACAGTTGCAGCAGACGGCACAGAGAACCTTGTAGACATATCTAAAGCGCTTGCCGGAGTTATAGAAGGACTTGTTCCTCTAGTTGAAAGCCTTGGCGGTGCGCTTCTCGGTCTACTTGGTCCGATGGAACAAGTTATTGCCCTTTCAGGGGGAGTGGCTACAGGACTCGCAAAACTAATAGATCCGCTGCTACAACTCATAGATGGCGCTGGCGACGACGCAAACATTATCCTTGATGCCATTGGGCAAGAGTTTATTGAGCTTGACAACTCAATGAAGGAAGATGAAGGCTTCAAGGCGTTTATGAAGCGCATGGGCGACAGCATGGTCCTAGCCGATCTTTTGAACTTTGATGAAGTTAGAAAGGGATTCAAGTCACTAGAAAGCGCTACTAAGCTCAAAGAGTCTTTCCTGTTTAGTGGAGTGCAAGCTACAGAAGCGCGACGTGATGCAGTCCTAGTAGAAACCCTCGCCATTAGAGCAGAAGCAATGGCTCTTGCTGTCGCTGAAGCCACCCGCCAAACAGCCAATTATGGAGACTCGCTAAAGAACCTTGGTTTTGATGCTGAGGACGCAGAAGGCAACCTAATTGGACTAGCAGGTGTATTTGCCGAGATTGAATTAGCTGCTAGGCAGAGCCAGGCTTCCGAGGCGCTAGACGACATTGGCTTCTCAGCAGAGCAGATTGAAAACATCCTAACAAGGCCTGACTGGGAAACTATCTTTGGCGACATTGCTCGCTTGGCATACATGGCATCAGCCGCAGTAGGTGACGCTCTATTCAGTGGTGAGTATATGTCTCTGACTGGCGCTGCTGGTCACTTTGAGTCTAAACGACTTCTTGAAGAAACCCTTAGAGAAGCCTTTGGCGGAACTCGTAAGAAAACAGGAGCTGGCAGCCCAGCCGCTATTGCAAAAGATACTGTAAAAGACTTTTTTGACTCCTTGCAAGACGAAATCATGCAACAGAGTGCAAGGCTGCAACTTGAGGAACTAGGCGCTTCTGATGGACTAATTGGCATGATCCTCGGTCAAGAGGATTGGCTAAAAGTCTGGATAAAAATAAAGCAAGGCGTTATTGTTCTTGACGACCTGCAAGACTCGTTCAACAGAACAGTTGCTGGCGCTGCCGAACTCGCCGCAACTGCTGCTGCCTGGGATGCCTATAAAGAAGCAATTCAGTCAATAAAAGACGAACTTCTAGAAACAATCAAAGCTATCAATGAGCAAGCCGATGCGCTAAAGCTAAGCTTCTCTGACCTCTTACTAGCATTTGATGTACTGCCTACTATTGCCGTAGACCTTGGGCGCTTTGAAACCGCTGCCGTATCGCACTTGGCTTCTATTGAGCAAGCACTACAGTCTGCGTTCCGTAACGGCGATTTGTTTGAGGACGGCTACCGCGAGCTACAAAAGTTTGCTCAGCAGGAGCTAAAGGTCTTGCAGGCGGTACAACGCCAACGCGACGACATGGCAAACCGTTATTCTTTGTCGGAAGCCCTTATAGGCGAGTACCGAGACGCCCTTGCTGGCGCTATGAGTCTTACAGCTATCTTCAACAGCCTAAAGGACGAGACAGAGACTCGCACCATCACAGAGGTGTCTAGAGGCGTAATAAAGCTTGGCGAAGGACTACGAGAGTTCAACGTTATCGTAACAAAAGAGTACGAACAAACGATAGGTAATGTAACAAACAAAACTGCGGGGTTGCTGGACGGCTTCAAGGCAATGAGTATAAAGTCGAAGGACTTTGCAGAAAACCTTAGAACTCTCCGTGACATGGGGCTTGATCCTCAGCTATTTGACCAGCTAGTACGCGCAGGTGTAGAGGCTGGCGGACAGACTGCCCAGGCGCTTGTAGACGGTGGCGACGCTACCATTACTGAGATCAGTGCGCTGTTTGCTGAGGTCAACACGCTAGGCGCTGAGCTAGGCGAAGAAGTTGCAGTTACTCTCTACGGAACCGGCATTGACCTTGTTGACGGTTTGCTTGCGGGCATTACCTCTCAGCAGGAATCTCTTGAAGAAGAAGCAGAACGCCTTGCTACAGCATTTAGTAACGCTTTCAAAAACAGCCTTGATTTAAACATTGACCTTGTTACAGCCAAAAGAGTTGCAGATGCTACCGCAGAAGCAAACAAGGCAATAGCTGCCGTTCCTGTGCCAGATAGCCCTAGACCGATTGACGAGGCTGCGTTCGCCAAGATAACCAAGCTCATGGAAGGTGCTGAGCGGTTTATCACTAACTCAACTGGCGGGATGCTTGCTGGTGGTCAGGCAAAGCTAGACATCTACAAAGCTATAGCCGCAGACATCTCAGCAGGCGATTCGGTTGATCTTTCTGGAATTCAGTCAGGACTATCTACAAGCGACCTGCTCACGGCAGCTAAGCAATCTGGCTCAGCTACGGTTACTCAGAACTTTACGCTCAATATCACAGCAGACACGCGTGCTGGCGGCACAAAAGCGGGAGAAGCAGTTGTAGGCTCGCTAAAGAACTTTGAGCAGCAGAACGGCTCAATAAACGGGTTCTTGGTAAGCAACTAATGGCAATGCCAACAGAGAAGGTAGAAGTCGGCTTTGACCTAACTTCTGGAACTGGTCCGTTCCTCAGACTTGATGATGCTGTTTCTGGAAAGCTTGACGATCCCGACTGGACACTTGGTGGCACAATATTTGTAGACGTAACGCCAAGGGTAAGGTCTATAAGCGTCTCTAGAGGGCGTACAGCGCTGTTCAGCAACTTTCCAGCAGGCAGTGCAACAGTTGTGTTCAACAACCATGACAGGGCGTTTGATCCGCTTTACACGGACTCTCCGTTCTATGGCAACATAATACCTAAGCGTGAAATCAGGATTAGTTCTGGCGGCGTAATTCAGTTCACTGGCTGGATAGAAGATTGGAACCTTAGCTACTCACCTAACGGCGACTCAATTACAGACGCAGTAGCTTTTGATGCGACAGGTCTACTTGCCGGCAGAACCTTGCCCGCAATTACCCCTGTGGTGCAAAAGTCTGGCGAGCGAGTAAACCAAATCCTCAGCGCAAGTGGGGTCAACTGGGCAGTTGCTCTTAGAGAGGTTGACACTGGCGTAGCCGAGCTTAGCGACTTTGACATCCCTGTAGGCACTAATGCCTTGACTTACTTGCAAACCGTAGCTTCTACTGAAGCTGGTAACTTCTTTATAGGCAAAGAGGGCAGGGTCGTGTTCCAAGACCGCAGAAAAAGCCCTACCTCAGAAACGCTTGTAGAGTTCGGTCAAGACGGCATACCTTTTCAAAGCCTTGAGGTAGTTTACGGATCAGAGAACCTCTATAACGAAATAACAATCTCTCGCGAGGGTGGCGGAACTGCTACGGCGCGGGATGAAGATTCTATACAAGAGTACGGAATCCGTAACCTAACAATTAGCAACCTGCTGTACAGCACTGACGAACAAAGCCTAGAACTTGCTTTGCACTACGCGATTGAATTCAGTCAGCCTGACTACAGGTTCCAGGATCTACAAATAGCAGTACACAAGCTAGGGTCAACCGACCAAGAGAAAATACAAAATCTAGAAATAGGTTCAATCTGTAAAGTTACGTTTACACCTAACGGCATAGGCGACGCCATCGTGCGCTTTGTCGAGGTAATCCGTATTGCTCAAGACGTCAACCCACAAACGCATTTCGTAGATTTAGGCTTCTCAAGTCTTGATTATGCCTCGCTTGTTCTTGATGATGCAGTCTTTGGTAAACTAAACGCATACAGTTTGAGCTGGTAAGGAAACCATGTCAGGATTAGGCAGAAAAGTATTCACAGCAGGTGAGGTGCTTGCCGCAGCCGATGTAAACGGTTATCTAATGGACCAGTCGGTTATGGTCTTTGCCGACGCAGCAGCACGAACAGCCGCTATTGCAGCCCCCTCTGAGGGCATGGCAAGCTACCTGATTGACACAAGCTCTTTTGAGATTTATGACGGTTCTGCTTGGGCTGGTGGCGGAGACATAACTTCGGTAGTAGC
>FUWD013238577.1_pt1 | contig 13549 bp, 12 predicted proteins | sample 1063281 | NCBI WGS metagenome assembly FUWD01 (sample SAMEA79048168, study PRJEB19326) | metagenome | biome: marine
TTCGCTGCACGCGCCATATTCGCATCGCATCGCTGCACGGTTTTAGCACGGTCTTCTGCGAATTCATCATATATTATAAGATAAGAAAAAAAATTTACCAAATTGCTGAATTTGGGTTCCAATACATTTTATCTCCCTTTTTTATGTTATATATATAATTGAATAGTTTTAAACGCGACAACGCACAATTTACCCTATATTTCTCTAACGGGTGCGGATTCGATATAAATTTATACTGTAATGATTTTCTTAAAGTAGTTTGTGAACCTTGTAATGCGATATAAACATAAAATGCCTTAAAAGATAAATTACGAATGAGTGTAGTATCTTTGTTATAATCTTGAAAGTGTTTTAAATATTCTTCACATATTCGTAAACCCGAGATATCTGCGATATCTTCTCCTATACTTAAACTCGCGTCAAATATACTTCCATCCATCAAAGCGGAATGTTCATATTGTTTAATGACATTATTCATTTTAGATTGATAGTGTTTTCGGTCGTGGATCGTCCACCAATCTTGTAAATTTCCTAAAGCATTAAATTTGCTTCCAGAATCATCTAAACAGTGAGACATTTCGTGGGCTAGAGTATATCCGATATAAGCCAAATTATATTCAATACCGCGCTCTTCTAAATTAATGAATGGTTTCTGTATATAAGCTTGAGGAATACATATGGAATTTTCAGTTGGTGTGTAAAAAGCATTCACAATATGGGATTGTTTCCCAGTAAATTTAAAAATTTCCCAATCTATGGACGGGATATCCACGTTTTTTGTGGAAGTACCATCTAATGAAATAAACCAGTTCGTTCTCCAATACGCATATTTTCTTAAATTTTGGTAAGCTTCTTTTGCATTATAATTTAATATTGGGTCTTCTTTTAATACAGGTAGGAGTCCCTATAAAAAATTTTATCTTATTCAATTTGTCCAACGCATTCGCTTTAGTAGTAGAAGATAACCATGTATTTCGTCGTATAATATTCTTAAATACTATTAATAACTTTTTTGATATATCCTCTGTATAATCGTTGTATTCCTGATTTTTATATTGTTCTACATAGTTGCTACTTAATAGTGAATTAAAACAATAACCTAAACCAATTATGGGAAGTTCGTTTGGCATTAAGGACGGTTGACCTTTAATGAACTTCATAAAAAAATTAAAATATAGAATTCTCCATTTACTATGAAAACGCATGATTTGACGAAAGGTAATGTATAAATAGTAAGTTTTCCATTGTTTGTTGCTCCAAGCATTGTCTGTGGTCAATACTTTCATAATACTATTTAAATAATTCAAACTGTAACAATGAAATGTTTTAGGTACATGGGTATATCCAATTTGTTTTGCCATTTCATTCCAATTGAAACCATACTTTAATCCCTGTTCATGTGTAAGAATATTATAACCATCTTTATCTTCTTTTATACTATTATCGGAATAGGTCTGTAAGATTTGAGTTTCACATTTCCATACATCCATCGGTTCTAAATTATGGGATGTTCCTAAGCATGCCGTGAACATTTCACCTATAAATTGTAAATACTTTCCTTTTATATTTTGTTTGCGGGTTCGTTCCTGTTTCGTATCGCTTGGGTCGTCTATATATAAGGTAATATCATATAAACTTAATTTGGGTGAAGATAATACAGATTGAAACCTATTGACATTTTTATCGTCCAGTTGAACCGTCCATACCAAAGGACATCCCCAAGAAATAATCTCATTTTTATTTTGTTTTCCAATCACTTGATATAGGTTTCCTGTAGATATACGTTCCTCTATTAAAGTAACATATTCTCTTACAAACTGTTCTGTGGATGCATCATTGAAATGACTCAAAGACATATACACATTTTTAACCGCTTGGTGCTTTTTAGTATTCGGTTGACGAATGTATTCATGTACAATATCCATTAATTCATAATACACTTTGTTTTGTACAATTTTAAAATCATCCATATCCGTCACATATGGTTGTTCGGTCTTTAAAAAATTATTCGCACTTTCTAACCGTTTCTCATTGACATAACTATAGAAATCATCTTCTAGTCTGTATTTAGACGTATGTAAAGATTTTAAATTATGTATTAATTCATTTTCCATGTCCGTCCAATGACGGTGTGTATAGCTATTTGAATCAAACACATTCTCAAACAATTTTTGTTTTTTTGTTTTGTTTAAAACTTTTTTTTTATAAGTTGCCATAATATATATATAGATTATAAAATCCATTTTCTATTACGACGGATAACGTTTTTTTTTTTAAATAAATACGAATACAGGTTTAGTTCATTGGACTTAAGATTATAAACATATAAGGGAGAAGGTTGAAAAACCGTATCAAACCCATTTACGTCTATACTATGGTCTTTTTCTATAAACGATAAATTCTTTATGGAATATAAATTATCCAATACATTTGAAACATAACGTTGTACTTCATGTTTTGATACCATCCGCAATGGACCATCGGTTGAAATGTTGATAAGATGCTCCATATCGGTTACTTTATAAAATATAGAACGGTCAATGGTCAATTTTTGTGCGAGTACTCTATTTTGTAATACATTGTCTTCATATCCCCAACTCCAAAAATTACAATATCCTTTTGTCTTGTAAAAATCAGAACCTTTGATGGCGACGGCACCTCCCAATGTATTTACAAATCCATAATAATGTGTAACCACCCCTTGTGTAGTTTTATATGGAAACATAACGTCTGGTTTGGGATACTGGTCAATATCATGAAACACAAAAGTTATATCACGCCAATTTGAATATTTTTTTGAAAATACAATAAATCCAATATTTTTCATTGCTCCACGATTAAATGGACGATTATCCTTTTGATGTATAAAAAAATATTCGGCATCCTCCATATCGGGTTGATTACGAACACGTGTTTCAAAATATTGAATAAAATATTTCATTTGCGTTTCACGGGATCTATAAGGAATTATAAATATTGTTTTTGGACCGATAGACATACTGTATTCATTATATAATAATTACGGAATATTTCTTTAATATGACTTCTGGGATAAGCGTAGAGGTCATCATGCTTAATTTCTTAAAACATTTATTGATGGTAACCTCCGAGATGTCACTTATGTTGCTTACGTCTCGTTTATTTATATTTACATTACACGTATGCGCCACAAAATATATGATTCCAGCGGCAATAGAATGTGGTGTATTTTCAGGAATTAAGTTTAATTTATGAACCCTTAATGCAATAAACTTGGACAGTTTGGTCAATTCATGATTGATGTTTAAACGACTACAATACCGTTCAATAAACGTTTCTGGTGTGGTTTGATGAAAGGAGGTCTTATCTATATTGACCTTTTCGCATTCCAATTCATTGATTATAGACACTGCATTTTTACATCCACGTGTAGTAGAAGTAGTATCTAAATGAAATATGTTGGATATCTCTTTGGACGTTCTTGGAAAATTATTTACACGCGATGAGATATAAATAGAGGCGGCAATGATACCATCCCGATTGAGTCCTCTAAAGGTTTTTGCTTCTGATACATACTTATGATATTTCATCGCATCGTCTACAATTAATTTTGGTATACCAGATTGATTTCCTAATATTAATATGCGTTGAAATTCATCGTATTGAGATTTTTCTTTATAAGGCATCCCAATCCATTCGGTATAACGTTTTATTTTACGCATTTCGTAGGTGGATGAACCGTTTACCAAAACTTTACAACCGAAACTGGATTCATACAAGAGTGGATTGATGGGTAAACCACAACGCGTAGGGTCCGACGAGGCATCGTCATTTCCATAGTATCTCCATTCGGCGGATTGATCTAGCGAATCTGTATAAATGATACCACATAGATTATTGGTACAGGATTGAAATCCTTCTTCTGAAATGACTAAGGCGCTTTCACAATATTCACATACATCGCGGATTCCTTGTCTATATACACATTCCATTGCATTTTTTTTATTTATTTCATTCTCAAATCCTTGCCACAAAATTTTCTTTGAAACCCTTTTGATTTTTTTTGTTTTATGCATTTTATATAAATATATAAATGAAGTATGGTTTCAATTTTATTATATTCATAAGATAATATGGGAAATACACAATCCTCTAAACCGAAACATACTGTTTCCAATTTATTACAAGAAATAGATTTGATTGCAACCCAATATATCACCAGTCAATCCATTCAAGATTTAAAACAATTATCAGATATGGAGTATTGTAATAAACTCCTTATGATTACATCGGACCGGTTAAAAGGACATTTAAATGAACATGAAGTAAAATATTTAGAACATCGTGTTAAAGATGGAATGGAGTCAAATGAAATCGTACAAAATACATTTACATTTATTCCAAAGGGGTGGATGGAATCCATAGATGTTCAAAACGATGGAAATAAAGATAGAATATGTATTGGGGTTGCCAAATTTTATGTTAAAATCATGCATTTGTTTGGTGCCATATTAACCACGGTTAATCCAGTCTATGTATATAAAGATACTATGGGAACAACGTTAAAAGTAGATATATTACAAGCACATAAAATTCCAAAAGAGGTGAAACCTACCCTTCAGATCACAAATATATGTACCGCCCGTATAAATGCATTGCTCAATTCTAACAATTATAATGTGCCAAGTCACCATAAAGTAACCATTCAACCCTCTTTTTGTGATATAAACTTTGATAAAATAAAATATAAGGATAAAACATTGATTGACGAACCAGGTATTCCTGAATTAGAAAAATTGTATTACGATGTATACGATTATGAACGAGGAGTGTTTAATAAAATGAGCGAATCTATGTCCTCGGTGTACAAGTCAGACGTTGAAACCTTTTATAAAGCATTTACAGGTAACCGTAGCATACCAATGGATGGGTCCAATGAACCGACGATACGTAAATTCAGTGATATATTGTTAAAAGACTATCATAAAGGAGATGGTTGTAAACCCAACGGAGTTTATACAAAACAATATACTTCAAGTTTAAAATATAAATTATTTAAGAGTTATGCACAACATATAAAGGATATGATGCGTCGTACAAATGAAAATCAAGATAAATTAATTACGATATTAAAACAATTGTTTGATACAAAAATAATCAAAGGTAAGTCACAACTCATTATACATCCGGCATTAACTGAAATGCGTTTAAACCAGTTTGTTGAAGAAACTAGAACCCTTATTGTAAGTTTATATCTCACATGTGAATTAGACTTTACAACGGGTATAGAATTGTTTGAAGCCATTGTAGAAAAAACAATTTTAGATACTTCTCAAAAACAGATAGATTTACTTCAATCTTCCATACAAGAAAAAATGACGGAAGTGGAAAATCTTTAAATATTTTTTCTGTCTATAATATACATGGATCTAATGGAAAGATACGGAGGGTTAAGTCTAACGGCGCGAAAAAGTTATAGAAGACGTGTTAAATCGTCCAATTGTCGTGGTAAGGTTGGAGTAGATTGTCGTAAGTCTAGGGGATGTAAAAAGGCGAAAGGACGCTCTCGGTCCTATTGCCGTAAAATGACAAATAAACGCCGTCGCAAACCTCGTAATTAATAATGCGTTAAGATATATTACAATAAAAATTGAAATGTATTCAACACTAACACTTTCACAGCATATACAATGAAAGTGTTAGTGTTTGACACAGAAACCACTGGACTATTTGAAACGGGTAAATGTCCATATATAGTCCAATTAAGCTGGATTTTATACGATACCGACCATCACACTTTACTCCAATGCCAAGACCATTTAATCCTTTGTCCTATTGAGATTCCACCCGAAAGTACCAAAATACACGGTATTAAGAACTCTTATACGAAACGAAAAGGAGTCCCGATAGAATACGCCATGGATTTGTTTCACGACGATGTGCAACGTTGTGATACGATTGTAGCCCATAATGTATCGTTTGATAAACGTATGTGTATGCTAGAATGCGCTCGTTTGAAACGTCAACATCCGTTTATTCAGAACGGTCTTATAAAACCTACTTATTGCACGATGATGGAAAGCAAATCGTTTTGTAATATTATTCGTCCTTGTAAATATAATGGTACCTATGTAAAATTTCCCAAGCTTACGGAACTACATGACGCATTATTCGGATATACTCCAAAGGGCGCACATGATGCAATGGCCGATGTTTTGATTTGCTTACGGTGTTACATGAAATATAAGGAAGATATGGACATTGTCAAACACAACCGAACCCTTTCTAAAATGTTTGAATTATATTGTGGTTCCTATCGTTGAGTTTAGGCAGAACAAACATCACATACCGTAGACTCTACCGTCGGAAGGGGAGGCATCAGCGTGAATTGTTGCGGTTGATGCCTTGGTTTTCGTCTCAAATAATACATACCCGTTTTCAATCCTTTTTGCCATGCATAAAAATGCATGGACGTCAGCGTACTGTAACTTGGTTCTTCACACCATAAATTTAAACTTTGTGATTGACAAATGAAGGCACCTCTATCGGCCGACATGTCAATGATATCACGCATTTTCATTTCCCATACAATTTTATATTTTTCTTTTAACTCGTCTGAAATTCCCTCAATGTGTTGAATACTGCCCTTATTCGCAATGATATTATTTTTTAAGTCCTCGTTCCATAACCCAAGCGATGTGAATTCTTTGATTAAATATTTATTCACCATTATGAATTCACCCGCAAGAGTACGACGCGAATAAATGTTACTAGTATAGGCTCAAAACATTCATTGTATCCAAGTATTTGAGAGGTAGATGCGTGGGCATCGGTGCAACCAATAAAGAGTTCTAACCCATATTGGATGACCTCTTTACGTAAGTATCCCAATCATACCGGTTGGAAGCGAACGTTCCATAAATCAATTGAATAAACCCTTGGATAAAGGTGAATTTTGAAAACTTGAATATGCGCCAGATGGTCCGTCCGAGTTACATTGATGGATTTCAGCCAGTATTGGTAGGGTTCGTTTCAATAAAAGGTCCATTCCAGTAGAGTTATAGCGTCTATCCAAATCACACGAGGATAGGTCAAACAAAGGAGTACGATTATGTAATTCGGTTACGATAGACATATTTTCAGTTCGTTCTTTTGCAAGATTGCAAGAACATTCCACCGAGGCATGATAGATTGTTTCAAATATAAGACGGTTGACTTCTTTGGCTTTATCCGAACAAAACGGTAAATTCATTTTTATAAACACGTCTGCCAATCCTTGCACACCGATTCCGATAGGACGATGTAATAAGTTGCTCCGTTTGGATTTTAAATTTGGATAATAATTCACATCAATGATACGATTTAAATTATAGGTTATGACTTGAGTCACTTCATGTAGTTTGCTATAATTGAATACCCCGTCCTCGCCGACAAGTTTGGGTAATCCAATGCTTGCTAAATTACACACTGCGGTTTGTTCCGAGTCTGAATATTGTATGATTTCAGTGCATAAATTGGAAGATTGGATAGTACCCAAATTTTGTTGATTGCTTTTTCGGTTGGACGAGTCTTTATAACATAAATATGGAACACCCGTTTCCATTTGACTATCCAGTATTTTAAACCATAGTTCTCTTGCCTTTATTTTTTTTACATATTTACCATTGGAAATGTAGGCCTCGTATTTTAATTGAAACTCCTCTCCGTATACATCCGATAATCCGTTGGATACAGACGGACACATCAAATACCAATCCATATCCTTCTTTACATACTCCATAAATAAGTCTGGTATCCAAAGACCATAAAATAAATCACGGGCGCGTTTAGACTCATCCCCATGATTTTTTTTTAGTTCTAACACATCCATTATATCCGAATGCCACGGTTCAATGTATATAGCAATACTACCATTTCGTTTTCCACCTCCTTGGTCTACATATCTCGCTGTAGAATTAAATACTTGTAACATGGGTGTTAAACCATTCGAAACTCCATTTGTACCACTTATGCGTGTTCCAGAAGCTCTTACGTTATGAACGTGTAACCCAATTCCTCCTGCCCATTTACTTATTTGTGCGCATTCTTTCAAAGTATTAAATATTCCATCTATACTATCTTCTTCCATTCCAATTAGAAAGCATGAACTTAATTGTGGTCTTGGAGTGCCTGCATTGAATAATGTCGGTGTAGCGTGTGTAAAATATTTCTGCGACATGAAATGATACGTTTCAATCGCTCGTGGGATATCTTCTCCATGAATACCAATGGACACACGCATCCACATATGTTGAATACGTTCAACGACTTTATGGTTGATATGTAATAAATAAGCCCGTTCCAATGTCTTGAAACCAAAGTAATCTATATCATAATCCCTATCGTATACAATGGCCTCTTCAATTATTTTAGAATACTTTGTAGAGATATGTAACAATTCATCACTAATCAAGGGTGTAGAAATGGTATCTCTCTTGACGGCATGTAGTTGTTTCATGACCTCCACAAAACTTGGATTTGTATTTTTATGATGGTTAGATATAATGATACGTGAGGCTAATTCACCATAATCGTATTGAATCGTGGTCATGGAGGCACATTGTTCACCTACAATCTCATCAATCGTGGAGGTAGGTATATCTGGTATAAGCTGATTTATGATTTTCATCACCAAATTTGCATAACCAATGTTTAGTACAGGCAATCGTGTTTCACATAATGTTTTGATACGCATTAGAATTTTATCAAAAGACATATCTTCTTTTTCACCATTCCGTTTCATTACCTGCATTTGGGCATAACTCATGATTACATGAAGACACCTCAGTTTAAATGCTTTCACCTATTAATATAAAGATATGTGTTCGTTTTCTACATATGGGTCATAGGTAGATGTATGCACCGCCTTTTTCTTTTGACGTTTTGCCTGTTCTAAAATACGAATGGCTTCTTCTTCTTCTTCTTTTGATATTACACCATCGTCATTCGTGTCCATGACATTTGAAAGTCTACGCATATAACTAGTCATGATACAATATGAACTGTTTTCATTTATCAAATATCTGGATAAAATCGTGAATGAAGCCGTCATGATGATAGAAACAATTACATTTTTAGTTGCAACAAATAGAATGGAAAAAATAATAAGTTCTCTTGCGATTGCTGCCCGAATCACTTGTTCTTGTGTTTTGGTAAATCCAAAATCAATATATTTTGAACCTATATTTAGTACAAGCATCATAATACCTGAAAAATAGGTATTGGTATTAAGAGTATTTGCGAATTTATTCAGTGGGTCTATGATACGCATATACTCTATATACAGAATATAACCAAAGACATGTGGATTTAATGCGACCCATCCTACAAATTTCAAAATCTATGGATTAAATAATGTTTTTATAATTTCATTATATCTTTCTATATTCAGCATAGAAGGGTCGTTCAAATCTTCTAAAGATTTTATTTCATATCCATTCAGCAATAATGTTTCATCTACACAACAACCTTTTTCGATCAATAATTTTAAAATTGACACAGGTATATTTTCATTTAAACACGCAAAATAGATAGGCCCGACGTAATGACGACATCTTAAACGACCATATTTTGAATGGACGGAGTCAGGAAAATAGGTTAAACATAACACTATGTCCTTCAATGTTATATCATCTACATAACTTAATGATTTTATTATTAAGGGTAAATTATTTATTCCAGAAGATAATATATCTATTAAAATTGGAAAACCTTTATTGAAGTGGTTTATACCTTTTTTATATTGATAATCATCTATAAATACATGATATTTTTTGATAAGATAATCCATGTCTTTCAAATGAATTAAATTTAATTTATTTGAATATAAATATTCTTTACAACCTTTATTTGTTAAATTTATACTATAAAAATTATTGATATTTTCAGTTATTTTATTTAATTGGATATTTGTATTAGAAAATTCTAAGAAATCAAGAACAATATAAAATAAATCTTCCGGAATCGTATTTAAACCCATTATTTATATATATGTATTAAATGTTTAAACCTATAATGTAAAATGAGTTTCATAATTTCTGTATATCTTATAATTTGGAAATATTAACGACATTATGATAATAATATATATATATATATATATATATGCCGTTGACCTATATGTATCGTAAACGTGCTGATATATATACCACTCAGGGAGGAGATAAAATGCAAGGAATATTCATTACTTTTGACTCACGTAATAAACGTCATGCACAAAATAAAGCGTATGGTACGAACCGTGACAAAATTGTATATCAAAATCAAGTAGGGGGTATCGGTATACGATTACCAACGAATATACGTCGTTGTTGTACCGCCTCCGTCTATAAATTTAATCCGTATGAACCTGGTATTCCATTCACTCCGAAAAGCAATGAGGATTTTAATCTTGCGATTGCTTACTATTTCAGTTCATCCCCAACTTTGTCACAAGAAGAAGAACTTATAGGAAAGGGGTATACCCTTGATTCCATTGGACGGTTTGGACAAGAATCACAAACCGCAATATCTAATTGGAATACACGCAATGTAACCTCTATGGCTTCTACATTTGAAAATCAATCCACATTTAATATAGACATTAGTAGATGGGATACAAGTCAAGTAACCAATATGTATAGAATGTTTCGTTATGCAACTGTTTTCAATCAAAATATCGGTGGATGGAATACTGGTTCAGTTACAAATATGGATGAAATGTTTTTTAGAGCAACTGCTTTCAATCAATATATAGGTTCATGGGATACAATTCAAGTTATAACTATGAGGTTTATGTTTTATAAGGCAACTGATTTCAATGAAGATTTAAGTTTATGGAAAACCAGTTCAGTTACAAATATGGGTGAAATGTTTTTTAGAGCAACTATTTTCAATCAAGATATAGGTGGATGGGATACAAGTTCAGTTACCAATATGCAGTCCATGTTTGCCGATGCACCTGCTTTCAACAAAGATATAAGTAATTGGGATGTAGGTAATGTTATAAATATGCTTGGAATGTTTTATAATGCATCTGCTTTCAATCAAGATATAGGTGGATGGGATACTGGTCAAGTTACCGATATGTCTAGTATGTTTTATAATGCAGCTGCTTTCGATCAATATATAGGTGGATGGGATACAAGTTCAGTTACCGATATGACTGAAATGTTTTACGGTGCAACTGCTTTCAATGAAAATATTCGTGGATGGACGGTAGGGTCAGGAACCTCTCTTACAAGTATGTTTTCGGATGCAACCGCAATGAATACATATACGAGTGTTACTGGGTTTGATACTACTCCATCGTTTGAGTTTTTCAATCAATTCACGCCGGCAAACACCACGGATTTTAATAATGCGATCGCTTACTATTTCAGTTCATCCCCAACTTCATCCCAACAAGATGAACTTACGACTGCGGGATATACCCTTGATTCCATTGGACAGTTCAACGACACTGGTACACAAACCGCAATATCTAATTGGAATACACACAATGTAACCTCTATGAATTCTACATTTTTAAATCAAACTACGTTTAATATAGACATTCGTTTATGGGATACAAGTCAAGTTACCAATATGTATCAAATGTTTCGGGGTGCAACCATTTTTAATGGAGATATAGGTTCATGGGATACAAGTAAAGTTACCACTATGGAATATTTGTTTTATCAAGCACCTGCTTTCAACAAAGATATAAGTAGTTGGGATGTAGGTAATGTTATAAATATGCTTGGAATGTTTCACGGTGCAACTATTTTCAATCAAGATATAGGTGGATGGGATGTAAGTAATGTAACCAATATGCAGTCCATGTTTCGAGGTGCAAACAATTTCAATAAAGATATAAGTTCATGGAATGTAGGTAATGTAAAAGCTATGAATGGAATGTTTTATAATGCAACTGCTTTCGATCAAGATATAGGTGGATGGGTTACTGGTCAAGTTACCGATATGTCTGAAATGTTTTATAATGCATCTGCTTTCAATCAATATATAGGTTCGTGGGTTACTGGTCAAGTTACCGATATGTCTGAAATGTTTTATAATGCATCTGCTTTCAATCAATATATAGGTTCGTGGGATACTGGTTCAGTTACCGATATGACTGAAATGTTTTATAATGCAACTGCTTTCAATCAAGATATAAGATTATGGGTTGTAGGTAATGTAAAAGCTATGAATGGAATGTTTCACGGTGCAATCAATTTCAATCAAGATATAGGTGGATGGGTTACTGGTTCAGTTACCGATATGGAAGGTATGTTTTATAATGCATCTGCTTTCAATCAAGATATAGGTAGATGGGATACAAGTCAAGTTACCAATATGTATCAAATGTTTCGGGGTGCAACCATTTTCAATGGAGATATAGGTTCATGGGATACAAGTAAAGTTACCACTATGGAATATTTGTTTTATCAAGCACCTGCTTTCAACAAAGATATAAGTAGTTGGGATGTAGGTAATGTTATAAATATGCTTGGAATGTTTCACGGTGCAACTATTTTCAATCAAGATATAGGTGAATGGCATGTAAGTAATGTAACCAATATGCAGTCCATGTTTCGAGGTGCAAACAATTTCAATAAAGATATAAGTTCATGGAATGTAGGTAATGTAAAAGCTATGAATGGAATGTTTTATAATGCAACTGCTTTCGATCAAGATATAGGTGGATGGGTTACTGGTCAAGTTACCGATATGTCTGAAATGTTTTATAATGCATCTGCTTTCAATCAATATATAGGTGGATGGGATACTGGTTCAGTTACCGATATGACTGAAATGTTTCGGGGTGCAACCATTTTCAATGAAGAGATAGGTTCGTGGGATACTGGTCAAGTAACCACTATGTATCAAATGTTTTATAATGCACCTGCTTTCAATGGAGATATAGGTGGATGGGTTACTGGTCAAGTTACCGATATGAGTGAAATGTTTTATAATGCATCTGCTTTCAATAAAAATATTAGAGGATGGCATGTAATGTCAGGAACCCTTCTTTCAAATATGTTTTTTGATGCAACTGAAATGTTCATTCTATACGGTTCTACACCTGGGTTTAATCCTATAACGAGTGCGTTTTTCAATCAACCGTGAGAACGAAACTCATTCTTGGGAGGAGCGATGGAGTGAAAATCACATCATTAAAATGTCTTATTCTTCCCTTAACGGAACGTGACACCAACTAGTATCATAGGTTCGCGTGAGTCGTGTTCCCAGTTTCGGAACAGAAATTGGTGTGGATGTAACGGTCGTTTGGGAATTGACTTTATCCGTGACGTGTGTTTTTGGTGTAAGTACAAGTTCCCCATTTATAATTTCCCAAGTATAGTTTTCAATATTTGGAATACGGATAATATCGGTCATGTTGTATTTAACAAACAATATAATATCAATTTCAATTTTATATTATAACTCTTGAAATGTAGATATTAGATAATCCTTCCTAGGAACTACTTGCCCGTATTGAACCGGTTATTCTTCAAGGATTTAAAACTTATTTTGAATGGAACGTCCCGACCCATTCGGGGCACCATGC
>FUWD013335854.1_pt4 | contig 13545 bp, 17 predicted proteins | sample 1063281 | NCBI WGS metagenome assembly FUWD01 (sample SAMEA79048168, study PRJEB19326) | metagenome | biome: marine
TTGGCCAAATCCAGTTTTTGAAGAAACTACAGATCAATTGCTTATTGCAAGTATGTTTGGTGATAAGGATGATATTACTGGTGTATCTGCTAATATTATGGTTGGACAAATACCACCTTGTGGTACGGGTAATAGTAAGTTATTGCTTGATGAAGAAATGTTAGACACACAAGAAACAGTAGAAGACGAAGAAGAAATTGATTACAATAAGTATTTCGAATCAAGTGCATTTTGTGCTGAAAATGATGAAATTAAATTCAATATTAATGCTATACCTGAAGAGGATATTGAATTGGATGATATTCCAGAAGTACAAGTTTCTTAAACTTTATCTTTCATATAAGAATATATATAAGAATATATATAAGTATAATTTAAAATTTTTTATATCATTATTATATTAATATGCATAAAAAAAATCATAAGGCTAATAAATTATCTAAAAAAGAAACAAATAAGACAAATAAGACAATTAGAAAAAAAACAAAAAAGATACTCAAAACAAAAAAAAAAAAGATTAAAAACATAACAAAAATAAAAAAAAACCAAAAAGGTGGTAATAAAATAGACAACAAAGTATCTGAATTAATTAAAAACTATGAAGATTATAGAAAATCTTTAGGTCAAAAGTTAACTAAAGGAGATATTATGAAAATGAAATTGAGATTATTTTTAAATGACAAACGCCAAATGATATTAGAGGATTCACAGAAAATACATAATCAAGCATTTGGATTGCAAGATGTACATGATCATTATAAAACTGATGAAACTGATGAAACTGATGAAACTGATGAAACTGATGAAAGTGATAATCTTAAATATCCATTTTGTTGTCCTCAATCAGCACATTTTTTTAAACAAAATTTTTATAATGAATCTAATCAAATCTATGGAATATCAAAATATAATGAACAAAATTCATCTAATATTATTAAATTAATATCAGATGCATTAACATTTGCAAAAAACTATAAGGATGAAGACAAATTTAAAAAAAATAACAATAAAGTATGTATTCATTTTCATTATACATTTGGTGAACCATTACATATATGGATAAATGGATTAGATACTAAGGAGGAGATCGGTAGAAATCATAGTAGCAACGATAAATTTAAATCTTGGAAACCTTGTTATTTTTTTGAGAAAGATAAATATGAAAAAATTATATTTCCAGATAAAGGTGAGGTTAGAGAAAAACAGATGACAGATGAAAATAGGATTAAAAATTTAATTGAAATATTATTTCCTTCAGAGGGTGAATTTACTAATGATAATAGGAAATTAGATAATTTTAAAATGATAACGGAATTAGATTATGATAAACCAGATAACCACCATATAATAATACTTAATTTATATAAAAAAAAACGTGGTAAATGGAGAGAGGAGCCTTCAACATCTGGGTCTTCAACATCTGGGCCTTCAGCATCTGGGTCTTCAGAATCTGTTAACTGGAGAAAGGGGACTCCAGCATCTGGGTCTTCAACATCTAGGTATCCAGCATCTAGGTATCCAGCATCTAGGTCTTCAGCATCTAGGTCTTCAGCAACTGGGTCTTCAACGCATAGGCCTTCAGCAACTGGTTACCGGAGAAAGGGGTCTTCAACACATAGGCGTCAGCATCTGGCCTCCAGAATCATTCGATAACTATAAATATTATACACAAGAAGAAGGTTTTAGTTGATTTAACATTTAATCATAAATTCATAAATTTTTTTACTAATTACTTTTCCTATTTTCCTATTTGCATCAGCAATTTTTAAATCAGATAATAACTTTTCTTTATCCTTTTCTTCATCCAATTTTGTATATGCATCAACTAAATCTTGTAATTTTGTATATTTTGATGTAATTGTTTTTGCAATTTTAACACTTACACCTGGTATATTTGCCAATGCCAAAGTAAACCAGTTATCAGCTGTTATATTTTCTTTCTTTTTAATTTTAATATTATCCAAATAACATTTTGGAGTTCCTGTTGTTATATTTCCACCAAGTTCAATTTGTTTTACATTAACATCATCCCCATTTTCAAGCCTATTAATTGTCACTGAATCATCCGTATCAGATTTGACACCTATTGAAATAGATTTAATTTCTAATTCCGGTTTAGATGGTTGTAAAAATAACTCGGTTGGATTCTTTGTTAATCTAGAATATAATCTTAATATAAATACAACCGAATTAGAAACATCTTTAGTCCTAAAAATAGGGATATTGTCTCGCAAAGTCATACTAATAAGAGAACCATGTAAAGCTGCTTGTTCATTCTTTAAACGCGGTGATAATTCATATCCCTCAATCAAATAAATTATTCTTGTGGTTGGATTTTTCTTTCTGTAACTTAAAAGTCTCATCTTTTGTTCTCTATATCTACCATCTTTTATACTTGATACCAAATCATTGATAGTTTTACGTTCAATAATTAGTTTATAAGACCCATTGTATATAATGATATCACCAATATCTAAGTTTTTGACTTCCATAATTGGTTTTAGCTCTGGTTTGGTCTTCAATATATCTATAAGGCTGGATTCTCGGTAGTCTAGCTCTAGCTTTGACATTCTTATAAATATTAAACGAATTTAATTCTTAAACTAAAACTTAATTGTTCAAATAATCTAAAATAATCTTCCAATCCACTCTTAAATTATTATGAGTCCCAAACACTTCGACTAATTTACCACCATATAATGCATTTAATTCAGCATTCCTAAAAGAAATCATTTCATCACTTTTACTATGTAATATAAGTGGATCATATAAATATTGGCCTAACCATCTATCAACATTTAAATCACCGTTTGTGAAATAGGCTAAAAAATGATTTATTGGTGTTGAAAATTTATCCCTAATTACTTCACTTATACTATTGAGACCAGCCAGTATGATTAATTTATGAGTATTGTGAGTAACCGCTAATTTTGATGCTGGAAATGAACCAATTGAATTACCCATAGGTACAATACTATCCTTTTTATTCCTTTTTCCTTAATTAAATATGTATACCACTCTAACATATCATTGTACGTGGATTCCATATATGTTTTACCTTCCGATCTTCCAAATCCTTTATAATCGAACATTAAAAATGGGATATCAGCATCTATCATCTCAGCTGCTGGCATGCTATGATATGTCAAATTACCACCATTTCCATGGCTAAATAGGATAAATTTAGTGGTACTTGGTTTGAATGGTATATGATACCATGCATGCATTCTATGTCCTTTTTTATCTATAATATAAACATCTTCAATATCTCCATTAGGTCTAGAGAATTGTTCAAACTCGAATGGGTGATAGTATAATTTGTTTTTGAGGGAATCAAATAATCTAAAACCTTTGTTAACATCGGCTTCTATTTGCTTATCACTATAAATTATAGTTTTAATAAAATTCCATATCAATGCTAGAACTATAATTACAAATATTGCAATTATTACCGCGTGTTTTTTAAGATATTCCATATTATTAAATTAAACACAAATGAAAATCTAATAAAAAACATAAAATTGAATCAATCCAATATGATGTACATATAAATTATGACAGAACATTATCATATTTAAAAATAAACAAAAATTGATAAATATTATATATGAATCCAAATATTGGTGCTGATTCTAACAGCCCACTACACAAAGACTTCCCTATAAGTATTTCCGTTCCAATCATGGAACGACTTTCGCGGTGGATGATCAATCTTAGTCTCCGAACTCCTATGGTCGAGCGTGACCTAGAAGACCATACCACACCAGTACCTGAGGTGGTGGTTCCTATGGAAGAAAACATATGGGCAGATAATCGTACCACAGCTGCACCTATCCGAACACCGGCAACTATCGAGATGGACGACGCTACTACTCCAATACCATGTAGTGGTGCTTATACGGGACCACTACATATGGGAGGAAATAAGGGCCCTGTTTACTTCAAGGTGGACCTCAGTCAGAACCGACTGTATCAGAAGAGGTTGCAGCGACGACGGCTTCAGCAACAGAACGCGACTCAGGACATTGTTTCCAATGGTGATGCCGCTTCGGCGGGTACACCACATGATGGTAAGGTCTAGAGCTGAAAAGGCCATATTGTACATAACATTTTTTTAAAAAAAAAGTTTTTTTTATATTTCAGCATAAAATTGTTTTTATTTAAATGATTTTTATTTACTATTATTCTCATATAGAATAGTTATTTATATTGTTTCATGACGGAACATACTTGTGCAATTATCATACAACGAGCTTGGAGGACATATTTAACCCGTTCAGAAAAGTGCGATCACTCCCCTAGAACTGGAATGTGGACATGGGGTCCATCTTGTGGCAAGAGGTTTATTCCTGACCCACGAATTGATTATGGGGAAATCAATATGCATCATATCCCAACAGAATATCACTGTAATAAGTGCCTATGTATTTGTATGAAACCAGATGTCGATTATTATCCAACTGATACATGTAATATGTGCTATGCATCATGTTGTTCAAAGTGTTCAAGAGGATGTGTTTGTTGTGATGATTGTGGAAGACCTTGTCAATACGGACATTGATTAATTTATTTCCTACTATAAAAAAATAATTTCTCTTACGAGGGAAAGTTTTTTTAATCTTCTTCATATTTTTCATAAAATATTAAATTATCCAATACATACATAGAACTTGTTCTATTTTCTAGTTCACCACATAAACCATTTAAAATTTCTCGTAAATATACTGAATATTCATTGCTAACCACACCATTCTCTAATAACATTAATAGTTTAGTCAATACTTGTTCTTCAAATAAGTCATCATATTCTAAATACGTACTTGAATCAATATCAATTTCTAAGTCATCTCTGTCATTTACTATAAGATCCATGAATATAAGACCAATATTCCAATTATCTTGGAGTCTAGCAGCATGTAAGAATTTAGAATCTTTCAATCCATTTAGTTCAGTTTTAGTAATTTTACCAGCTATATGAGGTCTACTTTTACACTTTTGAGTTTCATAATGAGTATTCTTTATATTGTATTGGTCGTCAATAGGTATTTTATAATGTCCACAACCTAGACCAAATTCTGTAAGTTTAACATTAATGTCATCCTCATCCCTATTAATAGAAATTAGTATGTTAGAAGCGTTAATATTTTGATGAGCTATATTTAATTTATGAATGTTTGACATAGCCATCAATATGTTTTTAATTAGTTTTTTAACAACTTCTATTCTATTTTGTCTATTTAATTTACTTAAATGATGCTTCAATTTAACTAATGGAATAGCATCAACCATGGGAAATATGGTAAATATATCGGATTTATTGACATGATATTTTAAACATGGTGTTATATATTTTTTAACCGCTTTGTTGGACGACAGATAGGAAAGTATATCTAATTCAAACTCTAACTGTTTCTTTCTTTCTGGGGTTATATTTTTTTGATTAAGCCGTTTACATATATATTTTTTACCTGTTTTCTTATCCCTTAATAAATATAATTTTCCATGGATACCGATTCCGAACATTTTTTCTACTTCAAATCTAGTAGATATGTTATTTTTTATTATATGATTAACATGAGTTATATCTTGTTGATTCACTTGGTTATTTATCTGATAATCCTTACTAAAGTTTATAATATTTAATATTCTTTCATTAGTTATGCTGTCGAAATTACTTCCACCACTGATAACATTAGTAATATCAGACACATCAATATTACCAAGTAGATCGTCAATATTTTCATCCATTAAATCATCTCCGATGATGTTCATATCTTAATTTGTAAATTAGAAAAAAAAAAATTATTTAGTTAGACATTTCTTTATATGCAAATTTGGGTAATATACTGCCAACGTTAGTATATTTTACCTTTTCTTCGGTTGATAAAATTCTTCCAATTGGATCAACTTCTAATGCATTAATTGGAGTTCCATGATCTGCAATACCAATTGGTAATTTTGTAGTATCTGGATTTGCCCCTACACAAATTGGAGCTCTTCTTTGAGGAACACTCCAATTAGATGGCGGCATATAAGAATATCCTGGGTAATATGTTTTAGGTGAATTTTGATAATTATTATCTACTTGTTCACCATCTGTTTCATAACCATTTTGAACAGTATTTCCAGTATTTCCACTATTAACCATATTGTGTCTATTAGTACTATTTCTATAACTGGCATTATATCCTGAATTTAATACATCAATTCTACCACTTCTTTGGTTTTCAGTATTTGTACTGTCCGACCATAAATTATGTGTTGGGACATTCCATTCAGAAGAACCAGTATCTATTTGACTATTATTGCCAATTGGGACAGAAAGTGTATTATCCTTTACATTAAAATTATAGTCTGTTCCACTATCACCTTCTTTAAAAATTATTTGCGGATTAAAGATACTATGTGTAGCATCTCCATCATTTTGTTGAACTATTTCAGATTCACTTTCTAAATCTTGTGGTACTGAATCAGTTGAAGCATTAGTTGGTTGAGGAGATGTTGTGGACGTAACATCTTGGAATGCATTTAAAGTTTTTAATCTACGTTCCAAATTTTCAATTTGTCTTTGATTATTTACATCTCTTGGTATAACTAGACCATCATCTGCATGTGTTTGTTGTGTTGGTTGTGTTGTAGTTGCTGTATGTGCTATAGTTGTAACATTATTCATATCTTCTTTACCTTCTTCTTTCTTTAATTCAGTGTCTTCCATTTCTTCTACTTCTTTCATTTCTTCTCTTAATAGTTGTAATTCTTCCTGGTTTAAATCTGAAAAATCAGCAGATTTGATTTCAACTTCAGATCTATTCATATTTTCATAAGCTTCTTCCATTTGCTGGTTTTTATAATGATTCATTGTGTAACTAAATACAATTAAAATTAATATACCTGCTAATATTTTTTCTTTATAATCCATTTTGTCCCATTTTAAAACTATTATTAAAGATATAATTCCCGCAACTAATAGTGATAGATACATATTAATAAATATAAAAGATAAAAATATTGTAAATAATAGCACTTTATAATCCCTCTATTGTCTCAACATCACCTGAATAAATAATTTTTTTTAAATTACAATTGCCCTTCAAAAGGTAATTAATTTCCTTTTTCATTTTATTTATATCATCAAATTTAATAATTTCATCATTAACTATCATTTTATATATACCTACTTCCTCCAATATATCAACCTTGGATATAATGATATGTGTCGCACCTGATATGTCTATTGCTTGTGTTAATTTATTTATATTAAGCCAATTGGCTTTCCTGGCACGTCCTGTTGTAGTACCAAACTCTTTTCCCACTCTGGCTACCTCAGATAATTCATCATCACAAAGTAAACTATCCGGGAAATCAGGATCAATTCCAACTCTTGTATCATAAATTTTTACTGCTCCATAAATTTTATTAATTAATTTAGGAGAAAATCCTAAACTACAAGCACCATATGGTAATGTACTACTTGAAGTAGTATATGGATAATTTCCATAATCTATATCTAACCAAAATCCCTGTGCACCTTCACATAATATATTTCCATCCAATTTCCCATTCCATAAATAATCATTAAAAAATGGTATATTTTCAACTCTAGTTCCCATACGAGCATATTTATCTCTATAACAAGGAGCAATTCCCTTACATGTCGAACCTTGTCCCTTGTATTTGTCCTTATCTTCTTGAATATGACTATCTGTAACTACATGTGCTTTGGGTGATACTTTTATTAAAGAAGTATTAAAACCATTTGATTTAAGATAATTTATTTCTTCTTCAAATGATTCTTTATTGATAACACACCCTGGACCTATTATAGATTTAACTCCATAGAATATACCAGATGGTATAAGATTGGTTTTATATTTATTACCATCCACATATATAGTATGACCAGCGTTGTTCCCACCTGCCCACCTACATACATAATCATAACCTCCATGTCTAGCTAGATAGGATACTACTTTTCCCTTACCTTCATCTCCCCAGCTTAATCCACAACATATATCAACATTAGTAATTGGCATATTGATAGATAAAGAAATAATAAAAAATAACTTTAAGTTCAATTTTTTTTAAAAAGTTTCATTAAGAAGCATAATATTCATCAAAAATTATGTAATTGTTCAATAGATATACCGCTCAACAATAACCAATAATGTTTTCCATAATGTGCATATATTTCCTCACCTTTTTTTATTCTTTTTGTAGCAATATAATAAACTTTATCATCCTGGGTAACTGCTTCTACATTTTGCTTCATTTCGGAATTATCTATGTATGCTGACATTATATCTTGATGTATATCGTGATCATATTTAATAGTTAGGTCTAGACAAGCTCCATCATTGACATATACACCTGATTTCATCCAATCATTTTTAACAAGTTCATGATCCCCAATAATTACTCGTTCGTTATCTAAATCACGTATATATCTATGAATCTTCATATATCCTTCTTGATCATATTGATAAAAATCAGCCATATCTGTTTTATCTTTTATTTCTCCTGCATATTCACATACTTTATCACCTTTACGGAACAATGCTTTAGCAAATAATCCCTTTTCAGCATCATATAGATTGCTTTTCTGAACTTTAACTTTACTTTTGGTAGTAAACATATTCAAATTATAAAAGATAAAATGTAATCAATTTTAGAGGGACAAAAATCCCTATGGGATTTCCTCCCCCTTAAACCCCCTTAATTTATTAATTTTTGGTTAAGCTTTTGAATTTGGACAGAGTCCAAATTAAAAAAGGTTGTATTGTTGCCCAATATTATTGTTCAAATTATTAAAGTATTTAGCGAAATTATCTAAGAATTTATCATCTTTTAAATCACCATGTTCTTTTTCTACTTTATTTATCATACAAGTCTCTATAGAATAGTCAGTCTCATCATCTAGTTTTAGATTAGTTTTACTTGCAAAATGTTGTTTTAACTCAGATATTTGATTATTAAGCGCTGTCATTCTATCTAAATTTTCTTGACTATTTGTTATACTTTGTAACCTATTAGTGTCTAGAAGTCCCTTCAATTGATTAGCTTGTGCTTTAAGAGTTATTAAATCTTTGTGATATTGCTGTAAATCTTCACTGTCTTCTTCACTTCTATAGTAATTACATACATCATCGTCAAATATTTTATATGCAGTCTCTTTACTACATTCGCGTTCATATGGGACAGTTATATCCTTATTATTTTTTCTTACAACTAAATCTATTGCTTCTAGTCTAGGACAACTATTATTATCTAAGTATGCAAGTGCTGCTGATTTAGTATCAAATTTTAAGGGATTATTTACACCATCAAATACTTTTCTAGAATTTATAAGATAATGGTCACGACCATCAGTTACAAGATAGTCTGGGCATTTAGATGGTATAACTAATTCATTTACCGTAACTATGAAGTTTTCTAAGTAGTCGTTTCGTAATACCCATATAAGACATCCTAATACCAATATCATAATATACACACCAACAACATCAACCCCTTTTATGTTAAAACGTTTAAGATCCATTTTAGTACTATACTTTAGAAATAACATAGAAAAAAATAAAACTTACTTACGCAATAATCGAATTTCTGGCATCCCAGTTGATTTTCTTGTATATAATTTAGTAATATTTGGAAATTTCATATGTAATGTTTTTGCCGCTTTACCTGCTTCTTCTTTTCTATTTAAACCTTCAGCTTGAATACCTCCTTTATTTTTATAATAGCGTGTTTTGATTGTCACATAATTTATTCTTAACACTTTTCCATCCATTTCATAATAATTAAGTGTTCTTTCGAAATCCTCTTTCACTCTGACTGAAGTATTTAATTTAGAATTATGTCTATTAATAATACCAAACATAGGACCAACAATGAAATTTAATTGATCATCCGCTTTGAATGTCATAAAATATGGATTAGCAGTTGGGTACACTCCCCATAAATATATACCTTCCCTGGCACATTTTTTAAAGGTAGTTTTAAGAAATTGATCTAGAGACTTAATAGGTTTCAAATATTGTTTCTGTCTGAAGTCTCTGGCAATCATATCCTTATATGATAGTTTTGATTTTGGTTTTTTAGTTGGATGATGTAATTCATATATATCTTCCACATCATCATCAAACTGAGCTATGCATTTACCTTCTGGGAAATAAGAACTAATATAATTCCTTTGTCCACTTATAGTTGGTTTTCCTACTACGATTTTAGAATGATACTTTGAATCTAGACTGGACTTATATTGTCTTTCTTCTTCTTTGTCGGCAACAAATATATATATCCTAGATATATCTATCTTTTGGTCTTCCAATACTTTGAGAGTTTTTTTTTTAATAGAATCGGTTCTTTTATAGCTGGGAATAGCTATTACATAATCATTGGTGGTGATGGATTTCTTCTTTTTTGACTTTTTGTGTGATGTTACTGTTTTGTTCTTTTTGGTTAGTTTAGTTGCTTTAGACATACTAATGTTAAACACTATTTATAGTTAAATGATAAAATAAAAATTAATTAAGATATTTTACTTATTGACAGGCGCCAATTTCAAATGGTGTTCTATTAAGGTCAGGCTCGATAGTTGTTTGCATCCAAGGAGATACTTTTACTTGTGGATTTGGTGGGTCACTTCTAAGTTGTCTATTACCATTTCTGAGAGATTGACCAACAGTATTAATACCTACATGATATCCTGCAGTAAGGAAATTTTGATCTTGGAGAGAACCTTGACCAGATGGGTTTACTTGGGCATAAAGAGAATTTGCATCTGCTGGTAAAAGTTCAGCAGATGAAAGAACATCCTTTGGCATACATTCAGAAGGCAACTGATTGTTTCTAGTTGCATCATCTTGATTAACTACACTTGGTTGTTCATTATCTCCGAGTTGTTCACTAGCGCTTACACCAACATCTTGCGCACTACCATCTACACTATCTACTGCTGTTAAATCAGCTGGAGCTTGAGTAGTAAATCCTTCCTCTTCTTGATAGAATTCTTCTTCTCCTTGAGTTTTGTTTGTAAAAACTAAGTATCCTAAATACCCGACAGCCAAAAGAACTGCGAGTAAGAGAATTGGTTTAACTAGATGTTCTAAATCTGACATTGTTCTTATATACTTATTATAATTATAGAATAATAAAAAAACGGGAAAAATAAGAAATTAATTAAATATTTTGACCAGTTTTTTTATTCATATATTTAATTGAATACAAAAAATATTAATATAACATTTGGTTTTTGTAAAAATTGAATTTAAGAATAATCCAAAATAATACAATATTAATCTAGACATGTTTATTCATTATTATCCATTATGGAAGTTATCTTTATGGTATAATCTAAGTTTTGATCACAATCAACTTGATGCTATGCTTTTAGAGTTATATCAAAAAACTATTAGTTCTAAACTAAATGAAATGAGAAATGAGGATGAACAATTAGAGTTTGTAACTAAAAATAGACGTGTTATTGTTAGGCAAATATCATCAATTCATGATTTTTCGATGATGGTAAATTTTATGATTTGCCAGTAAGTACCAAAGATATTATAGATTCATATAAAGTTGGTTTCTTAATTGATCCAACTATTAGAGTGCATTATCAACATAAACATAATGATGAATTAAAAAATAAATCTCTTATTGAATTTGTTGATTGGTTATATGCTGATTATAAAAATAGGGTTTGGACTGGATTGACTCTGGATAGGACACAATGGAATTTATATAGTAATTCTTCTAATGAAATAATAATGGATTTATTGGTCAGTTTAGTATATGATAATGTTGATAAAAAATATGTACTAAATAATCTTGGAGCATTGATTGATTATATTTCAACTAAGGAACCAAGTGCTAAAGAAAAATTAACTGGTGTACAAAATTTAGTAGTAAATGATTTGAATAAATTAGAAAAAAAATTAATAGACATATCTTGTAATGAAGATGGAATTGATTATAAAATACATCAATTATATCAAAATGATTATTACTTCTTTGATAAATTAACTTATAGGAGTTTATATAATTATAATTATATACCGGATGAAATTACATGTATGCGAGATAAACATAATAAATTATATCGTCAAAATGCCTTTACAATTATTACTCCCACAGTTGGTAATGTAAACTTATTCAAATTAAAACAGGTATTGAAACAAGAAAAACTTAATTATATTCATATCATACTTTGGGATAAAAATAGGAAACCTATGTCATATGGAGAAACTACTTTGGAACCTATGGATTTTGAGGATGAATGTACGTATTGTTATGAATTTACACATCCATATTTTGAATTTCCAAAACAACGTAATGATGTATGGCTTAGGGGTGTAGGATGTACGATGACCAATACTCCATATGTTACTTTCCATGATGATGATACTTGGCCTGAAAGAAACCATTTAGATGATGTTATGAGATATATGAATTTTAATCATTTCGATTATACTTATGTTGCTAGGAGAATGTGGGCTGATGAAAAAACTGTGATTGGTAAGGATGATTTTGAAGCTACTGGAGAAGTAAATAAATTCGGATATAGATTGATTGATAATAGTAGTCTCTATTTGAATATTGATACTGCTAGAGACTTGTCTATAATGTTTTTATCCAACCAAGTATATGGTGATGATAGATTAACATATGATTATTTGACAAAGAAAAATAGAAAAGGAGAAAGATATAATAAAGTACTAGTAAATCATATAGCTAAAGAACAATTAGTATCATTCTTTAAATCTAATATTTTAAATAAGATATGATTATGATTTATTTAACATATGTTTCTTATGTACTAATTTTTTAGTCATTTTATTATTTTTCATTTCATAAACAATGTTATATGGAAGTCTTGTATTAGTGAAAACACTAACCCCTTTTTGTGTTTTTTTACCATTAGTTACATTAGTTTTATGATATGATTGTTGTGCCTGGGAATAAGAATTTTCTTGAGGTTTATTAGAGTTTATTATATTTCCAAGTAATATATTAGATGGTAATTTTTGTGTTTTCTTACGTTTATTATTACCCATTCGGTTGATAATACTTGCAAAGTTTGTGGATTTTGTTTTTTTATTAACTTTTGTATTGGTAATACCGCCTAATATTTGTTTAATGTGATTTCTATATTGATTTGCATTACGTTCGTTCATACCTGGAAATGGTTTAAGTTTACGCTGATTATGATTATTGTTGTTCCTATTAAGGGTATTTAGTTGCCCTAAATTATTCAATGCATTATTGAGGTTATTTCCAGTCAATCGGTTTTTATTGAGTAGATTACCAACTGTTATATTGTTATTATTATTATTTCTATGTTTTTTGTTTATTAAATTACCAATTGTCAAATTATTAGTGTTATCATTGTTATTTTTTTTCCTTTTAACAGTTTTACATTTTTTCTTTTTGGGTTGAACTTTGTTATTTTTAAGTGTCTTTACAAACTTATTAAGATTTTCCGGACCATTAAGTTTTATTATTTTAATTGCCATTATGTACGATATACTTATATTATAGCTATAAAAAAAA
>FUWD013188441.1_pt1 | contig 13544 bp, 13 predicted proteins | sample 1063281 | NCBI WGS metagenome assembly FUWD01 (sample SAMEA79048168, study PRJEB19326) | metagenome | biome: marine
TAATATGTAAAGATAAATGGGAATATATCGATGATTCTTAGAAAGAATAGTTCTGCGCAAGATAAGGGTCGTGGAAAGAATAGCTCATCTAACATCCCTTTTTAAGCATGGACTGGTCAGAAAACGGGTGGTATGCTTTAGATACTTAGCCTTTGTGCTGTTGTTGCACCCGGAATAGGGAGGTATCAAACCAATGTTTTGTAATCGCGTTCTCAGGCACGATCCCAGTGTCAATAGACCCATTGGGCTTGGAATCGCCTGTGTTCTGCTTGCCATCCTATTTGCCGGTTGCGCGGCAACACCCATGATCGGAGGTCCCCTGGAGCAGAGAAAACTCAAGGCCGGGACCTACGAAGGTGTCTACATGGGAGGGCCTAACAAGGTCGTGGTGATGGTAACCATCGAAGATAACAGGATCGTCCATATTGAAATGGTCGAACACTGGGAGCTAATGGGGAAAGAAGGCCGAATCTCTCACCCTGAAAAGGATCATGGAACAGCAATCAACACGGGTCGATGCGGTAAGCGGGGCCACAAACAGCAGCCTGGTCATCATGAATGCGGTGCAGCGGGCCGTTGAAAAGGCGTATTCGGATTAGGAGGCTGTCCGGATGAAGACAGTCTTGGCGTAACCGCTAACCCTCGCAATAACAGTCACCCCAAACTAATTTTGCTCGCTGCTCTTCTGTGTCCTAATATTACAGGATCAACTCAAAGTTGAAACCAAATGACTCTTCTAACAGCTCTTTCAGCCTTCGTGATTACCAGCGTGAATGTCTGACTGCCATCAGGGAACGCTACTTAGCCGGAGTGCGGCGACAGCTCACGTGCCTTCCTACAGGGTCTGGAAAGACTGTTATCTTTGCCGAATTTCCCAATTACTTCCGGATGAAGAAACAGATGTTAGTGCTGGCCCACCGTGCCGAACTTCTCGATCAGGCCTGCGATAAGCTGAGGCGGGCAAATCCTGATCTGCGTGTTGAGATTGAACAGGCAGGGCGGATTGCCGATCCTAACAGTCATGTGGTGGTTGCGAGTGTACCCACTTTAGGTCGAAAAAATTCGACCCGTCTTTCCCGTCTTGACCCGGATCGTTTCTTCCTGATTGTGGTTGATGAGGCGCACCACGCTACTGCAAAGACCTACCGACGAATACTCAAATATTTCGGGGTCTTTGAACCGGATACGCCCAAGCTCGTTGTGGGCTTTACTGCGACCCCCAAACGCGGTGATGGGGAAGGGCTCGATGAGGTCTTCGAGGAGATCGTTTTTTCGCGCACACTTCCTGAAATGATCGGCGCGGGTTATCTTTCACCGGTGGCGGGATTTCGGGTGGAAACCGATGTTGATCTCTCCCGGGTCAAGACCCGTATGGGTGATTTTGTAGTTTCACACCTGTCACAGGCCGTGAATGTCGAGCAGCGCAACCGCCTTGTGGTCGATGTATTCCGCTCTCGTCTCAAAGAGAGGCAGAGCCTCTGCTTTTGTGTGGATGTGGCCCATGCACATTCTCTTGCCAAGGCATTTAATGCCGGGGGCATCACAGCGGGCGCTGTAACCGGTGATATGGACCATTCAGAGCGGACTAAAATCCTGACCGACTTTCGCAGGGGCAGGATTCGCATCCTTGCAAACTGCATGGTACTTACCGAGGGCTATGACGAGCCCTCTGTGGAGGGAATTATCTTAGCGCGCCCGACCAAATCCACACTCCTCTATACACAGATGATCGGCAGGGGGACCAGGCTCCATCCAGGGAAGGAGAACGTAACGGTCATTGACATAGTGGATGCGACCCGCGAACACAGCCTCACTACACTCCCGGGTCTTTTCGGTCTTTCAGGAGAGTTTGACCTTGAGGGGCATACTGCGGACGAAGTGCAGAGGGCTTTAGGCTGGGCAGAAAGGTACCGCCCCTGGGTTCCGGTTAGTGAGGCGAGGTCTCTCTCAGACCTGCGGTATCGCTGCAAGCGGATCAACCTTCTTGATCTAAAGACGCCTTCAGAGTTGTCCGGGTTCTCCCGGTTTGCCTGGGTGGGCACCGGCAAGGGGATTTATCGGTTAGGCCTGGCAGGGGGCAGGGCAATTCTGATTGCACCGACGATTTTGGGAGAATGCGAGGCTGTGCTGAGCGATCGGGGGCGGGAGACCCCCCTGTTGCGCAGGAGAGACCTAAAGGCGGCCGTTATGGGTGCTGAAAAACATGTCAGGAAAAATCTGCCCGGGTCTGTTGGATTGGTTATGAGGAATACGCGCTGGCGACGCCAGCCCGCCACACAAAAGCAGACAAGCGTACTCCGGAGCAAGAAGCTCGATGTGCCAGAGGGACTGACCAAGGGGCAGGCCAGTCATTTGATCGGGATGCTGTCATAGATTTAAGTGCCTAAAGTGCCTAAAGTGCCTAAAGTTAAGGAACTTCGTGACTTTTTATAAGGGATGATTTTGACAATTATAGTATTACTACCTGAGGTAGTGGTTTTGGCCATTAATCAGAAATATCTGCTTGCCTTTCCCTTTTCTCCAAGCTTTCCGCGCAGGACGAGGAGAGTTTGGTTTCTGTCCTCCAGATTCAGGGCCTGCTCCAAGCCCCCTGCATCGATATTCATATTGATCGCTTCCTTGGTCAAACGGAGGCCCATAGGATTTTTGCCGTTCATTGTGCGGGCCAGCTCCATGGCTGTCTCCATGAGCTGATCGCGCTCCACCAGCCGGCTGACAAGACCTAAAGACATTGCTTCCTCGGCCGACATGAAATTCCCTGTGAGCATGAATTCGTTTCCTCTTCCCGCTCCAATAAGCCTGGGCAGAAAATAGCTGCACGCCATATCGGCGCCGCCGAGTCCTATGTTGATGAAGGCCGCAGAAAAACGGGAATCACTGCTGATCACCCTCAGATCAGATGCAAGGGCAAAGCTGAAACCCAAACCCACCGCTGCGCCATGGACAGCACAGATGATAGGCTGGGGCGCCTGCCGCATGGCCAGGTTAAGACGCGCCAACCGGGACTGAAACCTGTAAAACACATCCGTATCCATCTCAGGCATCATCTTCATGACTGCTTTCATATCCAGCCCGGCACAGAAGTTCCTCTTCCCGTTTCCTCTCAGAATAATGACGTGCGTATCAAGATCGTAGAGACGATCTCTCCAGAACGACTCTAACTCTTCCGCCATTTCTTCATTGACCGAGTTATACCTGCGGGGACGGTTGAGGGATAAGACCCCGATGCCATCCTCTGCTATTTCGTACTCTATGGTTTCATAATTCATGGTTCAGACCTCCTTCTGATAAAGCGCTAAAATCCCTTCCATGGGGCTTAGATTCTGTAGCAGGCGAAACCCGGGATATTTCGGCAGAATTTTGTTTAGACCGTATACCATGAATATGGAACCCGTCTTGGCCCTTTCTGCCAACATCTCAGCAAACTCTTCATGCATTATAAGATAGGTGTAAAAGAGGTCAAAGGACTCAATGCCCACGCCCGTCTCGCGCGTAATTGTATCATGAAGTGTTTTGTCAGTGGAATCTCCGTGGAACAACAAGATGTTTTCAGGAGGAGATATAAGTCCTGCTTGTTGGAGAGTATTTTCAAGTTCGCCCCGCAAAGGGTCGTACTCTTCGAGGGTCCATTCGTCAAGCTCTATGCCGACCGAGATCTTGACAAGATAACTGAAAAAGAGATTTACTCTCCCATCAGCACAGCCTAAGTCCAGAAAGGCGGTCTCATCGGATTTTATTATCTGTTCATCAATCAGACGATCTGTACAGGCAAGTAATGTTATTAGATCGGTAGATCTCCTGAATCCGAGGGGGCCCACAGCACCCACTTTTCTCTCGTCATAGAACTCGGCAACCTTTGAGAGGCTTTTCTTCAGGCGTTGGTCCATTTCCTTAAAACCGTCTTAATGTTTTCATGGAGTATGAAAAGGGTATTCACCTCTTCACTCTCCTTTTCTCTGAGTTCAATTATTACGCGGGGGTCGATTAGATCAGTTATTTTTTTGCAGAGATAATTGATGCAGATTACATGGCGGGCCATAAGGAGGCATCCGTTTTTTCCTAAAAGGAAACAACTGTCGGTCTGCTGCCTTGTTTTGGGGAGTTTAACGCCGAGGAGGAGATTGATGAGGAGTAGCCAGCCATCGTACCTGTTTTCAAGCCCGGCCCCACAGCAGGAGCCACCCTCCTCCATCTCACATCGTCTGCATATCTCCACGATCCCTGTCAGAGCCATCTCCCTGCGGGAGACAACCACGGCGGCCTTCAGATGTGCCAGGAGATCAAAGAGCTTCTTTTCTTTGAGTAGATCGTCTCCAAACTCCTGATAACAGTGCTGGGCCCAGGCAATCTTTTCCTCAATGGGGTTTGAAAGGGATGTCTGTTTCAAGATCATTAGCTCTTCTTTTTCTTGGCCTTAGTCCCTTTCTCTTTTTCCTCATCCTTTTCGTTATTACCGAAATTCTTCAGTCCTTCGGCCAGCTCTTTCAGTTTTTGGTCGACCAGATAGTTGATGCTCCCCTTAGGGTATGCGCCTTTCGCATTTCTTGCACCTGCCTTCTTCCCGGTCAGGATCTCAATCCCCTCATCAATGGTCTTAACGGGATACACATGGAACTGGCCCTTTTTTACCGCCTCGACTACATCCTTGCGAAGCATCAGGTCTTTCACATTGCTCTCCGGGATCATAACACCCTGGCTATTTGTGGCTCCCATTTTGCTGCAGCAATCAAAAAAGCCCTCAATCTTTTCATTGACGCCCCCTATGGCCTGGACCTCTCCCTTCTGGTTGACCGAACCCGTGACTGCGATATACTGCTTGATAGGGATTTCGGTTAAGCTTGAAAGGAGTGCGTAGATCTCTGTGGAAGAGGCGCTGTCACCGTCCACACCTCCGTAGGACTGCTCAAAGGCGATGCTGGCGCTCATGGTCAGTGGTTTGTCCTGGGCATATCTTTTTCGCAGGTAGCCGCCCAGGATCAGCACTCCTTTGTTGTGGGTATTACCCGACATATCTGCTTCCCGCTCAATATTGATGATCCCTGCCCGGCCCATGGAGGTAGAACAGGTAATGCGGGAAGGTTTGCCGAACATATAGTCTCCCATGGAGTAGACGGCCAGCCCGTTGACCTGGCCCACCACTTCTCCCTCTACGCCGATCATCAGTGTCCCCCGGTCGATCATCTCCTGGATATGGTCCTCCACCATGCTTGACCTGAATTTCCTGGCCTCTATGGCCTCTTCCACATGGGCCTCTTCCACTAACGTTTTGTTTTCCTGTCCTGCAAAGAAATCGCCCTCCCGTATAAAATCAGTAATTTCCGGAAAACTGGTGGAGATCTTCTCCTGCCTGCCGGACATGCGGACTGCCTGTTCCACCAGGGCCGCGACTCCTGTCTTGTCAAAAGGCTTGAGACCTTCTTCTTCGGTTTTCATCTTGATGAAGCTCGAGATCTGCTGGATAGCATCTTCATCCTTATCCATTGCAGTATCAAAATCAGCCCTGACCTTGAATATTTTCCTGACGTCTTCGTCAAAGCTCAGGAGAAGATGGTAAAGATAGGGATCGGAAATAACCACAACTTTGAGATCAATATCGATCGGTTCCGGTTTCAGGCCACTGGTGGTGAACAGGTAAAAGGGGTCGTAGGTCTGAATCTCAAGTTTTTCGCTTTTCAGGGCTCTCTTAAGCGCCTGCCACACGCCAGGCTCTAAAACGGCGTCCAAGAGGTTGATTACCAGATAACCTCCCATGGCCTTAATGAGAGAGCCTGCCGTGATCTTGCTGAAATCGGTTCGCCATACTCCTGACCTGTCAACGATCTTCTCGATGCTCCCAAAGACATTTCTATAGGTAGGGTAGCTCTCTATAATGACCGGCGGTCCTTTCTGCTCGCTGTTATCCACTAAGAGATTAACCTTGTAGGGCTGAAAATGATCCACTTCAGGTGCCATAACAGGCATCCCCGGTATCTGAGCCTGTGGTTGGGGCATGAAAATCTGGAGATTATTGGCCATCTCTTCCAGTATGATTTCTAAATATTTTTTTATCGCCCTGGCTTTGTATTTTTTGAAAATGGGGGCTGCCAGGTCTGATGCATTTTTCATGAATATGACCCGGTCCATCTCCTCTATCTTTTCCTGAATTTCTTTCTGAAGATCTCTGAGTTCAAGGAAGATCTGTTGGACCTGACCCTGCAAACCCTCATACTTCTCCTTCATTGTCTCAAACTCATCTTTGGGGAATCTCCCCTTTTCAACCATCGCCTCGATCTGATCGATGTGTGTGGGCTTCCCATCAACCATAGGCATGACCTCCGGCCTCTTTATCTGTCCCACCTGAACATCCACAAGGGCAAAACCTTCCTCCTTTACCTTCTCGTCGAGATTCTTAAAAAAGCCTTTTCCCTTTTGCTCATAGGCTTCCATAATCTCCTTTTTCATGCTTATGTATTCCTGGCTTTCAAAAAGCTGCGGGATCTGCTTTTTTAATGCTGCCACAAAGCTGTTGACAGCTTTTTTGAAGGAAAGTCCGGTCCCTCCCTTGAGGCGGAGAAGGATGGGGGCTTCGGGGTTCTTAAAGTTGTTTACATAACAGAGATCGTCAGGGACCCTGTCTTTCTTTGATATCTCTTGGAGAAGTTTTCTGACCGTGGACATCCTACCGCTTCCTGCCCTCCCGGTGACAAAAACGTTATATCCCTGCCTGTCCATGCCCATCCCGAATTTAAATGCTTCAACCGCTCTTTTCTGTCCAATGATCTCTTTCAAAGGCTTGAGATCATCTGTGGTTTTAAAAGGGAGTGTGGCAGGGTCAAGTCTCCATCTGAGATTTTCAAGAGGAACTTCCGGATAAGAACTTTTCTTGGGCATTATTGATCTCCTTGTTTCTAATTAAATCGTCTCAATCTCTATACAGCGTGCCTTCTGGCGCTTCCATTTAGGCACCACGATGTTTAATATTCCTTTATTTAGGGTCGCCTTGATTTCCCTTATTCTTGCATGGAATGGGAGGGGGATGGTGCGGGAAAAAGAGCTGAGTTTTCTCTCAACCCTTTGATAATACCCGTTCCCTTCAACGGACACCTCCTTTTTGCTCCCTTTGATGGTCAGTTTGTCGTCGGTTACTGAGATATCCAGACTCTTGGGGTCAATCCCCGGGAGTACCGCTCTAATCATAAAGGTGTCTTCTGTAAGGACCGTCTCTAATGAAATACCCCCTGATATATTTTCTAAAAACAGGTCTGCCCCTATGTCGGGCCAACACCGGTTAAAGAGGCATTCCATCTCCCTTCTCATTTTATTTATCTCTTTGTCCATCCAGGGGATCAATTCTGACATGGCAGGATCTCCTTATTTGGTTGTTTTGAAAGATGAACGTCCAGGTAAGCGAAGACTCCGATACCGAACATTCAACAGCTATTTCCCTTTCTTTTCAGCTGTTTTGATACTCGCAACGAAAATCTTAATTAATTCTTCTGTTTCCTGTAAAATATCATCTAACAGTTCAAGTTTTTTGATCAGTGGTACACGCTGAATAAGGTTTTAACCATCTATAAATCTCCCTAAGTTCCTTTCTTTAATGAGATACGAAGTTTATGGATAAAGTCTTTTGGGAACTCCGCTTTTCCCATTCAAAATTCGATGTCGGAGTCTTCACTTACCTGGACGTTTCCCGCTGAAGGCGGGATTGAATGTTCATCTTTTATCTTTCATCTATTCCCGATAACCGCCCGGGACTGGACGGCCGTCCACATACACCCGGGTTTTATCATCAAGGGCGAACCGGCCCCTCGCTATCATCTCTATGGTCCGGGGAAAGATCTTCCAGTCCCCTGCCTCTTTCAGGCGCTCCTGATGCTCGTCCGCTACCATTACAAGTCTTTCCTTGTTTTTGATTAGCGTTTCAAGAGATTCAGGGAGTGTTATTGGGATAGGGTCTGATACCATTAATAAAGGCCCTGAGTCAACGCCCTCATCTGTATAGAGAGTGGATGCCCGCAGCTCATTTTCCCCGGCAGCAATGGCATCTTCAACCGCATGGTCGCCAACAAATTTTCTCCGTCCGTCAGGGAGAGATATGGAAAGATCCGCAGGGTGAACGTTTACGCACCTATTCAGGGTAATATAGCTCATATACCCGCCTAAGGCAATTACATCGACCTCAAAGGCCTCTATTAGTCTTTTGGCTGTCAGGTCATACTCTCTCCTCGCGGCCATCCCCTCAGCGGTCCCAACACTCCTCTTAATGGATCTTGTGGAATGGAAGGCCCTGATGTCATAGGTGAAATAGGCAAGATCATTTTCCAATGCGATCCTTTCTCCTGCAGATTGGCCGTCCGAACGGTCACTGAATATAAAGACAGTCTCAAAGGGCGACCTCCCCTCCTGGTCCTCCAACCTTTTTTCGTGTTCCAAAAGCCTCATGATATTTGTGCCGGACCCTGACATAAAGGCGGCTACCCGCATGGGCCTGCCCTCTTTTTCTGGGTCAAAAATGGGTATACTCGTCATGTGTAGTCCTCGCTGTCGGAATTTTCTGTAGGCTAATGGCAGATGCCTTTTGCTCATTTCGCACATGATCAATGGAAAGGCTCAAGGCATTAGGCGTAAGGTAGAGAAAGTGGTATTGGCATGTTATTATACCCTTAGGCCTTGCGCCCTGTGCCTTATGCCTCAATTCATCAACATCTCAACCGGCTTCAGGTGATAGGGGGTTCCCTGTTCGATGGCCGCAAGGACGCTTCCTCCGCCGGTAAAGTAATAGGCGCGAGGGTCATCCAGGCCGGCCATGTAGATCCCTGGACAGAGATTTCTGAGTTCCTGCAGCGTGTCTCCACCCGCAAAGAGTTTGGAGGCAGAGCGATTATCGGCAATCAATCGATACAGGGCCTGGGAGCCCTCAAAAAAGAGGGGCATAAGCCCCATGACGGCATTTACAAAAATCGTCTTGGCAGTAGTGATTACATCCACAACCCTTTTGTCCTGAAAAGATTTAGGATCTATATCGAGGATGTATTTGATCTCTTTCCCTTGTTTCAGGTCATCGACTCGGATTGATCGATATTGCCCTTCAATCCTCTCCTCTGTGCTCTCAGATTCTACGAGATGCGGCATTTCCAGGATCTTGTTTTCCTCTCTGTCTAATTCAACAAGTTCCATTGCAAGAGCCCTGTCTTCATCTGATACACCGGCAATATCTACCCCGTATTTGGCAGAAAGAAAGGTGTTATACATCAGTCCCCCAAGAATAAGATGGTCCACCCTGTTGAAAAGGGCCTTGAGGGGACCGATCTTCGTATCGTATTTTGCCCCGGCAACTATCGCCACAAATGGCCTTTCAGGTTCAAGCACCCTGTGAAGATTCATCAGCTCCTTTTGGAGCAGAATGCCTGCAAAGGAGGGTAGCTTAGATGCAATATCATAGGTTGACGCATGGGCACGCCACGAACCGAATGCATCATTAACATAAAGGTCTGCAAGGGATGAAAACTCTTCTGCGAGGATTTCCCTCTCCGGGCCTTTTGACTGCTCACCCTGAAACCAGCGTGAATTGGGGAGATAAATCATCCCGATCTTCCCCTCTTTCAGATCTTCAATGGCCGGCCCTATGGATTTGTCGATATGGGTAATCCCTCTGTCAGGATCTATGGGGAATTCCTGGATATGTATGGTGACAGGAAGCTTCTGTTCCAGGTACTTAACGATGGGTTCGACGGATTCCCCCTCTCTGCATTCTATTTTGCCGGTTTTTTGTCTTTGGGTCTCCCGACATGGGTCATCAGGATCGGTTTTCCCCCTCCTGCGGCGATGGCATAAAGGGTGCCAATGGTGGCATCGATACGGTAAGGGTCTTTGATTTGGCCCTTTTTGACCACATTATGATCTACCCTTAACAGGACGGTCTTTCCTTTCATGGGGGCATGTTGTATAAGCCTCAGACGGGGGTCCAGCTTACCCTTTCCATTTGGAATCCTCCCTAATTTGGATTATAAGGTTGACGTCCATGTAAAAAGTCCTTTTTACATGGATTTAGGAATTCAGGAATTTAGGAATTATTAATTTTTCTTGCCTATAACTCGATGATATTCCTACATTTCAATTTAAATTTTTGTAAACTTTTTGCGCCTTTATCAAGATTTTCATCGTCAAAGTCGATTGTGAAATTCTTACTGAATGGTGCTGAAAAGTCAAGTTACGAATTCCAAAATTCACCTTAAAGGAGCCATAAATATGATTGTACGAAATGTAAATGACAAGGAAGTGATGGATACCACATACCTCGCCCATGGCGGGGCGATCGCTCAGATGATTTTAGACCGCCGAACCTTGAAGGAGATCGGTTTTTTAGCCATTGCGAGTCTGAAACCGGGTAAGGAAATAGAGGCCCATGTGGACCCGATGGAAGAGATTTATTTCGTTCTGAGCGGGTCAGGCGAAATGAGTGTGGATGAGGAGGCAAGGGCGGTAAAGCCGGGGGATGCTGTTTGGATCCCGGTGGGCTCCAGTCACGCGCTTCTGAACAACGGTGAGGAAGATTGCGTCGTTCTCGTTGTTGCATCCCCCGCTTGGTAGAATGCCTTGAACGTTCTTATCATCAGACCTGGCGCCTTAGGGGATACCCTGATGTTGCTGCCGGCCCTAATAGACCTCTCGGATAGGGTAACCATCACCTTTGTAGGCAGGCAGCCTGGTCTCGATTTCATCCGGCCATGGGTCCACCGTACAATGAATATGGAGACGTCCGGCTGGCACAGGCTCTTCACAAATGGACAGGATGGGGAGAGTCTACCTGTCTCGAAAGCAGAAATTGCAGCGGCATTTTTCAGTGATCAAGATGGCCTCATCCGTCGTAACCTGCGATCTTTTCTGCCCGATGCCACTGTCCATCTCTTCCGATCCCTTCCACCCGAAGGGGAGAATATCCATGTGGCCAAGTATTTGGCCCAATGCCTGAAATCCGCGGGGCTCCCCGTTGATCCTGTTAGATCGATCGAGGCAATACAGAGCGGCATCCTGCGTAAAAAATATGATTTATCCCGAAGATCGAACAAGATTGTATTGCACCCGGGCTCCGGCTCTTTAGAGAAGAACCATTCTCCCGAGTTCTGGTCAAACCTCCTCAAAAGACTTTGCAGTGAAACCGATTTCGGCCGTTTCCAGCCTGTTTTCCTCTTAGGACCGGCAGAGAAATCGCTGCATTCCTACTTTAAGGATAGCCTTCAACCTAATGATATTCAAATAAGTTTTTGTCCTGGCAAAGAACGCCTCATTAAGACACTCAATGAGGCGGCCATATACTTAGGACACGACAGCGGTATCACACATCTTTCTGCTATGTTTGGCACACCCACGGTTGCGCTCTTCAAAAAAAGCAATGCCGTACAATGGTGTCCTTTAGGGCCTAATGTGACCGTGATTCAAACCGAAGAAGCCGGTCAGAAACTTATTGAGAGCATACTTGAGGCTTCGAGAGATTTTCTTGGAAGGCCTGGGTTCGGTACCAAGATTTGTCACCTATGCTGATGGTCCCAGCTTTGCTATGCAGGTAGGGTAGTGCATTTTGATATCTCTCACCCGCTTCGCTAGAGCACGCAGAGATCACAGAGATAATCTTTTTTCTTTGCCTGATTTTTTGAGAGGAAAAATCAGGCAAAACAATCAGCTTTTGGAGGGGCGATCAAAAATAGACCACAATAGTTAACGGATGAATCCGGGTCTAAGGCAACCCATCAGCGTTTGACTAGAATCCTCCCCTCAAGGATTCTGGTCAAAAATCTCTGTAACTCTGTGAGAGAAACAAGACCCCTTTTGGTTGAAATCAAGCCAATCCTGTAATCCTGTCTGAAGTTTTTGTCATTATTTGACAGTAGGCAGCATCTCCTGTGGTTGTGTGAGAAGGAATTCGCCCTTTTCTATCCACTCTTTCAGTATGTTTGCAATCTCGAGGGCCCTGACATAGGAAGAGAGGGGGACAGAATGGATTTCCTGACCATCAAAATTGATCATCCCGCTTTTTAACTCCGCATAGCTTACCTGGCCCAAACTGGTAGACTCACCCTTTGGATAGTCGTTCCCGTAGTCGATAATCTGGGTGTAGATTTCTTCATCAGAAACAGCCGTGAAACGGGCCATTTTCGCGTTGAGGATGGGAATCGGGATACCTAAGCCCACAGCAAGGGAACAGCCATAGCCAAGCATGCTGACACCAACTACCCACCTCGGATCCATCCCTTTAAGATCGCCCATGACCATAAGGGTGCCCGCCGGGGTCAGGGGAATGCCATTCTTATCCCTCTTGGCGTTGGGATTGTGCTGTGTCCCTGGACCTATGACATGACCCTTTGCGCCTCCGAGAAAGATTCTCGTGCCCAGGCCTATTGTACGATAATAAGGGTCATTGAAGAGGGGACTCAACTGGCCTGAAGTGGCATAGTTTGCGTTTCCGGCATTTGGTTTAAGGACCCCCATATATGTATATACAGTCTTGTTGGTCAGATTGATGGCACAATTATAGTTCTGATAGCCGTTCCTGGGGTTCAACAGCACGGCATAAGGAAGATCCTTAAGCGTAACTTTTTTCCTGACGTCCCGTTTTGGATAGCAGTCGGTTCCGTAGGCGGTAGCCCTGAGTTCTACCTTCTTCCCTGCCACTAAATCCTCAATAACATGGCCTCCGCCATATTTGAATTGCCCGGGATGTACCCCGTTCAAGGGATCATCTTCAGTGGGTTCAGTAGCCCCGATATATGCGTCAACAGCAGCTAAGCCTGCATAAGCGGGAACGTCATTCATCCACACCTTCGATGCCTTGATGCCAGGCTTGGTATGCCCGAAATTGATAAAGGCCCCGGATGAACACATGGGAGAAAAGGTCCCGGTTGTGACCACGTCAATTTCACGGGCCGCCTTTTCAGCGCCTTTCTTCTTGACAATATTAGCCATTTCGTCGGCCGTAACCACTACGACCTTACCCTTTTTTATTCTCTCATTGATTTCGTCTATTGTTTTTGAAACCTTTTTTTTTGCCATTTTCAATGAACCTCCCGCCGTTCTCTTAACCGATATTGAGGTATTACCAAATAAGGAATTTCTGTATCTTCTCAATAAATCGAGGTAAACTCTCTGCTGTGCCACTTTTCTGGATTCCCGCTTTCGCGGGAATGACAGACACTTACTCTATTCCGTCATTCCCGCGAAAGCGGGAATCTCCCGCCGCGGCGGGATTAGCGCGACTTATTGAGATGTTACAAATTTCTGTAACAATTTAGTCTCTCAGTGAGTAGAATTTTATATAATAAAGTTTATCAGTCTCCGTGACAATAAAAAAGTTTGAACCGCTATTAAATTTTGAAGGATTCACCGAAACCTATGTTAATTCTAATGTGGGCAAATGCCTCATGGGGAATTTCTTTCTATCGGAAGAATGGCTAATGACTTGTGAGTGAGGAGGAAAAAACATTCTGTTAAAGAAGTATTGGTCTATACTGGAAAGACAGGTTGAAATATCCTTGATGATTTTGGTGAGCATAATGGGGGAAAACACT
>FUWD013190711.1_pt1 | contig 13544 bp, 11 predicted proteins | sample 1063281 | NCBI WGS metagenome assembly FUWD01 (sample SAMEA79048168, study PRJEB19326) | metagenome | biome: marine
CAGGCAGGTGGCTTCTGCTTGAATCGACAATACCCACATCCACACCGTCCATAGGCAATCCGCAGCTTACTACAGGGATAGACCCTTTTTGGTTCGCACGGACTGGCACAGCCCTCCTATTATCATAAAGAGAACGTACATCAACCCAGTCAACCGAAACCGCATCGTCTATTTTAGTTACGGTAGCTGCCAGGGTGTTTTCCGCCATGCCGTACCCCGGTTTTATGGCTGTGGCCGCTAATCCAAAGGCTTTAAAAAAATCAAAAAAATCTTTTATGCTGTCATAAAGAATCGGTTCACCTCCAAGGCCTACAAATCGTAAGGTGCTGAGATCCAATCCCTTCAGGTTCTGATTTTTCACGCTTCGGAGGGTGTGATTCAAGCCAAAATTGGGAAATATGCAGTGCGTTCCCGCATGCTTCTGGATGATCTCTAAAAGGGCTTTTGGGTTGTGGACCCACTTGAATGGAGACATCAAGACTAATGGAATACCGGTGGTGAGGGACAGGACTACGCCTGAAAAAAGACCTAAATCGTGGTAGAGAGGCGGCCAGTTAACAATTACATCTTTCGGACGTATATCTAAGGCCGCTGCATAAGATTGGATAAAATTCAAAATAGCCCGATGCGAAAGCCTTACTCCCTTTTGCCGCCCGGTAGTACCACTGGTGTATTGAATATAGGCAATCTGCTCTCCCAAAGCATAGTCCCTGGGCATGGATAAATCCATATTCCCGGGCCGGGTTAGAATTTCAATTGCACTTATTGCCTGACAGTTTAAATCCCGGAGGGAATTAGCGAGTTCAATTTGCAGCTCCGGTAAGGTTATTACACCCCGGGCACCAGAGTTTTTGACAAGACTGCAGATCTGCTCTTTGAATTTATCTCGGTTAGGCACCTGCTCCGGATAATGGGAAATAACCGGGATAGCCCCGGCATAGAGGATCCCCCAGAAAGCCGCTACAAGCTCAGGTGAGTGGTTAAGGCAAATAATGACAATATCCTGCTTTTTAATATTATTGGACTTCAGTGTTTGGGCACAGGAAATTGCTCTACTATGCAATTGACCGTAAGTAATGTTTTCTTCGGAATCATCATCGGAAATGAGAATTATCGCAATCCGGTCTGGATGTTCCAGCGCTTTTTCGACAAAAGGCTCCACGATTGATTTGTAAGAATTAAGCATAACGAGATCCATCTAAGCATTTTTGAACAAGGGTGGCGAGATCTTTAATTTCGCTTCCATTATAAATTATGTCACCTTTCTCATCCATGGATAATTCACCATATGATGAAATTTTCCGGGCAAACGACTTCTCAATCATAAAAAATACGGCGCCGGGCGGCACTTTACCGGGTTTGCCAAAAATCTGTGGACAACCCACATCACAAACACCTGCAAGAGATTTTCCCACATCCCCCCGGCTAATATGATCCAGTGCAGTTTGCAAACCGGCTAATCCGGTCGGATGCTGTTCGGTGATGACATAATTGGTTCCCGTAAGTCCGAAGCGGATCGCGGCTTCTCCGAGGTAACTGTTGGCTAAGGTATATGAAAACAGGGCTGGACTGGCATTGAACCCTCTGTCAGGTATTACCGTCTTATAATAGTCAACATCCGTCTCGAGACAACCATATACTGTGGATGCGATAATGCCGATGTTGCGTTCCCGGGTCCACTCAGATAGATCCGCATCTATCAGAGCCAAAGCAGTAGCCGTCAATCCCAGCCGGGAGTATTTATCCATGCGTCTGAAATTAGGATAAGGCTTTTTAAACATATCTGATGGATTAATTTTGGGCAGCGGTCCCACGGCATGCTGAAACTCTCATGATTCCTGCCGCATCCCATGCTTGCAGCGGTCACCCATCCGATTCCGGTAATATGAACACTCAATGTAGTATTACCTCCCTAACACAAGGGCGGCATTAACGCCGCCGAATCCAGAATTGGTGGTTAAAAGATAGTCCCCGGAAACCGGCTGTGATTCAGGGCTGACCTGACCCTCGGCGCCTTTTTCCGGATTTGCAAACCCGACTGTCATGGGAACTATCTGGCTCGAAAGAGCTTTGAAACCCAAGATGACCTCGATGGCTCCGGCCGCTCCCAGGGTATGTCCGATGGCGCCTTTTATAGAATACATAGGCACTTTGCGCGCACCAAACACCTGTTGGAAAGCGTTGAGTTCCATTAAGTCATTATAAACTGTACCGGTTCCATGGGCACTGATGGCAGTAACGTCTTCCGGTTTTATTTTCGCCATCTTCAGGGCCTGGTCAACGGTCTGAACCAGACCTCGACCACTCTTGGCAGGTGCCGTAATATGAGTGGCATCGTTGGTAATACCCCAGCCAAGTACGGAGCCCAACCGATTTCGATTTTCCCGGCGTGCCCGATCGGCATTCATCAACAGCAGTGCCGCTGCTCCCTCTCCGAGCGACAGCCCGTTGCGATCGCGGTCAAAGGGTCGGCAGGGAAACGGTGACAGTGCCTTTAGGGCGGAAAATCCCGAAAAATGATATTCCGTGATCAGGTCTCCACAACAGACCAGCACGGCCTCGGATCTGCCTGATTCAATCAGCGCAGCACCATGGGCGACGGCAATGGTAGACGAGGCACAGGAGGCGCTGATACAAATACCGTTGCAGCTCAGACCGAGTTTGGGACCAACGATATTTGCTATGGAAGACAGCAATACATCCTGAAAACTGGTCTGTCTGCCGCGACAAAATGACTCCAGATTATCGGCGCCCGCCTTTATGGTCGCGGTAATCATGGCAGAATCAGACGGCACCGGCCCCATCTCAAGGAAAAGGCGGTCCAGCAAATGCTGCAGCATGGAACGGTCGTTGGCAGCCTTTAAATCATTAATATGGGCCGCAATTTTAGCCTTATAGTGGTCCTGATCCACCGGAAAGCGCGTAATCGGTCGGATGGCGGTTTCACCCGCCATGAGTCCCTGCCACAGTGACTCCAGGTTGTTTCCTAACCCTGTAACCACAGCGGTATCGGTAACGACGACCCGGTTGGATTCGTTATTTTTTAAGTTGTCAACACTCACACATCACCTCACTGCCGATAAAGCGGGAACATGCATTTTAAAGCCGACAGCTTGAATTTAGCAACTATTTTAAAACTGCCTCTTCAGAAGTGGTTTCAAGACTCCAATATCGAATTCATCTACACCCTTGGCACCGGGCTTGTGAGAATGTTTGAAAAGATCGCTTTGACACGATTCTGTAGCTCGGTCTCCGCCAACTCCCTGGCTGTTTTTGTAAAGAACCAGTTCCCCATATTCTTGATCAGGAAACGGTATCTAACCTCATGGGATAATTGCTGTCGCTCCATCTCATGATAATATCCCACCTTGGAAAATCGCCAAAGCTTATCCGCATCCTTGACAATACATTCTTCGATGGTTTCAGGATCCTTTCCGGAATCATGCCTTTGGATTATTTGTGTAATCTTTTCAATTAATGAATGGTCATAACCAATTTCTTCTAAAATCTCCTGAGCAATTATAGCGCCCTCCACTTCGTGTATACGATTCAACTTTGCCGCATTTTCACCACTTGCCATCACACCATAGGCGACCTTTATCTCCTCAGATTTGAGCCGTGACCAGCCTACATCGTGAAGAATGACAGCCGGTTCCACAATCATTTTGTTGCCCCCCTCTTTTTCAAGAAGCAGCAAAGCATATTCACGCGCAATCTGCGTGTGAAGAAAATCCCCCCTTACCTTCAGGTACGGTTCAGCACGCCTGAACAGTTCTCGAATAAATTGATCCCATTCCATGTGCAACGGTTCTCTGCGACCCATAAAACCCCCAGCGCATTATATTTATGCAAAATAATAGCCTACAGACGGAACAAGAAGAAAGGGTCGGACGGGGTCAGTAGGGCTGTCTCGACCTCGGCGCTGCAGTACTGTTCAAGCATTCGGGCCACTCGGTCGCGTACCGAAACGGTCCGTTTCTCACTGTCCTCGCCTAATCCGTCAATGTTCATGACTATGGCTTCCGTTTCTTCGGTGATTCGGGTCTGGAAACCGTTTCGCCAGTTCCACCGTCGGCACATAACCTCTCGGGTTTCCGCTGCCACGTAGATAATCTCTCCGGGATCGGGGTGCTCGGTTTTGTCCGGGTTATTCAGGGGCGTGAACAGTTCACTTCCCTCTGCGGGCCGGAGTTCGAGGATTTCCCCCGCCCGGAGTAAGTCGTCCCCGCCCACGGGTAAGACACCCCGAATAGAGTTATCGTTCATGATGGCCACGGCCTTGTTAATGAAGGGAATGGTGATACCAGGTCTCTGAACTCGCTTCAAGAGGGCCAGGTGTGCGGGTGGGAACTTGTTGGGATTACATTCCAGTTCTCGGTAGGTTTCGTTCCAGACAGCCGTTCTTGGGTCCATTTTCAGGTCAATGGGGCTGGCTGCCGCACTGGCAAGAGCTTCATTCAAAAGAGTCTCGAGTTCCTTGGAGTGTCCCCGATTGTTCATTTTACGGGCGACTACGATGCCGCGCCTGAAGCCTGGAAATTTGTTAAAAACCTGTTTGTCTATTCGTATCTCAGGCATGGCTTTTTGCTCCGAGACCTTTGCAAAACGCCCCCTTTCGTCCAATCTCCGCGTTGCGTTCAGATTTTAATCCTCGAAATAATCAATATATTCCTGTGGTTAAAATCCTCACGCGCCTTGATCTTGAACGAAATTGAACATTTTTCAAAGGTCTCGCTCCTTCGTTCATAACATTTGTCTAATTTTCTTTCAGTTATATTCTGATGGTTTACCTCTTCACAATCACGCCTTATGTTGAGTTCAAAATAAGTAATGATGGAGAATAAAAACCCACGCCATAGTTGAATAGGCTTCGCATTAAACGGGGTAAACATAGCAAGACGTTTTGGTCTCCGGCAGCAAGATTGGAAGGCGCTGCCTTGCCTGATTTCTTGCCAACTTATAATTTAAAGGACGTCCCATTTGTCTCCATGAAATCGATCAGGGCGTTGCATAACGAGCTATTCCCATTGGTCAGGCCTTCGATGGCAGAAAAGTGGTGTTTCCCTTCCTGCACCAGCAATTCTCCCTGCAGTCCGTTAGCTCGCCATGCCTGGAGGAAGTCGGTTGACTGGCGGTGAAACTCCTTTGTTTCGTCTTCGCCGAACGTTATTAGGAGGGGTGGGCCGGAGCGCGGGATGTTGAGATAGGGGCTTTGACGAAGAATGATCTCGTGCGTCAGCAATAGCTTTGGCTGCAGATAGGAATAGCGGAGAGGGTGCAGATCAAATACCCCGCTGATCGGAATTCCCCCTTTGATGATGTCGGCGGGCAGCCCATACTCACTTTGCCAGTCGGTTTCACAAAGCATGCCGACCTGCTGGCCGCCCGCGGAATGTCCGGCGACAAATATGCGGGAAATATCTGCGTTGAAATTTGGCCCCTCCCGATGCAACCAGGCGATCACCGCGCGGTTTTGACGTGTGATCTCATTTATGGTGACTCCGGGGCAAAGGGAATAATTTGTCACGACAACGGTGACGTCCCGGCTCACGAGCCCTCGGGCCACGAGACTGAAATCCTTACTGCCGAACCTAAACCAGTACCCCCCGTGGATGAAGACCAGCACCGGTGCCCCGGGCTTTTTGGCGGGGAAGACATCGATCGTTTCGTCCACTGTGGGGCCGAAGCGCACATCCAGCACACAATCGAGTTCGTCTCGAACCCTCGCACTTTCCTGGGCATACCACTCAATCCAGCGTTCCCTGTCGGCCACATTGAGCGCTATGTTGTATTCGAGATCGATTTCCTCTTGCGAAGTGAAATTGCGGTATAACTTCATAGTCTCTCCGATCCTTTAAATTCCTTTAGTCAACCACCACCCCTAAAAGGGGTGATGGTTGACGCATAAAAGTATCTTGATATGCATATAGTGTCAATCTCAATATGTCGAAAGCCGCAAATCACCTGGACTCAAAGCGAAGAGGGCTTAAGAAGAGTCGGTCGGAGCGGGTGGAGCTTAGGGCTTTGGGGAGGATGAGGCGCAGGACACGGGGGCATTGGGGTAAGGAGTCTGCCTGATGTGTCCTGCGCCGGTTTTTTATTTGATTAATTTTATTGCCACAAAACCTCTGTTGGGCCTGAGGATGTACATGTATACGTTTTCACCGGACCTGACTTTTCCGATTTCCTTTGAGTACTCATCCGCATCATCTATGTCTTCGTGATTGATCTCTTTGATGATATCGCCAGTGAGTATACCGGCTTTTTCACCTTTGCTGTCCGGTTCCAGGCCAACAACAACAACCCCTTCGGCATCCTTTAAATTGAACTGCCGGGCGATTTCAGGTGTCAGATTGGAGACGGCAATACCGAATTCGGTTTTCTTGCGGATTTCATCGTTTCTGGAAGCAATTTCCGTATCTTTTCTTTTCGAAAGTTTGATATTAAATTCCTTTTTGTTTCCCTTTCGCAATACGACAATGTCCACCTTCTGTCCTACACTGGCCTCTGCAATCATCCGACTGAGTTCCCTGCTGGTTTTAACCTTATGGCCATTAACCTCCAAGATGATATCTTTGGGCTCTATACCTGCCTCTGCCGCCGGGTCATCAGGAAATACCTGGGTGACTAAAACACCTTCCCCATCCTTCATTCCGTAGTATTCCTTCAACTCCTTTGTCAGATCCTGGATTCCTACCCCTAACCAGCCGCGGGTAACTTCGCCCTTGGTCTTTAGCTGTTTAATGATTCCCCTGGCCAGGTTAACAGGGATGGCGAATCCGATCCCCTGTCCCCCGGCAATGATGGCAGTGTTAATACCAACCACCTTCCCCTCCATGCTGATAAGGGGTCCCCCGCTGTTCCCGGGGTTGATCGAGGCATCGGTCTGGATAAAATCATCGTATGGACCTGAACCAATGACACGCCCCTTGGCGCTGATGATCCCTGCTGTGACGGTGTGCTCCAAGCCAAAGGGATTACCGATGGCCAGGACCCATTCGCCGACTTTGAGGATATCAGAGTCCCCTAACTCAATGGTTGGGAGATCGTTATCCGATTCTATCTTGACGAGCGCCAGGTCTGTGTTGGGGTCACGGCCTTTGATTTCAGCATCAAATTCCCGTCCGTCCTTCAGGATCACCTTAATCTTATCCGCGCCTTGTACAACATGGTTGTTAGTTACGATATAACCATCTTCGTCAATAATAAATCCGGAACCGAGACTTCTCTGTTTGAATTCCTTTTGCGGTCGTCCGCCAAAGAATTTCTCGAAGAAATCGTGGAGAGGATCATCTTTTTGCAAAGGACCTCTTTTGAATTGGCGATGTACGCTGGGACCTCCCTTTCCATTCTTCTCCGCCCTTATGTTAACCACGGCCGGGCTGTTTCTTTCAGCCAGATCGGTAAAGCTCTCCGGCGCAGCCCGAAGATTCTTTGACGTTGCCTGGCTGGCCGGAACCGAATAAAGGGTTGAGATGGCAAAAAATCCGGCCACTAAAATAATGAGTGCCACAGCGATCTTTCCCGTTAAGAACCTCCTAAATATTTCTCTTGATTTCATATCATTTCTCCTTTCTTCAGATCTTGTTAACTACGTTTCCCTGAAGGGACAACCGGCTCTACTGAGTTCTTTTTTATCCATCCTGATTTGCCATTGACCTCTTCTACAAGCAGATAGCCCCTGTAAGTCTTTGCAATCCGCACAATTTTTCCATCCTTTATGGATGCTGAACTGGATGCTGAATCAAAGGGGGAGACAAGGAGAGAGGCATTATCCTTAATAACCACTCCGCGATTTATGTTCTTGTACTGCATGGCTGCACCGGTTCCTCCAGCCATAAAGCAGAGAAGGCAGACAGTGGTCAGGACCTTGAAGGGGGCTCCCTTTAGGATTCCAGGGCGAATTCCCCTTAAAAGGTAGATCAAGGAGAACGCGCCAAAGGCCCCACTTGCGAGTATGCCCCACCAGTTCAGGTTGAGCAGGTCAAAAAACCGCTGCCAGTCAGGCGCTGGCCTGGAAATCAACCCGGAATCCCTGCGGGCCAGGCCGAGATTAGCCTGAATGTCGGCGTTCCCCGGGTCGAGATAGAGGGCCCGCTCATAGTGTAAAATAGCCTGTCCAACGTCTTTTTTTTGGTAATAGGCGTTTGCCATGTTGTAGAGGAGTGAGGCGGAATACCCTTCCTGTTCCAGCACCCCCTTATAATAGGAGAGGGCCTTATCATACTTTCCCTCTGCATAGGCCTCATTACCAAGGGCAAATTGGTCGTTATCCTGCTCTGCCGAGGCGCTCGTTAGTGAAACGCAGCTCAAAAGGGCAATCATCCCCGCAATAATGGTAAAACTCAAGATCTTAACATTTTTCATATTAGCTATATTCATTTCCTTGGCCCCCCATACTTTTCAAATTCTTCAACTCTTTTATCACCAAGTCCCTGCACTGTCTCAATTCCTCCTGGCTGAAGGTTTGCCCAGAGTAGGCGACTGCATCTGCGTTTTTCAAAGAGATACCGAACCCCTGCCGCGTTTTTGCTCAGGCGATCTTTCACCTCGGCAAGGGTAATGCTTTCCGGCGTCTGACACCAAACCTCGCCCAACCGCTCCTGGGCCGAGGTCCTGCAGGCATTGAAGAATCCGGGAACATCGTGGCCGGCTATGGCCCTGTCCATCTCTTTGATGGATTTACCGACCTTCTGCTTAACGTACTTTTTTTCACCAATGCGGGGTCATTGGACAGCCTCCGATTTCGCCTGCCTAAGAAAAGACCTGCAAAGAGAAAGCTTAAAGGTATGCCCTGTGCCCCAATGAACCAGGGGTTGGCAAAAACAGGTCTAAGATTATTCACAACCGGTCCTAAGCTCACGTGAATCGGCGCCAGGCCAGAGGGCGTTTTAATCGAATCGGAAGAATCTGATGACCCGGCAAGGGATGCTTTCTCGGTAGCATCTTCAGACGATGATTTCTTAGCCTGTATGGAGTCAGGTGTAATCTTTATTTTGATCGGTTTTGTTCGTAGCGTTACATATTTTTCCGACTTTGTATTAAAATAGCTGAACTCCACCGGCGGGATCTTTTTAATGGATGCTTCTAAGGGAATAATAGCCTGTTCAAACCGCTTCTTTCCCTTGTAGCCCGCACTGTCGGCAGGTTTGAAGGAGGCAGTCGGGGTGTAGGTCTTCCATCCCTTAGGAGAGGTGAGCAGGGGGCTCGATACCCTGTCAAAATTACCATCTCCCTTTACAGTCATATTTAATGTGATCGGGTCCCCAACCATACAGCTCTTCAGGCTCGCGCTTGCCCAAAGCTTGAACCGGCCCACTGCACCGCTGAAATTCTTAGGTCTTCCCGCCTTTGGCAGGGGCAATACCCGCATCTTCTGCCGGCTGCTCGTCAGTTTGACAGCCTCTTCTCTTGTGGTGTTGAAGAAATTATTAAAAAAATTGTCATCGAACATTCTGCTGCCAAAGACCTGGTGCCGTCGGCGAGACGTCTGGGGAATGATCAGGATCGCGTCTAACTCCGCAGAAAGAGGGTATTCGCCCTCCTTCACTGCCGACATGGCCGTCTGCCAGGTCAGCACAGCATAGGGCACACCATCAATGATCTCTTCGGTCTGCGTCGGCTTTTTGTTCAATCCCTGACAGGCAAAGGCATTGTTGCTGAACAGAGGAAGTGAGTTCAAGGTAGCCTGGAGCCCCTGACGGAAAAATGCCTTGATTTCTATTGGCACCAATTCACCCACGTAAGACCGGTATTTCGATGGCGTGACCCGGAGAAATGCGATCTGGTTCTCTTCGCCCGGGCTATGGTTTGAAGTCCCGGTCTGTCTATCAACCTTAAGATCAGGCGGGAGCAGGGATGTCGCTTTGGAACTTTTGCTGCGGCCTGGTCCTGACACTCGGAGGTCGATCGGTTTGGTTTCTTTGATCTGACCATTTATATTTGCCCTGACCGGGGGTATGGTATAATTACCTGAGTCTTCTGCCTGCACCTGATAAAGGTATGATACGGTTGAAGATATCTTGCCGTTGATAGACTGATACTGGCTGCTCTGTCCCATGGGGAAAAATCGAAGCCCGTCAACCGGAGAGATAGATGGGGGCCCGGCTTGCTCACCTGAGATATTGACCGCTAAGATTGCAGCCTCCCCAAGTGTAATCCGCTGCGGTTCCAACCGCGCAGAGATATCTCCGGCAGGGCCTTTGCCCTGGGCGATTCCGGCAAAAATAATGAAGGCACAGGCAACAATTAGGAAGCATGTTCCTGCAATCATGATCCTGTTCCATTCAATGGTTTTAGTTAGCCCGACCTTAGGATTTTTCATCACCAGTCCCTCCTTTTCTTTTCCTTATGTCCCTTCCCCTTGCCTCTGCTTGCGGCAACCATGGGTGTGGCTTTTTCTTCTCCTTTAAGGGAATCGAGCAGGTTTTGTGCCTGTTCCTTTGTCATCTGGCCGGGTCTTCGACGTCTCTCGGCCATCTTGGCGGAGGATTTTTGTGCCTTTTCCTTTGATTTCATCTGCTTTGTCTTTCCCGTTTCAGACCCTGCATCAGGACGATCCTGTTTGTTTTTCTTGCTCTCTTTGGCGTTTGCCTGGGCACTGTTCTTATCGCCCTTTTCCTGTCCCTTCTTATCAGGTTTTGATTTTGCTTTTTCCTGATTTTTATTCTTTTGCTGATCCTTGTTTTTCTGCTGATCGTTTTTTTGTTCTCCCTGTGGTTTATTCTGCCCTTTCTGACCTTTGCTTTTGTTCTGGTTCTTTGACTGTTTATTATCCTGGTTCTTGTTCTTATTTTTCTTTTGGTCGTTATCCTTCTTTTTGTTGTTGGCCTTACAACTTTTATTGTTTTGCTTTTGTTTCTTCTTAAGGGCTTCTAATTTTTTCTTCACGTAATCCTGATTGAATCGCGCGTCCTTATCATCCGGGTCGAGTTTCAGTGCCCCTTCATAGGCCTTGATCGATTCTTCCCAGTGTTTGATAGTATCCTGGGGTTTGGATTTCTCTGTCTCCTGTCCCTGCCTGTACAAGGTATTGCCCATGTTGTAATAAGCCTTGTTTTGAAGGGGGACCTCCTGGACTTTCATTGCAGTCTGAAAGGCGGATAGTGCCTCCTTATATTTTTTCTCCTTATATGCTGCCGCCCCGAGGTTGAATTGCAGTTGAGGCTTGTCAGGGGCCTTTTTTGCCGCTGCTTCGTACTCCTTTTGAGCCAAAGAATACTCTCCCCTGTTGTAGGCCTTTTCCGCGCTTCGGGGAGAGGCATAGGCGTTTTGCGATACAAGCAGGAAGGCCATTACTACGAGAGCAAGAGAGGCTGTCTGAACTCCCTTCGTGCCCTTCAGGAGACGTCTGTCAGCCCCGCCTTCAGCGGGGATTATGGGGACTCTTTTGCGCCGCGGCTTGCGGTCTGAGATTGCAAATTCAACCACAAGGAGAATAATGGCTAAGAGAAGTGGCCACTCGAAACGATCAATGGGGACCCTTTTCATCCTCTCTGATAATTCATGCTTTGGGACGAGGCTGAGCTTCTGTTTATAGATGGCCTCCAGGCCTTCGGCCTGCCGGCCCAAGGGTTCATACTGGCCGCCTGTGGTCTCTGCTATATTCTGAAGCATCTTTTCATCTAAACGCGACTTTATAAATTGGCCCTGATCATCTTTTACAAAAGAGCCTTTTCCTCTCCTTTTAAGAGGGATGAGTTCCCCGGCCGGTGTGCCCACACCAACAGTGTATATGGTCAGCCCTTTTTGAGCAGCCTCCCTCGCAGCGTTCAGTGCCTCCCCTTCGAGGTCTTCACCATCAGTAACGAGGACCAATATCTTGTGATTGGCATCGTTTGAAAAGGCGAATTCCGCTTCATGGATCGCACTCGCTATGTCAGTCCCCCCCTGGGGTATGATACCAGTATCCAAGGCATGGAGCGATTGCCTGAAGGCATCGTAATCCAAGGTCAGGGGACACATCAAAAAGGCAGTCCCCGCAAAAGGGACAAGACCAACACGGTCTCCCTCAAGCTTGGAAACAAAGTCCATGATACCGAGTTTGCTTCGCTCTAACCTGTTCGGTTGGACATCATTGGCCAACATACTTTTAGATGTGTCCACTGCCATGAGGATGTCTATGCCCTTCCGCTTGACCTCTTTCCACTGAAAGCCCACCTGCGGCTGGGCCAGGGCCACAAAGATGGAAGCAACCGCTATGATGAGCATGATCCGCTTGGTCATCCTTAGGCCGGGAGATACGCTTTCCGTGAGCTTCTCCAAGAGATGCCCGGCTGCAAATTTCTGCAATGCGGCCTGACCTTTTTTTTGAAAATGGTAAAACCCAAAGCCCAAGATCGTGCAGGTGGCCAATCCTGCGATCAAATAGATTGAATGTGCGAATTGCATTTTCTTATCCTTTCCTTTTTAGAGTTTTCTGACAGGATTAACAGGATTGAAAGGATTCTTAGTTAAAAGCCTGGCTTCAATCCGGTTGATCCTGTTAATCCTGTCAAAATGCGTTTTTACGGTAACCTGCGAAATCGCGTCTGCCCTAAGATCAACTCAAAGGCCAATAAGAGCAACGCAGGCAATGCGGCCCAGAGAAACATCTCGTTTCTATGTTCGAACTTCTTTATTGTTCTTGTGGTTTTTTCTAATTTATTGATTTCGCTATAGATTTTATTGAGCGAGTCAGTGTCTGTGGCACGAAAATAATGGGCGTTTGTCATCCGGGCTACCTTTTTCAGGGTATCTTCGTCAATATCAACCCTGGCCCTGACCAGTCTTCGGTTGCCGAGTTGGTCAGTTACAGGGACCGGCACCTCACCACGGGAACCGGCGCCTATGGTATAGACCTTTATTCCCAATGCCTCAGCAGCCTCTGCAGCGGTCAGGGGTGAAATCTTCCCCGCGTTGTTCATCCCGTCCGTCAAGAGGATGACGATTTTTGATTTGGCCTTCTGGTCCCTCAGCCGGTTGACACCGGAGGCTATGGCAGAACCGATTGCGGTTCCGTCTTCCACCATACCTGTCTTAACGGTTTCCAGTCTCTGCTGGAGCCAGTTGTGATCCAGGGTCAGGGGGCTGACCATATAGGGTCTGCCTGCAAAGGCCACTAAACCGATCCGATCGTTGGGACGTTCTTCGATGAATTTCGAGACAACCTTCTTGACCACGTCGACCCTGTTTGCAGGTTTTCCTTTGATGGTAAAGTCCAGAGCCTCCATTGAGCCGGAGACATCTACCCCTAAGAGGATGTCGATCCCGCTGGCCTCCACCTCGGATGTCCCGTGCACGATCTGTGGCCGGGCCAAGGCGATTATGAGGAGCCCTAAGGCCAACATTCGCAGTGTGGCCAGGCATTTCCCGGCCTTTGATTTACGCGCCCCGGCTAAGGCCTTGGCGGTCTGGGCCGTGGAGTAACGTACTGCCGTGGCCATACCCTTCCTCCCCTTCAGAAAAGCGAGAGGCGGGATCAATAGGAGCAGCCACAGAATTTCGGGATGGTTAAAATAGAACATTATCTACCTCCTGCTACGACGGCGCTGCTGTTATTTAGA
>FUWD013229963.1_pt1 | contig 13526 bp, 19 predicted proteins | sample 1063281 | NCBI WGS metagenome assembly FUWD01 (sample SAMEA79048168, study PRJEB19326) | metagenome | biome: marine
CCTGGATTCCATCCCAATAAAGCCATAAAATTATTAATTGCCTCCGGCAAATAACCCTGTTCTTTATATTGGCTTACGGAAACAGCGCCATGTCTTTTACTGAGTTTACTTTTATCGGGACCTAAGATTAAAGGCAAATGAGCAAATTCAGGACTTTTAAATCCAAGCGCTTCTTGAAGTAAAATCTGTTTAGGAGTATTTGAAATATGATCTTCTCCTCTAATAACATGGCTTATTTCCATTTCAGCGTCATCAATAACAACAGCTAGGTTATATAAAGGAGTTTTTTCATTTTTGGCAATTCCAATATCGCCAAATAAACTAGTATTAAATTCTAATTTTCCTCTAATTAAATCATTAAACAATATTTTTTTATCAGGACAACGAAAACGGATAATTCCATCTTTAGCCTTTCCTTTTCTATTACAAATATGCCTTGGCGCTTCTTTCTTTTTTATTTGCTCCTTTTTTTCTTTTTCTAATTCTTCTTGAGGATGATCACACCAAAATGCTTCTCCTGAATCTAAAAGTTTTTTAATATATTTTTGATAAATTTCTGTTCGTTCGCTTTGTTTAAAAATTTTATCATCCCATTTAAGATTCAGCCATTTTAAACTATTTATAATATCTTCTTCGTATTTTTTTCAGATCTTTCTAAATCAGTGTCTTCAATTCTTAAAATGAATTGTCCTTTGTTTTTCTTTGCGAATAAATAATTAAATAATGCTGTTCTAGCCGTACCGATATGAAATAAGCCGGTTGGACTAGGCGCCATTCTAACTTTTATTTTATTATTTTTATTCATATTTATTGTTTCCCTAATTCAATTAATTCTTCTGTTATTTTTTTGTTGCTTCAGGACGGGAAAAACTTTTGGCGTTATCTGACATTTTTCTGTATAATTCATTATTATTTAAGATTTTGTTAATTTCATTAAGTAAAAGATTAGGTGTTAGATTAAATTGTTCTAAAACAACTCCCGAACCTGATTGCGCATAAACCATGGCATTTTGCCTTTGGTGATTTCCAGCTGATTTTGGCAATGGAATTAAAATACTAGGTTTGCCACAAATAGCAATTTCACAAATACTTCCTGCTCCAGAACGTGAAATAATTAAATCAGTTATAGAATAAATATTAGACAGTTGATTTTCATCAAAGAAAGGAGAAAGATGATAATTATCTGATTGAATTGATTTTGCTTTAACGCTTTTATAATTATTATTTCCACATTGATGAATAATCTCATATTTTTCTAAAAGCTGCGGCAGAGTTAATAAAATTAAATTATTTATTTTTTCTGCTCCTTGACTTCCCCCTAAAACAAGAATAACTGGTTTCTGGCTTATAATCTTATAACTACTTTTAATTTTTGTTTTTCTTCCTGATTATCTAAAATACATTTTCTACAATTTTTTTCTAATTGGATTTCCTATTAGGCTGTCTTTTTTTTAGGAAAATATTTTTCTGCAAAAAGAGAAAGACACTCCTATTTTTTTAGCAAATTTACTCGATAAACGATTAGCCAGACCAGGAATAGTATCCGATTCATGAATGAGTATGGGAATTCTGTAAAGCCAGCCTACAAAAACAACAGGAAAACTATCATATCCCCCTTTGCTAAAAATTACATCAGGCATCCAGAGATATAAGTATAGAAGAGATTTACAAAAACCAAGCGGTATCTTTATAAAATCTAAAAAAGTTTTAAAAGAAAAATAGCGTCTTAATTTTCCAGCTAAGATTGTTTTTACCACAATTCCTTCTTTTTCTAAAACTTTTTCAGATAATCCACCCGCTCCTAAAAAAATCATTTCTAATTCATTTTCTTTTGAATTATCTGCATAAAATTTTTTTAATTGTCTGGCAACAGCAATAATCGGAAAAACATGTCCTCCGGTACCAGCGCCTGTAAATAATATTTTCATAATTTTGAAATTTTAATTTTATTTATTATATTTTGAAATATTGACCAATATTCCAACTGCAGCTAAACAAATAATTAAAGAAGATCCTCCGTAACTTATAAAAGGCAACGTTATTCCCGTTAAAGGAATCAAGCGTGAAATAGCAGCTATATTTATAAATGCCTGAAAAAAAAGCCAACCGGTAATTCCTCCAGCTACCAAATAACCAAATTTATCAGAAGAATTCTTGGCGATTAGAAAACCGCGCCAAGCCAATATTATAAAAAGAATAACTAATGCTCCAGCGCCAATAAATCCTAATTCTTCAGCCACTATCGCAAAAATAGAATCCCCAATTACTTCTGGTAGATATTTCCATTTCTGAATACTATGAAATCCAAGACCGAAGAGTCCCCCCGAGCCAATAGCTAAAAGCGCTTGATTAATCTGATATCCAATGCCTTGAGGATCTGTTTCTGGATGAAGAAAAACGGTTAATCTATTTGATCTATAAGAAGCTGTTTTTATTAAAACAAGTAACCCAACAAAAGATAAACTTATTAATGAAAATATGTAAAAAAGATTTAGACCGGCTAAAAAATAAATCAAAATTGCGATTAAAAAAATCATTATTAAGGCGCTGATATTTGGCTGAAAACATAAAAGAAGAACAATGACTATAAAAAACAATAAAACAGGGATTGAGCTTTGTTTTATTATTTCATTTGTTTTCCCTTTTTTACTTAGTAAAGCTGCTAGATAAATGATAAATGCTAATTTAAGAAATTCAAAAGGCTGAAAAGAAAAAGGGCCAAAAACAATCCATCTTTGAGCTCCGCCGTGGCTATACCCTATTTGGGGAATAAAAACTAAAGCTAAAAGAATAATACTAATAATTAATAAAGGAAAAGAAATTTTTTTCCAAAACTTATAATTAATTCTCTGGCACAGAAAAAACCTACTAAACCAATAGACAATCCATAAAGTAATTGATGTTTTAAAAAATAATAATTCTCGCCAAATGTATCTTGAGATATAACAACTGAAGCGCTAGAAAGAGCAACTAAGCCAAATATAACTAAGGCGAATATTGCAAAAATAAGAATATAATCTGGCTTATTGGGTCTCATAATATTTTTTCTACAAATACTAAGATCAATCCAATCGTGGCCATCACTCCATTAATTATCCAGAAACGCATTGTGATTGTTGTTTCTGACCATCCTTTTGCTTCAAAATGATGATGAATAGGAGCAGACAAAAAGATTTTTTTCTTTCTGATCTTTTTGAAATAATTTGAATAATAACTGATAAAGATTCAATGACTGGTATAAAAAAGATAAATATTAATAAAATAAAACAATTTGTCAGCATGGCAATAACTCCCAAGGTAATTCCTAAGGACATTGCTCCAGTATCGCCCATAAAAAATCGAGCTGGATGGATATTGAACCATAAAAAAGCTAACAAAGCGCCAATAATAATTCCGCAAAAAACAGCTAAATTCATTTTTCCTTGAGAAAAAGCAATAACGCCGTAAGAAGCAAAAGAAATAAGAAGAATACCTCCAGCTAGTCCGTCAAGACCATCTGTTTCATTTGTTGAAAAAGCAGTGGCCACTAAAACAAAAACAAAAATAAGAATATACCAAAATCCAACATTAAAATCTCCAATAAAAGGAATATGAATTAAATCCCATCCTAATTTCCAGAAGAACCACCAGGCTCCAAAAATAGCAATTCCTGTATAAACCACAATACGGTGTCTTACTTTAAGTCCCCCGCTATTAGGACCTATTTTAAAAACTCCCATTAAATCATCACCAAGCCCAACTAAGGCTGAAGCTACTAAAGCGCCTAATGGAAGAAGTGTTTCTTTTCTTGTTAAAAAATTAAGTTTTTCTAAAATAGTTCCTTCACCAATTTGAGCTAAAAGCCAGAAAATAAAAGTTAGAAGCAAAACAGTTACCCAAATTAAAATTCCTCCCATGGTTAGAGTTCCTTCTTTTTTCTTATGAAATTTGGCAAAAATAGGAGCGTTAGTTATTCTTATCTGCTTACCTAATTGATATTTTTCAAGAAAATGAATTAATATCGGTGTCCAGGCAAGAGCAAATATAAAAGAAATTGATGCTAATCCTAAAATGCGCGCTATGTTTAAAATATCAGGCATAAATTATTTTTTAATTACCATTTATAAGCTTTATTTACCCATTCAATTAATTTTTCAGTTTGTAAAAATCTTTCTTGCGCTCCTAAAACAACTGTGATTAAATATTTATCGTTAGAATCTTGTTTAATAACTAAAACTAAACATCCTTGAGCTTCTGCTGTATATCCTGTCTTTCCTCCAATAATATTAGGCATACGATTTAATAATTTATCTGTATTAATCCAATGGTGTTTAATTTTTCCATCGGATGAAGTCAAATCAATTTCAGGAGTTTTTAAAAATTTGCCATATAATTGGCTGACTAAAACTATATTTTATTAATTTAACAATATCTTTTATAGTTGAAACATTTTTAGCATCATAACCGCTTGGATCAGAAAAAAAGTATTTTCTAAATTTAATTCCTTAGCCTTTATATTCATCAAATCAATAAAGTCGGTATCTGATTTTGTTTCTACTGTTTCGGCTAAAGCAACCGCCGCATCATTGCTTGATTCCATCAATAGGACATGAAGAATATTTATAATTGAAATTTCTTCATTAGCAATTAGTTCCCCTTGATTACCATAAGCCTTAATTGCATTTTCGGAAATAATAATATTTTCTTCTAAATTATCTATCTTTTCTAAAACTACTAAAGCCGTCATTAATTTGGTTATGCTGGCAATTGGTAAAATTAAATTAATATTTTTTTCATAAAGAATATCTTCTTTTAATTTAAAATTCTTAGCTAATACAGGGTCAATAGAATTTATCTTAAAAATTGAAGCTGATTTTGCCTCAATCTCTAATTCCATCACATTCCAATCACGAATAGGTATAAAATTTGGGTTTGTTGATAGTAAAGACGAAGTAAATGATTTTCCTAATTCTTCCCATCTTTCCCATTTTATTTTTACCTCATCAATGCTTTCATTTGAATTAGACGCCAAAAAAGCAAAAACATTTGAAAGAGCTAAGGAAATAATTAAAACTTTAACAATCATTTTAGGAGGAAATTTTTATATTTAATTCCTTTAACTGTTCAGGACTAACGCGACTTGGAGCTTCCATAAGTAAATCTTTTCCATCTCCTGTTTTGGGGAACAAAATAACTTCTCTAATACTTTTTTCATTTAAAAGAAGCATTAAAAGTCTATCTATTCCTAAAGCAATTCCTCCATGAGGAGGCGCTCCATATTCAAACGCCTTAAGTAGATGTCCGAATTTTTCTTCTATCTCTTCTTTTTTTAATCCTACTAATTTAAATATTTTTTCTTGAATATTTCTTTTGTGTATTCTTATACTGCCACCTCCTATTTCCACGCCATTAAGAACTAAATCATATTGTTGAGAACGAACCTTTAAGGGGTTCTTGTCTAATAAATCTAGATCTTTAGGATTAGGAGAAGTAAAAACATGATGACATGAATCATATCTTTTCTCTTCACTATTCCATTCAAAAAGAGGCCAGTTCAAAATCCAAGCGAAAGCCAATTCATTCGGATCTTTTTTGTTTTTACGCAAATCAGGCTTATCAGTGCCATAATTTTTAATAGCGTCTTTATGATTCAATCTTAAAAATGGACTAAACGTAAGTTTTTTTAGATAAATTTTTATCAAATTCAATTAAATCTTTAACAATTTTAATAACAAGTTTTTCAATTAAATTTATAACATCAGACTGTTTAACAAAAGACATTTCCACATCAAATTGAGTAAATTCTGGTTGCCTGTCTCCTCTCAAGTCTTCATCTCTAAAACAACGCGCTATTTGAAAATATTTCTCAATCCCAGCAACCATTAATAATTGTTTTAGTTGTTGAGGAGCTTGAGGTAAAGCATAAAATTCTCCAGGATGTTGACGACTAGGAACTAAGAAATCTCTAGCTCCTTCTGGTGTTGATTTGGTTAAAATGGGAGTTTCTGCTTCAATAAACCCTCTTTTATTCATAAAATTTCTAATTATTCTAATTACTTTATGCCTTAAAAATATATTATTTTTTAATTTTTGTCGGCGTAAATCTAAATAACGATATTTTAAACGGAGTTCTTCATTAATATCTTTACTTTCCTCAGCTATTTCAAAAGGAGGTGTTTTAGCTTCATTTAATATTCTTAATTCTTTTACTTCAATTTCTACTTCTCCAGTAAATATCTTATCATTAACCATTTTATTGGGACGTTTATTTACTTTCCCAATAATTTCAATGACCCATTCTGATTTTAATGAATTAGCTAATTTGTAAAGAATATTATTTTCAGGTAAAAAAACAAGCTGGATCAAGCCTTTTCTATCTCTAAGGTCAACAAAAATAATCTTGCCGTGAATTCGTCTAACATGAACCCATCCAGCTAACTTAACTTTTTCACCTATTTTTTCAATTGTTTTATTTGTCAAAATTCTTTTCATATACTCAATATATTATCATTTTTTTTAATACTAATCAATTGTTAATAAAAAAACCCGCTAAGCGGGATAAATTGGTGCGCCGTGAGGGAGTTGAACCCCCGACCATCTCCTTAAAAGGGAGCTGCTCTACCAAGCTGAGCTAACGGCGCATAATTAAATATTTCTTAATGATTCTTTAAAATCTCTATTTTTCTTTTTAAAATATAACTCTTCTTTTCTTGCTTCTTTTGCATCTATACATCCTTTTAAATACCATAATATCCAAGGTTTCTTATTGCGGGTATATTTTAGTTTCCCTGAATTATGTTCTTGTAATCTTCTTTTTGAATTATTAGTTATGCCAATATAAAAGCTTTTATCTTTAATGCTTTTTATAATATATACATAATACATATTAAAACAATAAACTGCTCTACTTTATCCCGCTAGGCGGGACAGGCTGAGCCCCGCCGAGCGGGGTAAACTAACGGCGCGTAAAAATAATCTAACTCAAATTGCAATAAAAATCAAGGGTGTTTTACTTCTTCTCAGTATTCTTCTTGCGTCTAATTAAGACCATTGTTAAAACAGGCAAAACGAGCCAAACAAATTGAGCTTCTGGTCCAATAAATATTTTTTTAACCGAAGAATTCAAAATATTTGTACTTTCGCTTGGTAAAAACGAAAGGATAACCATTGCTAATAAACCAACTTGGACAATACTTAAAATAAATAACTGAATCCAAGAAGCATTTCCTCTTTTTCTTATTCTTAAAGTAGAACTAAGGACTGAACGTGGAATTAAGAAATAGAATAATAAAATAATTCCAAGAAAAATTAATATTCTTAAAGATGAAGATGGTTCTTGTCCTATTCCAAGCCATCCCAAAGAATTCATTCTTTCCCAGGGTATTGCTTGAACAATAGTTAAAGAAAAATAACTACTTAAAAGTATAACAATCATTCTGTTGCGTCCAAGAAAAAATCCATAAATAAGAACAGCAATTAAAAAAACAAGAATAATAAATAAATCCCAGCCAGAAGCTGATCCTAAATGGAAACTACTTAAAAAATCACGAATAGCTATCATAATATTTTTTTAAACCCTTAATTGCTCAATAATCTTCTTTTGTTTACGAGATAATTTTTTTGGAACAACTACTTGAATTATAGCTATCAAATCTCCACTACTTTTATTATATAATTGTGGCATTCCTTTTCCTTTTAATTTTATCATTTCGCCAGGCTGAATACCAGCTGGAATTTTTAATTTTATAACACTATCCTCTAATGTCGGTATCTCTACTTTATCTCCTAAAGTAGCTTGAGAAAAATTAACATCTAGATCAATAACTAAATTATCTCCTTGCCGCTGGAAATATTTATGCGGTTTAATATGAACATTAATGAATAAATCGCCTGATTCTCCACCATAAAGAGCTGCATTGCCTTGTCCACTTAATTTTAATGTTTGTCTACTATCAATGCCAGCCGGAATAGTCGCTTTAACTTTAACAGATTGCTTTATTCTGCCTTGTCCTCGACATTCAGGACATGTTTCTTCAGGAATTTCACCACGTCCACCACATTTAGAGCAGGGTTTTTGCTGAATAAAAATACCAAACAATCCCCCACTTCTTAATTGTTCATATCCACTTCCGTTACAAGTAGAACATTTTTTAATTTTCTTACCTCCTTTTCCATTACATTTGAGACAAGTAACCATTTTCTGAAAATCAATTTCTTTTTTAACTCCATGAAAAGCATCTTTTAGATCTATCTCAATATCTAAAACAAGATCTTGTCCATATTGCTTGTTTTTTTCTGTTCTTGCTCTTGAACCAAATATTTCCTCAAAAATTCTACCAAAGCCTAAGTTTTCAAAAATATCTTCTCCTCCAAAAGCATCATGAAAAGAACCAAAATCCTGCTGTGAAAACCCTTGATTAAAATTATTCTGCTCAAATGTATCGCCATACTGGTCATATTGAGATTTTTTTTCTTTATCAGAAAGAACACCGTAAGCACGGCTTATTTCTTTAAATTTTTCTTCGTATTCTTTTTTCTTATTTTCAGGGGCTTTATCCGGATGATATTTTAGAGCTAGTTTTCTATATGCTTTTTTAATTTCATCTGCCGAAGCATTTTTGGAGATGCCCAATAGTTCGTAATAATCTTTATTCATTTTTATATTTCAATAACCTCCTTTAGAACAGATTTTTCTTGTATTTTAATCGCATTCAAAGATGTTAAAAATTTAAAAATCATCCAGCTTATTAAAATAACAAGCCACATAAAAAATATACTAATTACTTTTATAGCAAAAAATATTCCAACAGCAAATCCAATCGGTAAATATTCTTTATACGCTTCACTTCGCTTATTAATTTCCTGATTTATTGCGACATAAAGCATATCTGTAAATTCCTCATTAGATAATTCTGAAGCACTAACAATTGGCTGAATAACAACGTCAAATAATGGGCGTGGAATTTCTATTCTATTATCACCTTGAATAGCTAATGGAGAAAAATAATAAGCAGCTGCTATGATAATAGCGAGTCCTGTTAAAATGTGAGGAAGTCCATATCTAAGAATTCTAATTATTGTAAACTTAATCCTTACTTCTTTTTCCATTGATGATTCTAAATGCTCCAAAAATAAAAAAGAGTAGAGCTAAAAATAAAACTGTTAAATATTCTAACTTAAATCCAAAAGAAAATAAAAAAGAAATTAAAATAATTGCTAAAGTAATTAGTGAAATTAATTTTGATTTTAATAATAATAAACTTAAGCATAAAAAAATCAGTAAAATTAAAAAACCAATACTTGGCGAAATCCAATTAGTATCACCAGATAAAATATTTTTTAGTCCTGCCCAACTAAAAGCAGCTAATAAAGTTGTTACTCCTATAATGATTGACTGAGTAATGCGATTATTTTTCATACAATTTATAATAACACGAATTAATCATATTTCAAAACTATTTTTTCCACAACACTATCCCAATTATAGTTTCTCCAAGCATAACTTTTAATTTCCTTTGCTTTATTCAAAGCTATTTGTGGATTATCTAAAATAAACTTTAAATTTTTCTTTAAACTTGCAATATCTTTATCTTTAAAAAGAAAAGAAAGATTATTAAGCATTTTACGATGAATATCAATATCTGAAAGTAAAAGAGGTATTCCAAAGCTAGCTGACTCAAGAACAGTCAAAGGCAATCCTTCTTGTTCTGAAGGATTAACAAAGACATAAGCATTACTATATAATGATTTTAATATTTCTCCTTGCTGAGTTCCTAAAAAAATAATATTAGGATTATTTTTAGATAATTCTTTGAGTTCTTTTTCATAATCTTCGGTATGGAAAGATGGACCAACAATAACTAGTTTTTATCTGTTTTAATCCCTCATAAGCTTTAATTAAATAATGCAATCCCTTATGACGAATTAATCGGCTAACAGCAAGTATATAATTATTTTTTCTAATCCCCATTTTTTTATATATTCATCTGAAACACATTTTTCTTTTTTTATTCCATGAGGAATAAAAAGATGTTTTTTTATTATATTTCTTTCAATATATTTTTCTAATTCAAGAGACACTGGAATTATCTCATCAGCTAAGTAACAGCCAATAATTTCACCCAATTTTAAAGATAACTGGGCAAATCCCCCCCATTTTTTATGAAAATAATCTCGACAATGGAAAGTAAATATAACTTTTGTTTTAGGACTAAATATTTTAGGTATCCAAATACATAAAGCTGGTCCCACTCCATGATAATGAATAACATCAGGTTTTATTTTGAAAATTGCATGCCAACTAGATAAAAAAACATGACTAATAGCATCCAAATGTTTTGTCCTTAACAAAGGTAAATGGATAATATTTACTTTTTTATACTTTTTAATTCTTTTAGGAGTATAATAATTTCTTGCATAAACAAAAACTTGATTATCATTTTTTTTTGCTAAATGACAAGAAATTTCTTCAACATGACGCTCAATCCCTCCAAAAAGAGTCGGTATTCCTTTTTGACCAATCATTGTAATTTTCATTCTTCAAAAGAGATTGCTCCTTCCCAATCTTTTGTAATAATTTTTTCCTCAATATATTCCTTGCCTTTCTTTAAAATAAGCTTAAATGGAAGTTCGTCTATGCCTGATTGTTTTTGAACTAAAATCTTATATCCCAATTCGTTATTAATTCTTTCGGGTAGAACATATTCAAATTCAATTATTTTCTCTTGTCCAGCGGGTACTTCAATCCAACTAGCAAAAATGGTTTTATTTAATTCATTCTCAAATTTCGTTTCACTACTAATTCCATATGCATTCTCAAGCCAACTTCCTAATGGAACATAAATTCTTAAATAAAACCTGTAATCATCATTAAACCAATCTTTTTCCTTCTTTTGATGAGAATATTTAATTTTTAGATTAACTTTTGGTTTTTCTTGATTTAAATCAATAGAATATTCAACTTCTCTCTCAACAAAGTAATTGCTTTTTTTGGAAGCTAAATTAGCTTCAACAATCATTAAATAATCATCTTTATATGATTGGTCAACTTCTCCATCCCATTCAAACTCAGAAATAGTTTCTTGAATCTTTGTATCCTTGAAATATAAGAGAATATTTTTTTGTCTAATTCTTTTAATATTAAATTTTTAAGCTCGTTTTTAAAAGATAAACTGCCTTGTATCGCTTGATCTGAAACTTCATTAATTAACGCTTTAAATATTTTTTTTCTTTCACCTTCTTCAATATTTCTATCAACATAAGCTTTCTCAACTTCATATTCAAGTTGATATAAAGCATCTTCTGATTTAAATTCTTTATCAAATTCTTGCAGATAAATAGATCCTGTCAATTCAAGTAAATTGGGAAGTATTTCTGCATTAATAGCAATAATACCATCAAAATTTCTTGGCCACCTTGAAGATGATAAAAATATTCAACTTGTTTTGCTGAAATTTTAAAATCAGGAGACCAGTTTCCATCACGCATTTGCCAATTATCTATTCCTAAATAATCATATATTGGTGTTGGTGGTTCTGTTATTGTTTTGCCAAATCCATCAAAAATATTAGTATCATGAACCTCAAAAATAATTGGCTTTCCATTTTTAACTTTAATAATTCCAAAATTACCAAGATATCCGCCAGACGGTCTTAATTCTAAATTATTTTGAAAAAGTAAAAGATAAGTTCTTTCACCATTAAAACCTGTTATTTCAGGAATTATTTTCAAAAAAGAAATTTGCTTATTATCTAATGTCAATTTCTGATAAGAAAAAATAATACCACCAATAATAGATAATCCAATAGAAACAAATATTAATATTTTAATAAATCTTGATTCTCTCATATATTTTTATATATTTTCATTATTTTTTCATAATATTTTTCTGAATTATATTTGTCAAAAACTTCTTTTTGAGTTAATTCTCCAATTTGCTTAATTTTCTTAGGATTTCTGATTGACCAAATAATTTTATTTTCTAAATCATCATGGTCGCCTAATTTAAATAATAATCCTGTTTTTTCATGTTTAATTAATTTTGTTAAACCACCTGTTCTACTTGCTAATACGGGAATAGCCAAAATATTACTTTCTAAGATACTATAAGGAAAGTTTTCTGGCCATAAAGAAGGAACAACTATTAAATATGCTTTTGAAATTATTTTGTTTAATTCTTTATTATTCTTTCTTCCTAAAAATTCTATTTGTTTGTTTTTTTGAAATGCTTTCTTTAATTTTCTTTCTTCGGGTCCATCACCCGCTATTTTTAATTTCCATTCTGGAAAATCATTTGAAATATTTAAAAATGATTTAATTAAAAATTCTACGCCTTTTTCTTTACTTAATCGTCCAAAATACAAAAAATAATTAGATTGTTTCTTGCTTTTCGTTTTTTTACTTATATAATTTTCATCTATAAAGTTAGGTAAATGAATAATTTTTTCTTTTGGAATACCCCATTCGATAGCTTTCTTTTTTATAAATAAGCTTGGCGCTAAAAATATATCTATTTTTTCTGCTACTTTTAAAAAATCCTTATTCCATTTTCCTTCTAAATATCCTGCAAAACTTTTAATATAAGAATCTTTAATACATTTCTTATAGATACATGATTTATAATTTTTGTTTTTTAAACAATCAAAACAAATATTATTATTAGAAAAAAACTTATAATTAGGACAAAATAATTTATAATCATGCAATGTCAAAATAATCGGTATATTATATTTTTTTAAGATATAAATTATTGATGATGAAAAATGACTAAAAATATTATGTAAATGCGCAATATCTGGTTTTTTGTATTTAATAATCTTTTCCAATTTTTTCTTTGCTTCTTTATTCCAAAAAATATTTTTTAATTTTTTAATTTCTTTTAAAAAATAATCTTTTTTTGAAAAATCAATAAATTTAGCAAAATCTTTTTGATTAGGAAAAGGAAAATTAAGTGGATGTTTAGTACTCCAAATAGAAACTTGATGCCCTTTCATTGATAACAATTCAGATAAATCAAAAAAATGACGTTCTGCCCCTCCCTTTAAAAAGAAAAATTTATTTATTTGGAGAATTTTCATTTTAAAAGAATTTTCTTAAATTGCCAAAAGAAAACAAATTATTTTTACATTTATTATTTATCGCTTTATCTTGATTTAATAAATTTCGCTCTTTCTTTAGAGCTAAAAACTTTTTCCAGACAATCCATAAAGCTACTTTTGTAGAATGTTTTTTCATCGCTTCTCTAGCTGTGCAAATCATCCAGCTTTCAGGTTTTTTATTAGATAAGATTTTTATTTTAATTATTTCTGAAAAATCAGACCAATCATTTATTTTTTTAAATTACCTAATTTTAAATTCCAAACATCTGAAGGATAGATGTTTCCAAAAGGATCGATAAATAAAGAATTTATACCTGAATAATCAGGTAAAATACGTTTTTATCTCTTAAGAAATTAAATAAACCGAAAGCAAAATACGCTCTTGCCCATTTTTTCAAAGAAAAACTCTTCAATTCTTGTCTAATTAACCAATTAATTTCTTTTTTTAAA
>FUWD013175991.1_pt1 | contig 13522 bp, 13 predicted proteins | sample 1063281 | NCBI WGS metagenome assembly FUWD01 (sample SAMEA79048168, study PRJEB19326) | metagenome | biome: marine
AGTATCACTAACAATCGCCTGACAAGATAAGCGAGAATCTGGGTCTAAACCCCAGGCTTTATCAAGCAAATCATCTTCGATTTCATCAGATTCCTCGATAGCATCGAAACCTTCGCGCACATAGATGTGGCAAGTTGTACAAGCATTTGACATCTCACAAGCGTGCTCGATCTCAACATGATTAGCCAGTAGCGCATCACAAACACTAACCCCCGTTTCAACTTCAATAACAGTGCCTTCTGGGCATAACTCATGATGGGGTAATACAATAATTTGTGGCATAAGACTTCCTTTTAAAATTCGTCAACATTGTGGCCTTTCATGGCCTTCATAACCGTACTATTCATACGTATTTCTACAAACTTTTCACTGACTTTTTCTAGATGATCAATGGCAGTTTTAATAATTTTTTCATTGTCACTTTCGCATACTTCTTCTAATTCTGTTCTTGCTTTTAGTATCGCTTTAATCATTGATTCGTCTAGCAAGCCTTTGTCTTTAGCTAGAGCTGAATCAATCGCTTCTAGTGTGCGCTTGGCGTTTACTTGCATTTCATGCAATTGTCTAACTTCAATATCATCTTTGGCAAACAAAATAGAGTCTTTGAGCATTTTTTCCATTTCAGCATCAGTTAAACCAAAAGATGGCTTAATAGTAACATCGGCCTTTACGCCTGAATTTTCTTCGGTTGCACTCACTGACAACAAACCATCAGCATCAACTTGAAACTCAACACGAATACGTGCATTGCCTGCAACCATCGGTGGAATGCCTCTAAGCTCAAATTTACCTAATGAGCGACAATCTCTCACCAATTCACGCTCACCTTGTAGCACATGAACACTCATGGCAGTTTGCCCGTCTTTAAAAGTGGTAAATTCTTGTGCGCGGGCAATAGGAATGGTTGTGTTACGGTGCACGACTTTTTCCACCAAACCACCCATGGTCTCCAAGCCTAAAGATAAAGGTAATACGTCCAATAGCAACATATCGTCTTTTGATTTATTACCTGCCAAAAGGTTCGCCTGAATTGCCGCGCCTTTGGCCACGACTTCATCTGGATTAATACTACATAAAACCGGCTTGTTAAATAAATCACCGACCATTTCTCTTACTAATGGCATACGTGTCGAACCACCAACCATAATCACGTCTTTAATATCACCCATTTCCACTTCGGCATCTCTGACAGCACGTTTGGTCAATAATAAGGTGCGCTTAATTAAAGCCCCAGATAAAGACTCGAACTTAGTCTTGGTAATACGATAAGGTGCCTCTATGCAGTCAAATTCGGCGTAATCACTTTGTGTTAGGGTTTCCTTAGCTGTACGTGCAAATTGCTTAATTTTCTGCATCTGCGTTGGTGTTAGCTCACCTAAATCTAAGGTAGCAATACAATCATCAATAATCAGCTGATCAAAGTCATCACCACCGAGTGCAGAGTCTCCGCCAGTGGCCAACACTTTAAATACACCTTTTTGAAAACTTAAAATAGAAACATCAAACGTACCACCACCTAAATCATAAATCGCATGAATACCGGCTTCACCTGATTCTAAGCCATAGGCAACAGCTGCTGCAGTCGGCTCGTTTAATAAACGTAGCGTATTTAAACCAGCTAAGGTTGCTGCATCTTTAGTGGCTTGACGCTGTGCATCGTTAAAATAAGCGGGAACCGTAATCACAGCGCCAAGCAAATCTCCACCCAGCGCTTGTTCGGCTCTTTCTTTAAGTGATGATAAGATACTTGATGAGATTTCAACGGCGCTCAAATCACCCATGGCTGTATGAAACAAAACATTGTTGCCATTTTCAACCAGTTGGTAAGGGCAATTCTTAAACTCAATCACTTCTTTGTAGCCCAAGCCCATAAATCGTTTAACCGAAACAATGGTATTGGTAGGGTCAGTTTTTGCATACGGACAAGCATCACAACCGACAGTGAGTTTGTTGTCTTTACCACAGTGAACAACCGATGGCAGAATCGCCTCATTATTCTCATCAGTTAAAATGGTGCTCACACCACTCATGACTGAAGCCACTAGTGAATTAGTCGTGCCTAAATCAATACCGATTGCCAGCTTATGCTGGTGTGGTACGCTTGATTGACCAGGCTCTGATATTTGTAATAATGCCATATTCTATTCTAAAGCCATTCATCCATCAGTTGATTGGCTTGTATATTCAACTGTGTATAAAACTTTAATTCTCTCACTAGGTTCTTAATTTTAGAAAAATCATCAAGCTCAAATAATTGGCTAATTTGTTCTATATTTTGTGTCACCTTCTGACTCACTTGCTCAATAAAATCATCGAGCACTAATTCGTCTTTATCGACTTCTAACGATTCTAATTGCTCTCTTAAGGCGATTTGATTCATTAAAAAGTCTATGTCCATTTGTGTGTCTTTCTCATCAAAGACATTAATGTCTTGTAGCTCTAACAAGTAGGTTGCTCGCAACAAAGGAGATTTTAACGTGTCATACGCCGTATTGATAAGTGATGTGTTCTGTAGGGCAATAGATTTTTCTTTATCACTTTTAGTGACAAAATTATCCGGATGAAATACCGAAATTTGTGACTGATAAGCCTGCTCTAGGCTGGTTAAATCTATTGCAAAATCAGCATCTAAAGAGAATAACTCAAAGTAGTTTTGCATAGTGGAAAGAAGCTAAACGGTGAATGATTCGCCGCAACCACATTCGGCCTTGGCATTCGGATTGTTAAATTCAAATCCTTCGTTTAAACCTTCTTTAACAAAATCAATCTCAGTGCCATCGATATAAATTAGACTCTTAGCATCAACAATTACCTTAACACCATTATCTTTAAAAATGGTATCGTCTTCATTGACAGCATCCACGAACTCAATGTTGTAACCTAAACCAGAACAGCCGGTGGTTTGCACAGACAAACGAATACCAACACCCGAACCACGACTGGACAAAAATCCCGCCATACGCTTAGATGCTTCTTTCGTTAATGTAATTGCCATTTTATCAACCTTTAGGCTTTGCTCTTAATGTCGTTAATCGCAGCTTTAATTGCATCTTCAGCTAATACTGAACAGTGAATCTTAACTGGAGGTAGTGCTAACTCTTCAGCAATGTCAGTGTTTTTAATTTCTGCAGCTTCATCTAGTGTCTTGCCTTTAACCCATTCGGTTAATAGCGAACTTGATGCAATAGCCGAACCACAACCATAAGTTTTGAATTTTGCATCTTCAATCACACCTTCATCATTAATTTGAATTTGTAAGCGCATTACATCACCACAAGCCGGTGCACCGACCATACCAGTACCTACGTTTTTTGCGTCTTTATCTAATACACCCACATTGCGTGGATTTTCATAATGATCGAGTACTTTTTCACCATATGCCATCTTATTTCTCCTAATAATCTCTTGTTGTCATTCTAACCCTTTATCGGCTAGATAATCCTTGTATTTTGTATAGTAATTAGTGTGCAGCCCACTCAACTTTACTCAAGTCTACACCGTCTTTAAACATATCCCATAATGGCGATAAATCACGTAATTTTTGCACCTTGTCGCGTACCAATACAATAGCCTTATCAATATCTGCTTCAGTCGTGTAACGACCAATACTAAAACGAATAGAGCTGTGTGCTAGTTCATCATTCAAACCTAGAGCGCGTAATACATACGATGGCTCAAGACTGGCTGATGTACAAGCAGAGCCAGAAGACACCGCAATAGAGTTAATTGCCATCATTAATGACTCACCCTCTACATAGTTAAAGCTAATGTTAAGATTGCCTGGAATACGTTGCTCTAAATCACCATTGACTTGCACCTCTTCCATGTCAGCAAAACCCGCTAACAAACGATCACGTAACACTTTAAATCTTGCATTTTCTTCCACCATCTCTGCCTCAGCAATAGCAAAAGCCTCACCCATGCCAACAATTTGGTGCGTAGCTAAGGTGCCTGAACGCATACCACGCTCATGACCACCGCCATGCATTTGCGCTTCGATACGAACACGTGGCTTACGGCGAACATACAAAGCACCCATGCCTTTAGGGCCGTAAATTTTATGTGCTGAAAAACTCATTAGATCAACCGGTAGTGTTGATAAATCAATCGCCACCTTACCGGCAGATTGCGCCGCATCAACGTGGAAAAATACTTTACGCTCACGACAAATGTTACCAATAGCTTCAATATCTTGAATCACGCCAATTTCGTTATTCACGTGCATGATAGAGACTAATAATGTTTGATCAGTAATCGCAGCCTTTAAAACCTCTAAATCCAACAAACCATTCGGCATTGGGTCTAAATAAGTCACTTCATAACCTTCCCTTTCTAGCTGACGACATGTATCTAATACGGCTTTATGTTCAGTTTTAAGGGTAACAATATGGTTACCTTTTTTCTTATAAAAATGGGCAATACCTTTAATTGCTAAGTTGTCTGATTCAGTGGCACCTGAAGTCCAAACAATCTCTCTTGGGTCTGCACCCACCAAGCTAGCCACTTGCTTTCTGGCATTTTTCACTGCGGTATCTGCCTGCCAGCCGTAATAATGAGAATTCGAAGCTGGGTTGCCAAAATCGCCATCCATGGTTAAGTATTTCATCATCATCGAAGCAACACGCTGATCAACAGGTGTGGTTGCTGAATAATCCATATAAGTAGGTACTGACATATTCTTTATAGTCCTTTGTTTAATTGGTGATCATCGATCACTTGTTGTAAATTCTTACTGCTTAAAAATGTTCTAATTTGGTCGCTCACTTCACACCAAAGCTGGTGAGAAATACACTGTTTTCCACTATGACAAGTACTCATTCCTTTGCAACGACGAAGATCAATGTTCTCATCAACCGCTTCAATAATTTGCGTCAAAGTAATGTCTTCAGCTGCTGTATCTAACAGGTAACCGCCGCCAGGTCCACGCACGCTTTTAACCAGTGCGGCTTTTCTAAGTTTGGCGAATAATTGTTCAAGATAAGACAACGAGATGTTTTGTCTTTGCGAGATAATATCGAGCGTAATAGGCTTTCCAGTACTATTAGATGCTAGATCTAACATGGCTGTTACAGCATAACGGCCTTTTGTTGTTAATTGCATGCTAGTCCTTAGTTTTTTAACAGGATATTATTATATACTTAACCGAGTATTTTAGTCAAGTAAAAAACCATGCTTTTTGTAAGGAGATAAATTGTAGTAAAAAATAACTTGAAAGACTTATTTGCTTTCGATTTCTAGCTTATCAACATCGATATCGTCTTGGTCTTTAATATCGAGTTTTTTAGAGACGATATTGAGTTGTTCGTCCATATCGTGAATATGTGACAAAATTGAATTAATGGCTTTAACCGTAGGGTCATCAACATCTGTACCCACTGCATAAGATTCAAAATGATCAGTTTGCGTTTTAGAATCTTTCAACACACGTGCAGGCACACCAACGACAGTTTGAGCGTTATCAACGGATTTGACCACCACTGAATTAGAGCCGACGCGTACATTATCACCCAAAGTAATAGGGCCCAAAATTTTAGCACCAGCGCCAATCACCACATTATTACCTAAGGTTGGATGGCGCTTGCCTTTTTTCCAAGTGGTACCACCTAAAGTAACCCCATGATAAAGCGTACAATCATCGCCAATTTGCGACGTTTCACCGATGACAACACCCATACCATGGTCGATAAAGAAGCGTCGACCAATCACCGCACCGGGGTGGATTTCAATACCCGTAATCCACCTAGCTAACATTGAGATAAATCTAGCTAACCACTTTAGCTTTAACAACCATAGGCGGTGCGTCAGACGATAAAACAGCATCGCCTGCACGCCCGAATAACAAGTAATTACCTCAAAAGTATTTCTTGCCGCGGGGTCGCGATCAAATACACTTTGAATGTCTTCAATAAATTTCATGGGCAGATTATATCATAGAGCACTTATAAACTTAATAAGGCATCTTTAATCAATAATCAATAACGGATCTAAAACGTTTATAGCTCCATAAATATTGTTCAGGTTTGGTCCTAACCAAACTTTCGATCACCTGATTCATCAACGCCACATCATCTTTAAGTTCGCCAGAATCTGACAAAATATTCACCGGCTCTAAGTTTAATTCATAGCCTTTACCTTTTTCTAATCGAGTTGCCCAAGTTAACAACACTTTGGCATTATTCTTTCTAACAAGCTTAGCCAGTAGTGTCATAGTGCGTGCATCATGATTAAAAAATGGCGCCAAGATACTGCCCTCTTCCCCAGGATCTTGATCTGGCAAGATACCAATTAAATCACCTTTAGATAAGGCACGCTGTAATTTAATAACACCTTTTTTATCGGCCGTTGCCATCGACAAATCACCCTGTTGTCTTATAGAAATCAAACAATCTTCTTGTTGTGGATTTCTAAGCGGTTTGTACAAAAAAACAACCGGAGTATTTAATGAAAGCACGCGACCTGTAATCTCCCAACAGCCAAAATGTGGTACCAATAAAATAACCGGTGAGTCACTCTTTAAATGCGCCATACCTGTTGTCTTAGTAATGTACGTGGCATTATTTTTAAAGCTATTAAACCAAATAAAGCCAGATTCGCTCAAGCCTTTGCCGGTTTCAATTAGAGATTTTTTAACAAGATTTTGTTGCTCTGTCTCGCTCAAATCAGGAAAACAAGTTTGTATGTTTTTACTTACAACCTTTTTAGAATCACTGTTTGTCAAATACAAATATCGACCAATCATAGCGCCAATAAAATGATTAACCCTAAGCGGTAAAATCGAGAAAAAAGTTAAGATAAATTTAATCATCGATCAAATCCTTAGTTTCATCCAACATCGGTTTCATTGCGCTGAGCAGGTTTTTATACAAACTGGGAATGCGCTTTTCTTCTTCTAATAACCATTGTTTAAAATATTCTCGCTCAGTCGGCATACTAAAGCAAGCCGGGCATGAATCAGCAATCACAGGCAAATCAGCCGTTTTGGCAAAATCAGCCAATTGGCGCTCACGCACATAGACCATTGGACGAATAATACGTAAATCTTTGGCGTCATTAATATAGTGCGCTTTCATGGTTTGAATCTTACCATTATGACACATTGACATCATTAAACTCTCGCTCAAGTCATCTAAATGTTGGCCCAAAGCTAAAACGTTATAACCTTCTCGTCTGGCTACTTGATACATCAAGCCACGCTTGATTCGAGAGCAAAATGAACAATAAGAATCTCCTTTCATACTTGCTTTGGCTTGCTCCATAATCGGAAACTCTTCAAAAAAATACGGTGTGTCAAATTGCTTAAAAAAAGCCTCAAGTGCTTGCGGCTCAAAACCTTCAACTTGAGGGTCAATCGTAACAACGCCCAATTCAAACTTAACTGGGGAATGACGCTGAAAATGACGCAAGATGTGGAATAAACTCAAAGAGTCTTTGCCACCAGAAACCGCTAACAATATTTTATCACCCGCTTTAATCATGCCAAAATCACTAATGGCACGGCCAACAGGTTTAAGTAATAGTTTGGGTAATTTTATGCGTGGTAAAACCATTGCTCTTGTCTTTTTAAAGTGTCTTTAGATAGATTGTCAGCGACACTCAAAGCGCAAAATGTTGGTGCACTGTTGGTCATTGTGACGCTTAATTCAATTAACGACTCGTCTCTTAAAGCTCCAACTTGGATTACGTCGCCTTCGGCGTAAGAGTCAATCGCGCTTGCTAAGTCTTTAGCTTGTACTTTAATACCGTCAATACTCATGATTTTATCGCCAACATATAAGCCCGCTGCTTGAGCGCAAGACCCCTCTAATACATGGCTAATAAAGGCAAACTCTTGGGCTTTGTTAATGCCAATACCGAAGTTAGACAACTCTTCTTTCTTATGGCTAAATTCACAACTTATGCCCACGTAATCAAATGCTTGTTTGAGTGGTAACTCGCTCACGCCATATAAATAATCATCAAAAAATTTGGTGAAATCACTTTGAGTTAAATGCGCAACCACTTTTTGTACCGTATCATCTTCTAAACCGGTGTCTTGATAATTATCCCATATCAATTTCAACACATCATCTAATGACTGAGTATCATCACTACGGCTACGAATCTCAATATCGAGCACAAAGGCCAATAAAGCACCCTTAGTGTAATAACTCACAATCGCATTTGGTGCATTCTCATCTTGTTGATAAAACTTAGTCCAAGCATCAAAGCTAGACTCTGCCAATGATTGCTTATACCGACCTTGGCTCTTTTGTACTCTCGTTACCGTTTGCGCGAACAGGGTTAAATACTGCGCTGGTGATAACAGCTTAGTGCGTAACAATGACAGCTCATCATAATACGAAGTAAAACCCTCAAAAATCCATAACTGTTCGGTGTAATTCTCCCGCCCTAAGTTAAGCGCATGAAAACTCGCCGGCTTAATGGTTTTGATCCACCACGCATGGAAATACTCATGTGAACAAAGCGCTAAAAATCGCGTGTAATCAGGGTTAATTTCAGGCTTATCTTTGGTTGGAAGCTCTTTTCTGGAGCAAATCAAACTGCTAGATTTTTTGTGTTCTAAGCCACCATAAGCCTTGGTTCTTATTAGTGTTAAAAACAAGTACTGATCAAACGGCACATCGCCGCCAAAGAAATCTATATGGTGTTGGCAAATACGTATCAAATCAGCTCTTAATCGGGCGATGTCTGTTGTGTGTTGGCCAGTCAATGTCATGGCATGAGGTGTCTTATTAACCTCAAATTCAAAGCGAATGAAGTCAGCCATCTCTACCGGATGATCAATCAAGTCTTGATAATTATCAGCTTGGTAAACCTCGAAACCCTCGTCTTTTGATTCAAGCTTTAAAGTGGTGGCACAACTCCAATCACCTAACTTATTATTGCTTGTTGGATAATTAATAACCAGTTCACAGAGATTATCCTCAAAACCAACAGGCTTCAAAAACACACTACTGCCATTAAAAAAGGCGCGCTCATTACTTAGATAAGCACAACGTACCGACAAATCAAAAGCATAAAGCTCATATTGCAAGGTAATATTTGTATCGCAAGGCTGTGTGATCCAGTGGTTTTTATCTAGCTTTTTAATGGCAATCATCTCGCCACAACTTTGTGCATTAATACTAACAATATGCTTAGAAAAATCTCGAATTAAATAACTACCCGGAATCCAATTTGGCAATGAAAAAACCTGCCCCAATGGGTTAGGATTATCAAGTGTTAGCTCGACTTGGAAAATATGGGCGTGTAAGTCTTTAGGGGTAAGTACATACCTAACGATGTTTTGATTCATCGAACCAATTGATCAATCGTTGCTTTGAAATCAAGTACTGCTTTTTGATAATTTGTGGCCACCTGTGCATAGCCAAGTTGAGCATTCTGCTCATTATTTTGTGCGCTAATCACAAAACTCGCCTGCCCGCTACCATTGGCATAACGCCCTCTTTCTTCTACAGTTCTAGCCTTAGCAATTGAAATTTGCTTTTTATTAGATTTAAGCATTTGCATTAGTAGTTTAATTTTTTCTTTAAGTATGGTGGCTTGTACATTAATATCAAGCAATTGTTCTCTTTTGTATTGCGCTAAACGCGCCAATTTAATTTCTGCCTTTTTGACATTGTTACTACTCTTAATCCCACCCAATGGATATGACCAGCCCAAACCCACATTCCAAGTAGCGCTTTGGTTTTCTAATGAATTCGAGTAACTGGTATTTTCTCCCTCACTTGCCAAACCTAAATTCAAATCTAATTTAGCCTCTGATTCATTCTTAAAACTAAACAGTTGTCGCTTTAAGGTTTTTTGGTCTAAAGCGGTAATTTTCAGCACTCTAGTGTCTGTTAATAACCGCACCTCTTTAGCAGCGTAAATTTTGTATAAATCTATATTGGCAACCACTTGATCAAAATTAAGCGCTAATGTAATGGCGACTTCATGGCGCAACAAGATTAGGTCTTGCTGTGCTTGTAATAATTGCTGTTGCGCTCTTTGGTAGGCATCTTCTTGCAACAAGACATCCACCTTGTCTACAACAGAAGCCGCAAATTTTTGCTTAACTAAATTCAGCTCTTGCCCAGCCAAAACCAATCGGCGCTCATTGATTAACTGCTGTTCTTGAGCGTAAGCTAAATCAACAAAACGCTTGAGTTTTTTAAGAATGAAATTCTCTTCTTGTTCAAGTCGATCCAGTATATTTTTATCAATGGCAATTTGAGCAACATCCCCATCAAGCTGATCATTCACACCATATCGGTTACGTAATAGTGGGTATGTATAATCTAATGAAAATTTATTACGTGTTGTATCAACATCTTTGCTCTTATCTTTCCAAGTGTGTTTAAAGGTGATGTCGCTACCCGAATCAGCCAGCTTTCTCGTTGCAGAAACGTCAACCGAGGTTGTATTTAGCTTATTGTAAGTGCTTGATGATACATCGCTAGCATTTTCATTTTTATAATTACTATCGATTGCAACAATCCAATCTTCATTAGCGTTAGTTAAATATTTTTCAACTTGTTTAATTTGACTACTTAATGCTTGTTGCTCAAAAAAAGGATGGGTAGATTTTAGCTGCTCAACAAACTCACGCTCACTAATTGCTTGAACGTTAAGACCAGTTAATAATGCAGCAATGGTGATAAAAGCTCGCTTCATTTCAGTACTGCTTTTTTAATTTCATTAATAATAGCGTAGAGTTTTTTACCCGTGGTTTCAATCACCACATCAGCAACTTCTTGATAAAAATCTTCTCTAGCGTTGACTAAATCACGAATGGTTTGTTCTCGATTGCTTGATTGTTCTAACAAAGGTCTCGACTTAGAATTAGCCGTACGTTTCACCAGCTGCGCAATACTAGAAGATAAATACACCACAAAACTATCGCGCTTTAGCAGTGCTCTATTTTCTTCTTTGACAACAATACCACCACCAGTGGCAATAACAATATTAGGGATTTCACATAAATCTTTGAGTACTTGAGTTTCACGCTGACGAAACCCTTCTTCACCTTCTACGTCAAAAATATGATCAATCGCAACACCGGTGCGAGCAATAATCTCAAAATCAGAATCAAAAAAGTCGCGCTTTAACACACAAGCAAGACGACGGCCAACCGAAGTCTTGCCAGAGCCCATAGGGCCGACTAAAACAACATTGGTTGGTTGATTGTCCATAATATGATCAAAGGCGATTAAGCCAGTTCATAACTTGCACCGCAATACGGGCAAGTGGCTTTACCTGTTGAATCAAATTTTAAGAATACTTTAGGGTGCATGCTCCACTTTTGCGCATCTTTTGGCGGGCAATGAAAAGGTAAGTCTTTCTGTTCTACCATAAAAAAACTAATATGTTTTTGTTGAAAATCATCTACTATTTCACTCATCGACATATTCCTTTGGCTATCCAATTTTTATATTGTTCATTGCGGCCATAAACACAATCAAAGTACAAGGCTTGCAATTGCTTGGTTATTGGTCCGCGTGTGCCAGCACCGATTGTGCGATTATCCAATTCACGAATCGGGGTTACCTCTGCCGCTGTGCCGGTAAAGAAAGCTTCATCTGCACAATACACTTCATCACGGGTAATGCGCTTTTCAACAATTTTATAACCCAAATCTTTCGCCAAAGTAAAGATAGTATCACGGGTAATACCCGCCAACGCTGAAGTAAGATCTGGCGTATAAATAACACCATCACGAATAATGAAGAAATTTTCACCACTACCTTCAGCCACAAAGCCATCGACATCTAACAACAATGCCTCATCGTAACCATCAGTCAATGCCTCTTGCAAAGCCAACATAGAGTTAATGTAATTACCATTTGCCTTGGCCTTAGTCATGGCAATATTAACATGGTGACGCGTATAGCTTGAAGTCTTGATACGAATACCATTTTCCATGTTGTCTTCACCTAAGTACGAGCCCCATTCCCACGCAGCAATAATCGTATGCACTTTCAAACCGTCAGCTCGCAAACCCATACCTTCGGAGCCATAAAAACTCATTGGGCGAATGTAGGCACTATCAAGGTTATTTTTAGCTACGGCGTCTTTTTGCGCTTGATTGATTTCTTCTTTAGAAAAACCAATGTCCATATTCATAATCTTGGCAGAATTAAACAACCGATCCGTATGCTCTTCAATTCTAAAAATTGCTGGGCCATTATCAGTTTGGTAGGCTCGAACACCTTCAAACACACCCATGCCATAATGCAAAGTGTGTGTTAATACATGAACCTTAGCATCACGCCAATCAACCCATTCACCATCAAACCAAATCAAACCATCTCTATCGTCAAATCCTGACATCTTTATTCCTTATCTAATTCAAATGAGCTATGCAATGAACGCACCGCTAATTCTAAATATTTTTCATCAATTACAACCGATATTTTAATCTCTGAAGTAGAGATCATTTGAATATTAATATTCTCTTGATGTAATACTTCAAACATCTGCGCTGCAATACCTGCGTGTGAACGCATACCAATGCCCACTAAAGACACTTTAACCACTTTATCATCAGTTTGTACACCCATAGCACTTAACTCATCACAAATACCTTGTAAGATCGCTTGCGCCTTATCAAAGTCACTACGATGCACGGTAAAGGCAAAATTAGTTAAGCCTTCGCGTGCAGACACACTTTGTACAATCATATCAACTTCGATATTCGCCTCACTGATTGGCTTTAAAATTTTATAAGCAATACCAGGCTCATCGGGCACACCAATCAAGCTTAACTTCGCTTCATCAATATTATGCGCGATGCCTGAAATAACGGCTTGTTCCATAATGTTTTCCTCACTGGTAATTAATGTCCCCTCAGGATTGTCAATCAGTGATGACAACACCCTTAAAGGCACCTTGTATTTTGATGCAAACTCCACACTACGGATTTGCAAAACCTTTGAGCCAAGCGATGCCATCTCCAGCATCTCCTCATAGCTCACCGATTTCATTTTTCTCGCCTTTGGCTCAATACGCGGATCAGTTGTGTACACACCATCCACATCAGTATAAATCTGACACTCGTCAGCATTCAGTGCTGCCGCTAACGCTACAGCAGTTGTATCAGAACCACCACGCCCTAGCGTGGTAATATGCCCTTGCTCATCCACGCCCTGAAAGCCAGCTACAACAACAACCTTGCCGGCCTCTAAGCTTTCACGAATACGATGATCATCAATAGACTTAATGCGTGCCTTGCCATGCTCACTATCCGTGGTAATGCGCACTTGCGAACCCGTGTATGAAATCGCATCACAGCCTAATTGTTGAAGTGCCATCGATAACAATGAAATAGTTACCTGCTCGCCTGTGGTCAACAACACATCCATCTCTCTCAATGAGGGTATTTCTTGAATATCTTTAGCAAGCGCCGTCATACGATTAGTTTCACCACTCATCGCAGACACACTCACCACCAGCTGATCACCACCATCAGCAAAGGCTTTAATCTTTTTAGCGTACGGCTTGAATCCTCTCAACTGAGCCGACTGAAGTGCCGCCGTATTTT
>FUWD013023848.1_pt1 | contig 13507 bp, 10 predicted proteins | sample 1063281 | NCBI WGS metagenome assembly FUWD01 (sample SAMEA79048168, study PRJEB19326) | metagenome | biome: marine
CCCTGAATAAAAATATAACGGCAACAATAACGATAGCGCCCATAATCTTTTGAATTGTGTTCGCATTAAAACGAAGAGCACCCAAATAAGAACCTCCAAATCCTCCAATAATCACAGCACCTGCCAAAGGCATGATGAAATCTGCATCAAATGTACCTGATTGTGATCGAGCAATGAGTCCTGCCAAGGAATTTACCCATATGAACATAGCGCCCGCTGCGGCGGCCTCCTTTTCTGACCCGAGATCAAACATGATAATGAGTGGTACTATATAAATACCACCACCAATCCCCACTGTGCCAGCTATGAAACCCAAAACCCCTCCAAACACAAAAATGAATATCCACTTACGAACTCCACTTATCTGAATTGAGAACCGAAGGTGGTGTAATACATATATTCTGACAATCACGAAAATGAGTGTGATAAGAAGGATGACCTGAAATAGAATTTTGGGTAAGGCCAGCAATCCTCCTAAATACGCCATGGGGATTGATGTAACTAAGAATGGGACAATCAAATCAAATCTACCGTGGCCATTTCGCCAGAAATTTATCATACCAATAAAAGTCACAAACAAGTTCAACGTAAGTGACGTGGTTGGAATAAATTGATAACTGATTCCAAAAATTGTCATGAGCGCTGTGTAGGAGGAGCCCCCGCCTAATCCAACACTGGAATAAATGAAAGCGACCAGTAAAAACAATAGTGGCAGAAAATATTCCATTAATGTTTCTCACCTTTCATCATATGGAATGAATGGAAAATGGTCGGGACCAGTACATTTAATGCATCTTTGACCGCACTCATGCTACCCGGTAAACAAATGACAATAGCTCCCGAAACTACCCCGGCCGTTAACCGGGATAGCATAGCTGTTTTCACTTTTCCACGACCGTAGGCATGAAGTGCCTGTTCCACTCCGGGCAGTTTGGAATCAAAAATTCCTTCCAACATTTCAATAGTTAGATCTCTCGGCCCTAGCCCTGTCCCACCGGTAGTAATAATTAACTCTGCTCCTTCCCTAATCCAGTTTTGAATTGTGGTGGTCAACTCATCGGAACCATCAGGTAGGACCTTCTTATGTTTAACAGAACAGCCTGAATCAGAAAACCCTGAAATTAATAGGGGGCCCGACCTATCTTCATTTTTTCTGGATGACACACTGTCACTGATGGTGATGATACCAACCTGTGGGCGATATTCTGTGGCATGGTCAGATTTTCCACCTACTTTTTCTATCACATTGATTTCACCAATGGACATGGTTTTATCTACAGCCTTACACATGTCGTAAATAGTCAATGCAGTAACAGACACCGCTGTTAGCGCTTCCATCTCCACGCCCGTAGCTTCCTTTGTTTTTACGATGGATTTTATCACAATATTTTCCGTTTGAACGATAAATTCAATATCCACAAAAGATAGATTAATCTGGTGACACATGGGGATTAGTTCAGCAGTTTTTTTAGCAGCCTGCACACCGGCAACCTTCGCAATCGTTAAAACGTTCCCCTTAGGAAGTGCGTCCCCCTTAATAGCTGAAATAGTCTCTGGCTGTAAAAAGACCTTTCCTTCCGCTTTTGCCGTTCGAACGGTGCTGACCTTGTCCGTTATATCCACCATCTTGACGTTGCCCTGTTTATCTATATGTGAAAATTCATTCATATTATCCCCCTATTTGGGTCATTGATTCCCGGTTCTCGTTCCCTTGATTTTGAGCCTCCCAGCCATCTTTATATTTTTTCATCATTGATTCACGAATTAAACTCTCAATTCCTTCATCCGAGAATCCATTGCGCATCGCATCGCGGAGATTTGTCTCACTCTGGCTATAAAGACAATTCATAAGTTTTCCATCCGCAGTGATCCGTAGACGATTACACGCTCCACACATGTTCCGGGTATAGGAAGGAATTACCGCTATCTTTCCTTTGTAACCATTTCTGCGAAAAATATAACGCTCTGTTTGGGAGCCATCTACGGGAACCAACTCATCTACCAAATTTTTCAAATCAAATACAATTTGTTCGGCCTGATAAAACTTCCCCGTCTTCCATATCTGATGAGAATCAAACGGCATAAGTTCAATGAATCTTACGGTGATAGCATTTTCTTTCGTTAATTGAACAAAATCCAACAGCTCATCATTATTAAAATCTCGCATGACAACCACATTCACCTTTATGGATTGGAGCCCAGATTGAATCGCTTTTTCAAGTCCGTCCAAAACCAAATCCAACCCACCTGATCGCGTAATAGTTTTGAACTTTTCATGGATTAGCGTATCCAGACTGATATTGATTCCCGTCAAACCAGCATCTTTCAATAAGTTTATTTGTTTGGAAAGCAATGTTCCATTTGTTGTCAAATGGATGGAATCGATAGCATCTTTTTCATGTACAAATTTAATGAGATCCAACAAATCTTTTCTTAGTAGGGGTTCGCCACCTGTAAAGCGTATTTTGGAAACACCCATTTGTGACGTGATGTCAATTAAACGACAAATTTCACCAGTTGTCAGCAGCCTGTCCTGACTACGAAATGGGACCCCTTTTTCTGGCATACAATAAATGCACCGAAGGTTACAATATTCATTAACAGAAAAGCGAAGGTAGTTAAAGGTCCTCCCAAATTGATCACTAATAGGGGAGCTCGCGAACTGATCATCGCGAAAAATGGAGGGCTGTGCGTATGTTGTTTTTTCCATTCTCATTCCAATTCATCCCACAATCATGTAAGAATCGGGAGCAAATGATGTTGTTTCCAACATCACCGTACCGGCTGGTTACCTTATTTAATTAAATCAAACGTAGGCAACTCAGCTAAAAGAATTAGAAAAAATTAATTCAATATTACTATATAAACCTCTTCTTTTTTGAGTGTTAGAGGTTGAACCATACAAAAAAATATGTGAAATTTGGTAATTCATAAAATTATGAAAAAAAATTATTTACTAAAGACTAATTAGAATTCAAAAAAAGGGGGGAGGTATTTATTTAAGGTAATATTTCCTTTTTTAGACTTAGACAATAATAAAAGATACTAATTCAACTGGATGGGCAGGTTCCGAAATCGTTTCCCGGTTGCTGCATGAACTGCATTCGCCACCGCAGGTGCAATTGGCGGGAGCCCTGGTTCACCTACCCCTTCAGGTGGTGCATCACTATCCACCAAATAAACATAAATATCCGGTGTTTCATCCATACGCATCACATCAAAATCATCAAAGTTACTTTGAACTACCCGGCCATTTTTTATTGTTATTTTACTCTTCATCGTAGCAGACAATCCATAGATGATGGCACTTGAAATCTGTGCTCTGACAATTGCAGGATTAACCACAGTGCCGCAATCAACCGCACAGTGAACTTCATGGACTATTATCTTTCTTCCTTCAATAGAAACACGGGCAACCTGTGCTACCGATGTCCCAAAAGATTTATGGCAAGATATGCCTTGATACATTGGGCCATTCTCAAAATCATCCCAACCAGACTTTTCAGTTACCAATTTTATTACACCTGCATCGTGGGAAGTATTAGGCAATAATCCCAGCCTGAATTGAACGGGATCCCTTCCTGCTTTTTCCGCTAATTCATCCATAAAACATTCGTTTGCAAATGCATTCTGTGAATTATATACTGACCGCCACCATCCCAAAGGGATAGGTATTTTTGTCATTTGGTAATCGACCTGAATATTGGGAATCTCGTAAGAGATATTTTTTGCACCTTCCACCGCAAAAATATCGACCTTTTCTTTAAACGGAAACGGAAATTTTACCAATTGCGTAAACAGAATTGACGGGGCTGTGATACGGTGTTTCCACGTTGTTAAATTACTATTTTCATCGAGCGCACCCTGCATCACATGGACACTGGATGGTCTGTAATAGTCATGCTGCATATCTTCTTCACGGCTCCATACCAATTTAACTGGTTTTTTTAATTTATCTGAAATTTCTACTGCTTCACTGACAAAGTCGTTAAAAGACCTGCGGCCAAAACCACCACCTAAGTAGGTAACATTCACTTCCACTTTTTTCTTAGATAATCCTGTAATTTTCGAAGCGATCTTCCGAGCCCCATTCGGATTTTGAGTTCCCGCCCAAACCTGGCATTTATTGTGTTGAACATAGGCAGTACAATTCATGGGCTCCATTGTTGCGTGGGCTTGAAGGGGTGATTCATAAATGGCTTCAAGGTGATTATCAGATAATTTCAGTGCTCTTTTCACATTGCCTTCTTTCCGGACGACACCACCTCTCTCTTTACTTTCTTCCAGTAAATCTTTCCTGATCTTTTTACTGTCTATCCCCTCCGCTTCGCCTTCACCCCAGCTGATCTTAATTTTTTTTCCAGCCTTTAGCGCGGCCCAAGTATGCTCAGCAACAATGGCTAAACCATTTTCAATTTCAAATATTTTAATGATCCCTGAAATCCCACTGATACTGTCCTTATTAAACGATTTAATTTTGCCACCAAATACAGGTGAATGAACCACTGTAGCATAAACCATCCCGTCTAATTGGACATCCAAGGCAAATTCAGCTGTGCCATTGATTTTTGAAAGGGTGTCCTTCCTTTTGATATTTTGTCCAATGATGGAGAAATTATCTTTCCTTTTTAGAGCTGGTTTTTTGGGCACTTTTAGTTGGCTCGCTTTTCCGGTCAGTTCTCCATAGGAAATTTCCTTTCCGGTTCTCTTGTGAATTACCATCCCATCACTTGTTTTGCATTCACTTTTGGTAACACCCCATTCTTTTGCCGCCGCCATAACAAGCATTTCTCGGGCTGTTGCCCCGGCCTTCCTTAATTTTTTCCAACCACCGGAAACTGAATTGCTACCCCCAGTCATTTGAAAGCCATATTTTTTTCGATCTGCTGGCGCTTTTTCAACAATGACCTTTGACCAATCTAAATCCATTTCTTCCGCAATGATCATAGGCAAGGATGTTATAACACCCTGGCCCATTTCAGATTTTCCAACCATAATCTGAACGAAATTATCTGACTGAACTTTGATCCACACATTCGGTTCAAATGTTATCGGTTCTATGGTTTTCCCTGTCAGTTTATTTCTATAGGGCAAATAAAATCCTAGGACCAACCCTGATCCTGCGGTGGAAGCAACCTTAATGAATTCTCTTCTATTCATTGTCACCCCCTTTATTGGTTCTCGAATTATTGGCGGCACATAAAATGGCCTTTTTGATCTGTGGATATGTACCGCAGCGGCAAATATTCATTTTCATTGCTGAATCAATATCCTCTTCCTCTGGATCTGGATTCTTTGAAAGGAATGAAGATGCTGTCATAATCTGACCAGATTGACAGTAACCACACTGGGGTACATCTTTTTCAATCCACGCTTGTTGAACAGGATGGGAGTCGTTTTCAGAGAGCCCCTCGATCGTGGTGATCTCAACATCATCATCAAGAAAATCAATGGGTGTTACGCAAGATCGGGTTGCTTCGCCATCAATGTGAATCGTACAGGCTCCGCACAGACCGCGACCACAACCAAATTTTGTTCCCGTATATCCAAGTGAATCTCGCAACACCCATAGGAGTGGAGTATCTCCTGAAACTCTTACAGTCTTTTGCTTTCCATTTATATTTAATTTGAATTCACTTATAGCGATACCACCCTACTTGAGTTAATAAATTGGTATTAATTTACACACCATCAAATTTTTTATTCTTCTATTAGGTAAAACTGATTCTTTTGTGGTGTCAGTGGTCGCCCCATCCACAGGGGTCGACGCAGGCCATCCGGATGGATTTCTTTATCCTTGGCCCAAGCATTCCATTTATTGAAATGCTCGAATGACTTATTCGTATCCACAAAAACATCCCCATATTTTTCATCTGGATTCGGTTTGGAGATGCTCACTTTTTGCAGCCAACAATGGGCACCAGATATTGGATCAGGGTTCGCTGCATGGGTAATATTTTGATGAACGCCACCATCACGCCACCAAATACGATTAGTATCAGGATCATCTGTTTTCCAGGATTCAACTCCCTTTAGCGTTTTCATTTTCCACTTACCATTACCCAAATTCTGTATGTCAACGGTATTGGTCATAAATCGGTTCCCTTCATCCTGTTGCCGACGCCAACGACCGATATGATGTGAGCAGGCCACCACCCCCGGCTTAATGGCCTCAGTTACCCAAACCTTGTCCACAAACCATCCAATCTCTGTAGTAATCTTCAGCAAATCGCCATTATCAACGCTAAGCCGTTTCGCATCTATAGTATGAATCCAAATGGGATTTCTATGAGCAATTTCAGTGAGCCATTTGGCATTTGCAGATCGAGAGTGAATGTGGGTAGGTAACCTAAAATTTGGAAGTAGAACACATTCATTTTTATCCTGATCCATCTCACTCAAATGTACGTGGCTCTTAACCCTATAGCCTGGTGTGGCGTGCTCCGGATAGCCAAAATCAACCATAGTTTGAGAATATAATTCCTGCCGCTTGGATGGGGTTGGAAATCCGATATGATTCTTTCCATCCACCTGTATGCCAATCACCTTATCATCTTTTACAATCTGCCCATTTGGCTGGACAATCCATCCTAATTCTGTTAATTCTTTTTCATTATTTCGATAGATGTTATTTTCCACAAGGAAAGCTCCATATTTGCGCATGTATTCTAGTGGAGATAGTCCTTCTTTTTTTGCTGTATCTGATAGCCCATTTGTATGTTCGAATATGTATTTATAATATTCGTCTATATTTATTTTTTTACCTTCTCGGTATGGACTCATAAAGTGTTCTCGGATACCTAAATCTCTGTTTTTATCTATTCGCCAGGAGAGCTCGATCCAAAACTCATCTTCTTCCCACACTTCTCCTGGATTAACTTCGTAGGTAAAATCCACTTTCTTACCATCCCGACGTGCTTTTTCCCTTAAAACAGGCTGTCTAAAAGCAATCCAGATCCCAGCTTGGGTCTCGTAGGAGTTAATATCATGGCGCTCAGACGCATGTCCCATGGGCAGCACGTAATCAGCAAAAAAGGCAGTTTCATTCCAGGTGGGTGTCAGGGCCACATGGCAACCGACTTTTTCTTCATCGGACAACATCTCAACCCAAGTAAAGCCATCGGGGTAGGTCCAGACCGGATTAAACACACGGGTAAAATATACATCTAAAGTACCGCGGTTGTCTTTCAGAAGGTGGGGCAGAATCTCACTCATCTCATAATGTGCCAAGGTATATTCTCTTGGCCAGTTAAGTTCATTCCAGGCATCGGGACCTGAAGGTGAATCAAAAAATTCTGGATGAAATTTATTCCATGCACTTGGAGAGGTTCCCCCTTCTGTGCCAACAGAACCGGTTAGCACATTGAGTAAATGCAAAGTCCTTGCAACCTGCCATCCTCCAAGATTTCCAATGGACGCACCGCGCCAAACATGGGTGGACAGTTTGCTTCCTGCTTTCCCAACCATGCGTGCTACACGAATAATTTGGTCCGCCTCAATTTGGGCTTCTTTAGCCGCAAACTCCGGTGTGTATTCTGACCACTCTTCGCTCAGTCGTTTAATGAATTGCTCAAACTTGATGGGATCATTTGGATGCAAATTCTTGAGATAATCATCCCAGTTTACCCAATTTTCCAAATAACGACGGTCGTACATTTCTTCATCCAAAATAATTTTGGCCATAGCCATAAATACAGCCGATTCACTACCGGGATATGTGGGCATCCACTCATCTGCCATGGATGCTGTATTAGACAGTCGTGGATCAATAACAATCAGCTTGGCACCTTTCATCATGCCTTCCATAATACGCTGGGCATGTGGATTAAAATAATGACCTGTTTCCAAATGAGATGATGCCAATAAAATCACTTCTGCATTGGTGTGATCTGGGCTTGGACGGTCATATTTGTGCCAAAGCGCATATCCAGTACGTGCACCGGCTGAACAAATATTTGTGTGAGAATTATGACCATCTACTCCCCATGCTTTTAGAACACGTTCTGTATAGCCTTCGTGTCCCGGGCGACCCACATGATACACAACACCATCTTTCGTTTTCTTATAGAGTTAGCAATCTTTTCTGAAATTTCATCTAATGCTTTGTCCCATGAGATTCTCTCCCACTGTCCGGATCCCCGCTTCCCCTTTCGTTTTAACGGATAAAGAATACGTTCCGTATCATTGATCTGGTTGATCGTTGCCGGACCCTTGGCGCAGTTTCTTCCACGACTACCCGGATGGTGAGGATTCCCCTCAAACTTCCGGACTATATTGGAATCTTTATCAATATATGCCAACAGACCACAGGCTGATTCACAATTAAAGCAAGTGGTTGGTACAATGGAATAATGCCGTTCCTTTTTTTCCGGCCAGGCCAGTGGATCCAATTCAATAAAATCATCCCATTCGGTGGGGTCAGGATATTTGTACAGTTCCCGGGGACCTTCCATTTTTTCGGACCAGTCTGGACGGTCTGATATTTTAGGGATGATTCCCAGAGATTCTGAAAATGTTTCTATCCAACTGCGTTTCATTTTTCTAACTCAATGGTATCATTTGCGGTACACGAATGCGTACAAAATCTGTTAATAAAATTCCTAATAATGCCAATCCACCGGCTAATAATGCACCACTCCCACCAATCATAGTCAACATCGTAATCGGGACGACACTACCAATAATAATTCCTGCCCAGAAATATTTGGAATAATAGCCTTTTGTCATGAGATGAATGGCTTTCCTTGTATCCGGTGTATCGTGCGGTATTAGGATTTCTTTTGCAATAATGATTATATTTAAAACAACTCCCCACAATAGCGCACTGGTCATCCATTCCACTGTTTCCGGAGCGATAATCATCATCACCACAGTACCACCAATAAAAGCATGTACCAACATATGGATAGCAGACTGAATAGGTGTCTGCCATAGATCCCGTGCACGGGCTTGATTAAACAAAAATGCGGTGTAGACAGCACCTAATCCTGCGAATATCATTCCAGGAATCCAAAGCCAATCCAATCCGAGTTTCAAGTAATTATCCAATAACTTTAAGGAAACCAGTCCGCTAAATCCGGTAATTATATATGCACCCCGAACCAACCAAGATTTCCACTGTGGACGAAGCAAGACATAAAGGAATCGATCAGGTCGATCAATATCCTTTATCAATAATCCAGCTGTCAAACCCATGAAGACAAGCGTGGTAATTAAGCCTATCATTTCCGATGCTGAATCCAAATTGTTATTCAATATATTCCAAACAGCCATCATAAGAAAGGTCCCCGTAGCAATGGCTTTTGTCCAGACATACAGTGGCACTTCCCATCCCCATAGCACACCTTTGCTGGGGCTGTCATATACTCGACGTGCACCTTGTGTGTCCACATCCTCTTGAATTTCTTTCGCAACATTATCTATAGCACGACGATCAATTGGTTTGCCCATTTTGGTTGAATTTTCCATAGCCAATTGTACCAATAAATTTTCCGTGTCCGCTTCAGATGAACGTTGGTCTGCATATTTTGCAAAATGACCAACGCCAACCGATTGTTCCGACCATACATATTTTTCATCCTGAGTTGTCGCATTGGGATCCAGCATTTCATTTGTACCCTTTACATAATATAAATTGGGTTCTGTCAATTTTTCCGGCTTCCGCGTCATGGTTTCTTCATTGCCCACCAATTGGGCTATTTTAGAATTTGCATCATTCAAATCTCCAGAAATGATAGCCTCAACGGGGCACACAATTACACAGGCAGGCTCGTAACCGCCATCAATCCGGTGGGCGCAGTAGTTGCACTTGGAAGCTGTATTGGTATTGGGATCAATATACAACGCATCATATGGACACGCCTGCATGCAGGATTTGCACCCAATGCATCGGTCGTTGTCAAAATCTACAATACCATCTGCTCGAGTATAAAGAGCTGTGGTCGGGCATATTTCTACACAGGGCGCATCAGCGCAATGATTACAACGATGGACAGAAAATTCTCGTGTGCTTTTTGGGAAAACACCTTTCTCAATATATTTTACATGAGTTCGATTTACACCAATTGGGATATCATGTTCGCTTTTACATGCTACGGTGCAGGCATGACAGCCAATGCACAAACGATTATCAATAACAAAACCGTAGTTCATTTTTGATTAGTCGTAATGAACATTAAGCAAAAATCCTTTGAGCTTCTATCGGGATTGATTCAAAACCACCCACTCGTCCATGAATCTCCGTTAGATTCTTCATACCATTTTCATAATCCACCAAACGATTGATAAGATAAAATATATACATGCTTGTGAGCCAGTTCGTGAATTCCTGTTTTGAGCCCAAATGCTTTTTCATGTTCAGCATTACCCAAGCAAAATGGTTCCATACATCAATACATGAATCACATGACCGTTCAATCCCTACACAACATCTTCGTGTCGTTTTAAAATCGGCGTTGTAGGCTCGAAAATGAGAGCTGTATGGATTCCCGTTTTCCAATCGATCAGCATTTTCAGACAGATTTGTACTTACCGTCGTGCACACGTCGTAACCCCAGTTTTGACCATAAAGTTGTCCTGTGGTAATGACCTTTGTCAAATAGGATGAAAGATAAATAAAATTTGGATACTGTGTGATAGATTTATCAATTTCTTCCTGGACTTTTCTAAATCCCTTCCGGTGGTCCATTGGGCCTCCCAAATTCGAAATATCGCTGTAAAAATTGAAAAGAATCCGATTGCCATTCGCCACACATTGGTCCACCACTGCTTCAATTTCATGGGCGTTTCCGGCTGAAACCGTATAGTACCAAAATGCACGGGAATCGTTCTTATAATTATGCAGAGCAGTTGAAAAAATATCCTGCTTCCCATTACTTCTCAAACTTGCATCGGTATCATGATCCCCCCAAATCGACACACCAATGGGCATATTTTCAAACCCATCTTTCGGAATGGGAATGATACCGTTGGTGGACACATTCATTTTGAAATTATCATAGATCTTTTGTAAGCGGTCCAGATGCAAACTGGGTTCACCACCAACGATGGTAACAAAATTAGTTCCCCGGTCCAACTCCTTTACTATAAATAAATCAAAATCAGATTCATCATTGGGGGTGTTGGTAACATCCATGCTCTCGGAAAAATAATAACATCCTGTACACCGAATATTGCATTCTTGAGTCAAATCCAAAGATATAGATCTTATGGAACCGGCCTTTCGAATCTCTGTATACAAATGATTCAAAAATGGATCCATTAAATATTCTCTTAAAGCATTTGGCATCAGGATGTCATTTCTAATTGACCGATACATTTTTTCCAATCATCAAATGGTTTTCCCAGTACCGCTGATTCCATTCTGGAGTTTGTACCCTCAATTTTTGCTGAATAAATTTTCCCATCTTCAACTCGAAAACTGCCTAAAATTTTTGTTCCATCCATATCCATCTCATCATAATGAATGAATACATTCCGAGCAATTTTCAACGGTTTCCGTTTTGATGAGCCATTGGCATCATCCATATAATTCAAAAAGGATTCGGACCTTAAATAGGCTCCCATCTCTCCTGCTCGTTCAATTTCATCTATGGTCATGCCACCGGGGTTTAATTTCCGATTAAAATAAGTTTCATATTCTTCTATGAGCTGATTTGCAATCTTATCCATGGATAACACTGACTCAATATCGTCCAGTGTAATAATGTGGTCCCTCATGGCCTGTTTAGCCATTTCACGAAATTGTTCGGTGGGAACGCTCCACATAGATGCCATGGTTTCAAAATCGAAATCAAACAGAATATTTCCTACCACAATGCTGGCCTCTCCAATCTGTCCACCACCGATCCCTGCAATCCGTTTGCCATTCATTTCCACTTCATGACTGCCCTTTAATTCTACCTTTACATCAAAAAAATGTTTGAGCATATTCACCACAGGGGTAAGCATCTGTTCGTAAATCTTTTTTGAACCCCTTGGAACACGACTTTGATGAAAAACACATTGATAAAACAACTGGTTCGAGTCAATATAAGTCCCGCCGCCGCCAACTTTCCTGCGTAAAATGGGTATCTCCTTTTCTGTACAAACTTTTCTATCGAAAACATGATCCATCCTCTGGTGATAGCCCAGACAAACATAGGTATCCGACGGCTGGGAAATGATAATGGTGTCTGGTGTATCTTCTGTCATGAGTTCTGCAACGGTGTGATAAATAGCTTGCGTTTGCCAGCCCGGAATACGACCCATGTGTATTAATCGAATAAATTTGGAATTTTCAACCAATATCAATTCTCCAGGTTACCATTCAACTGCATTTGTTTCCGTATGACACTCAACTCATCACCAGTAGGTCTAAACGGATAATCTCTGTATTCTTCCCCCGGACGATAGGAACCATAAGGACGATTGCACGCCATAACGCCATCCCTGTCCGGGCAACCATTTGTCATGAATGGCAGTCCTTCCTCAATGGTGTTTCGAATTAATGTATCATCCGATCCAATGGCTGAAATAAATCCATTTCCATCAAACTTAATGGCCTCATGATTCAGACCTTTCTCTTCAATGAGATATTTGGCTAATTGTACTCGGCGGTGTCGTTTAATCGGTTGCCTAAGAACATTCTCCATCACAGTTCCCGGTTCAGGATTAAAAGAAAAAAGGTAGCACGCAATTTTTTTTGAGTGACAGTTGGAAAACATTTTTATTAGATCTCTATCCGTTTCACCAAGACCGATAATAATATGACAATTCACTTTGAAGGGGCCATATATATCCCTGGCCATGTGTACAATTTCCCAGTGATAGTCCCAGTCGTGTGGGCCCCTTGCACCTTTCCCTCGAGTATTATAAAATATTTCTTCTGTTGCAGCATCCATCCCGATACCAATGATATCTGCGCCTGCTTTCTGAATTTCTATTAGAATATTTTTATCTAGCAGTGTTGCCATTGCGAGCGCAGAAATAGGGACCTCCTGTGCTTGTTTTCTAATTCGTCGGGTCATATCTAATAGATCATCGTTAGCTCTATGATCCTGTACCTGTGCTATACATATCCGACCAACTGTACTCTCCGCTTCCGTTTCAGCAATCTTTTCTGCAATCAAATCTGTGGGAAAAAGGGGCCAATCCACGCGAATAAAACTGTTCTCTTCCGCCAGTCCTGGCCGTTCACGGGCTAACCCACAGTAGCTGCAATTGGCAAAACAGCCCTCGGGATAATTTTGAAGCAGATTAATGCACCCACAGCCGCAGCCATGAATCCTGCCTGGTTTGAGTCCAAGTTCAATAGCAGCCGCCATACTAATTCGGACAAAGTCGGGACTGATATTCAGCATTTCCGATTGTTCCTGTGATGATAATTTTAATATTTCAGCGTTCATAATTATCCTTTACCATGTTACTCCGCAACAGGCATTAATGAATGACGGTTTCAACCCTTTTTTGCTGGCGTACGCCACAATCCCTTCCGATGGAAAAGCTATGCCATTTAATCCTGCATTGA
>FUWD012856703.1_pt1 | contig 13495 bp, 19 predicted proteins | sample 1063281 | NCBI WGS metagenome assembly FUWD01 (sample SAMEA79048168, study PRJEB19326) | metagenome | biome: marine
CCATCCAAACTCACCAGATGTTCCGAATCTTGACTACACAAAGCAGGTTTTGGCTTCTGACCATCCCGATTTGAAATTTGTTGACTGGGTTTATGATCTTGAGCGTGATCGTGACGCAATCAACTTGCATTTTCTTAGCCCAAACGTCATGGCCGTAAAGAAGTATGTCTTTACTGATCACGGCATAGAACTTAAAACAATTGAACGGCCCGCTGCTTAACGGCGGGCTTGGGCTTAGAGCAGAGGAAAATTAATATGAGCATTGACGAACGATCCGAACACATCGCTTACATTTGGCATCTGTATCAAGCCGTTCATGGGCTTGCGCCAGAATGGCTGCGTTTTAACCGCATGACAGATCTTCAGCTTATCGGCATGGCCGAGCAGCTTGAAGAATTGCACCAGTTGCATCCATTCGGTTATGACCCGCATCCATATCACGACGAACCCGCTTAACTGCGGGTTTGCCAGTGAAAAACCATCAAAAAGAGGGCAAACAAGTGAAAAAAATCAAAAGCATAGCAATGGACAGTTTTCTGCAAATCATCCGATATGGCGAGTATGATCCGACCGACGATGTTCTGGATGAAGTCTTGGAAGCGATGCTCGAAGAGGAATCAGCATCCGAGATTCTGAACAACGCCGTCAATGGCGACGAACTTCTGGCCACGTTGCGCATTCAGCAGCATGCCATGAAGGATCTGGAGGCCCAGAAGCGGGCAGATAGACGCGAGGCCCAGCTGCTGCGAGAATACGCCAAACAGGCACTGGAAGCCTATGAAGAAGAATCATGGATGATCTGGGAAGAAGGCGCACGACCGATGCAGGGAGAATATCAATGAAAAAGATTGCAGCAGAAGCGTTTTACGCGATGGCGAGTTGTTTCCTGATGGTTTTCCTGATGATGATGTTTTTACACGGGATAACGTCAGCTGATCCGCAATACAGCGACATTTGCCAGCAGAGACACGCATGGGAAGCAACTGGCCACGATTATGTTGGAATACCTCCGGGAGCAGAGAACTGCTAATGAAACAAGACATGGTGAATAGCCCATCGCATTATGCCGATCAGGGAGTTGAGTGTATTGATTACATCAAGCAGCAACTCACTGCTGACCAGTTCAGGGGTTATTTGCTTGGCAACGTCACAAAGTATATCCATCGCCACAACTACAAAAACGGGCTGGAAGATCTGAAGAAAGCCCAGTGGTATCTGGATCGCTACGTTTCAGCGTATGAAAGCAAAAAGCGATGAAGGCATCGATATGAAACCAATCAAGCGAATAGGCAAGGCAGTGCGAGAGATCGTACAGACTTCAACAGAACAGCAAGCCGGGTATCTGGCTCTGTCAATTTTGGCTCTGATGATTATTCTGGCACTGGTATGAGACAAGAAAGCGAACTCAACATTATCGAACACTGCGACCAGTGTATTCACCAAATTCGAGACAAAGTTAATCCGAATCGTTTATACTGTGCCAAACTCACCAAGAAATATGGGTTTGGGGTGGAAATATGCGTAAATCGGAATTTCCCAACAAGCTGCCCGCTGCCGAAAGTCTGACAGTTGACAATCCCTGTGTCGGGATCTGCTCAACCAGCACGGTCGGATCAATCTTCTGCGTGGGCTGCAATCGATACTACAAAGATGTGATTGGCTGGAACGCTTACAGCTTGGATGAAAAGATCCTTGCTATGATGCGGGCCGTCGAGCATCGCAAAGCAAAAGAGAAGGGCTTTGTAGATGACAATCACGACTACTTGGCGAACAATCTGAAGTCTGTGATATAATCCCTGCATCAGCTGCTTGGGGCGGCTGCGCATTTTGTACGGGGTACAGATGGCAAAGGTTGGCAATCAGGGTGACGGTGGTGGAAGGCCGCCAGTAGTTTTTTCGCCCGAAGATATCATCCAAGTTGAAGCACTGGCTGCGGTAATGTCAAAACGGCAGCTGGCTGATTACTTTTGCATTTCCGAAACTACTTTCCGAGAGATCGAAGGCAGACAGCCGGAGGTTTCTGACGCATATAAAAAGGGCAAAGGAAAAGCAATCGCATCTGTGGGGCAATCGCTCATTCAGCAGGCGATGGATGGAAACACTTCCGCGTCGATTTTTTACATGAAAACGCAAGCAGGCTGGCGCGAAACAGACCAAGACGTTTCAAGGCAAGAGCCGATCACAATCAATCTGATCAAGCCGGATGGCTGATGTACGGCCGACCGGGCCGCAGTATGAGTACATCACCAGCGAAGCAAAGTTTCCGGCTCTAGTGGCTGGATTTGGCGCTGGCAAGACGGAAGCGGCGATCCTGCGGTCGATATTTGGCATTCTGCGCAATCCGGGCTTGAATCGTGGGTTCTATGAACCGACATACGATCTGATTCGGATGATTGCATGGCCGCGATTTGAACAGGCGCTGACGCAGATGGGGGTTCCATACAGGCTCCAGAAGTCTCCGCTCAATCAAATCACCATCGAGGGTTATGGCGTGATCTTCTTCCGAAGCATGGAGAACCCGAACCGAATCATCGGATACGAGCATGCTGACGCGGATATCGACGAACTGGATACTCTCAAGAAGGATGACGCTGCCCACGTTTGGCGGCAAGTCATCGCCCGGAACAGACAGCAGAAGCCAGAAGGCATCAATTCCATCGGCGTAACAACAACGCCAGAGGGCTTTCGATTCGTCTATGACACTTGGAAGCGCGATCCGCAGCAGGGTTATGAGATCATCCAAGCGCCGACCAGATCGAACCAGCATCTGCCGCCGGGATACATCGAATCACTCGAAGACATATATCCAGCCAGCTTGCTGGACGCCTATCTCGAAGGCAATTTCGTCAATCTCACTTTCGGCACTGTCTACAACAGCTATGAGCGCGGAATGCACCACAGCGTCGAGACTATCCGGCCCGGAGAACCGCTGTATATCGGCTGCGACTTCAACGTCACCAAGCAGTGCGCGGTGGTCTATGTTCGGCGCAATGGCGATGAATGGCATGCTGTCGAAGAGTTAATCGACATGTATGACACGCCAGACATGATCCGAATCATCGAGGATCGGTACTCAGATCATCCAATCTATATCTATCCGGACGCAACTGGCCGAGCGCGGAAAACAGTGAACGCCAGCACTTCAGACATATCGCTGCTGGAGCAAGCTGGATTCATGGTTCGCGTCAAGAAGTCGAATCCATCTGTGAAAGATCGCGTCATGGCAGCGAATGCTGCTTTTGAGCGCGGTGTGCTATACTGCAATGCTATAAATTGCAAGACTCTGGCCGAATCATTCGAGCAGTTGGCTTATGATAAGAATGGCGAGCCAGACAAGAAAAGTGGACTTGATCACGCCATTGATGCTGCGACATATCCGATTGCGTATGAAATGCCAATCCAGAAGCCAGTGGCCCATATACCAGTGAATTTCAGCATGTAGAGGCATCGAAATGTCTGTATCAAATACTCACGTCGATTACGACACCGCACTCAAAGAGAAGTGGGAACTGACTCGCAGCGCAGCCGCCGGGGTTACTCTGAAGGATTCAAGGGAATATATTCCGCGAAGACTCCACGAAGAGGATCAGCAGTATCTGGCTCGGCTTCAGAAAGCGATCTATACGAACTACACCGGGCGAACGCTCGATGGTCTGAAGGGCGCGATCTTTCGCCTAGATCCGAGGATCGAACTGCCCGACGATATGGAGTTCATGCGGAAAAACGCAGATGGCGCTGGTCAGTCAATCATCCAAGTTGCCAAGTATGCGACCGACGAAGTGATGCTGACGGGCCGTTTCGGCATGCTGGCAGACTATCCAAGCGTCGAAGACGGGCTGACTGCTGAGCAGATCAATCGCATGGGCTTGCAGCCGCACATCGCGACCTATACCGCTGAAGCCATCATCAATTGGCATGTTCACGTTCACAATGGTCGGCAACATCTGGGAATGCTGGTTCTGAAAGAGCAGAAGCAGATTCATTACGACGAATTCGTCTGGGATTACGTCGATCAGTACCGGGTTCTGCGGATGAACGACGAATACCAGTACACTCAGCAGCTTTACGACCAAGACGGCGACCCGATAACCGAGGAAATCGTCATTCGGGACGCAGCTGGCCAGCCATTCGATCACATCCCGTTCCATTTCATTGGATCGAACAACAATCTGCCCAGTATCGACGATCCAGTGCTTTACGACATCGCTCGGGTGAATATTGGGCATTTTCGTAACAGTGCTGACCACGAAAACAATTTATCCGTTCATGGTGGCGGTACGCTGGTCGTTTCGACCGATATGTCTCCAGAGGCATTTCAGGCTGCGAATCCCGGCGGTATCACTGTCGGCGAGAACGCTGGAATCATACTGTCCGAGGGCGGCAAAGCAGAACTTTTGCAATTGCAGTCGGCTGGTGCGCTCCGAGAGGAAATGGAGCATAAAGAGCAGATGATGGTTCAGATCGGAGCCAAGATCATCAGCAAGGGCGGCGGGCAGCGAACAGCGATGGAAGCCATGATTCAGGCGACATCAGAGAACTCAATGCTCGACACAGTGGTCGGCAATATCGATGAAGCGATGACCAACGTCATCACCGACTGCCGCAGGTTCGTATCTAGCACCGAAGCAGATATCGAATTCCAGCTGAACAACGATTTCTGGCAGGATTCCATCGCTCCGCAGGAAATCATGGCAATGATTCAGGGATACGATGCCGGGGTGATGCCGAAAGTCGAGATCGTGCGCAGACTCAAGGATGCGGGCTGGATTCAGAACGATGCGCTGCCAGAGGATATTCTGGCGGCTATTGATCAGGAATCTCCGCTGTAAATGTCAGCCAATGACTTTTTGCTTGATGCTGGAATACGGCATCAGATATTCGTCCAGCGATACGCGGGTGGCCAAGTGAGAGAATTGCTTGGTTATCTGCGTAATATGGTGTCCGATGTTGAGCGCAAATTGCTCGAAGCCCAGACACTTAGCGAGGCGCAGCGGCTTACAACGCAACTGCGTGAAATCCAGAGCGTCATCGATGATGGCTTGGAGCGCATGAATCGTGGTTTGCTGGATAGCGTTTCCGATCTTGCCGAATATGAAGCCGAATTCGCGGTAAAGACTCTGAACACTGCATCCACAGTCGATGCGGTGCTGCCACAAAGCGAACTGCTCCGGGCTTTGGTCACAAACACGCCGATGGGCTTGCAGGTCGGAAACGCGAAGCAGGAACTCACAATCGAGCAAGCTGCTCAGACATACAGCCGCAAAAAAAGCGGTGAACTGCGCAGGATAATCCAGACCGGGTTTGTGGAAGGCGCAACAGTTCAAGATTTGACCAGCCAAGTTCGGCGAGTTGCCAAAAGACAGCGATCTCAAGCGGAGGCGCTAGTTCGGACATCGATCAACCATATTTCATCCGAAGCCCGGCGGGAAACGCATATGGCAAACGCCGATATACTCAAGGGCGAGGAGTTTGTCGCTGTGCTGGATAACCGAACGACAATCGGCTGTGCTGCGCTCGATGGCAAGATTTTCCCATTCAATCGTGGCCCGCAAACGCCGAGGCACTGGAACTGCCGATCTGTACGGGTTCCGGCTTTGGATGATCGATTTCAAGAGGGTGGGCTAGTGGGAACCAGAGCCAGCAAGGGATCGAGTTTCACTGGCCAAGTATCGGCGAAGCGAACTTATGGCGGATGGTTAAAAGATCAAAGCGCGACATTTCAGGATGAAGTTCTGGGATCGGATCGCGGAAAATTATTCAGACAGGGCGGTTTGAGCATCGAGAGTTTTTCCGATGATATGGGCCGCCAGTATTCTCTGGATGAGTTGAGATTGCTTGAGCCGGTAGCGTTTGAACGCGCTGGTATATGATTCTCAACAATTTTGATACAATTTACAGAATGCTGCGGGGCAGCTAAACAGTACGGGGTACTAACATGATTGAATATCAAGTGGATAGCATCGAGGATTTGGACGAATCCGTTCAAGGGCTTTATGAGCAAGATGGCGACAAGTTTGTTCTGAAAGTCACCGGGATGCCAAAGCAAGAGGACACAACAGGGCTGAAAAACAAAGTCGAGCAGCTGATGGATGAAGCGAAGGAAGCAAAGCGCAAAGCCAAGCAACTCGAAGAAATGAAAGCCCAGCAGGAAGAGGATATCGCCAAAGAAAAAGGCGAGTTCAAAACTCTTTGGGAGCAAGCGCAGAACAGGCTTGCCGAAAAAGACAGCGAACTGAAGGAATTTACTGCTAAAATACAGCAAAAGGATATTGACTCCGTTTCTGCGCAGATTGGTGCGCGGCTGGCGAAGTCTGATACTAAACGCGCCGAGGTTTTGAGCGATTACGCTTCAAAATATGCTCGGCATGACGGTGAGCGTGTACAATTTTTAATCGGCGGCATGGAAGTTGATTCTGCCGCTTTAATGGATCACTTGAAGAAAGAATTTCCATTTCTAGTGGACGGCTCAAGCGCGACCGGGGGTGGCGCATCGAGTTCATCAAGCAGCGGGGCTGCGAAACAAATCAGTCGCGCCGAATTTGACCGAATGGCTCCAGATCGGAAAATGTCATTCATCAAAGATGGCGGGGCAATTGAAGATTAATCCCGACAAGGTAATTTCATCATGGCTAATACTCTGACAAACTTAACACCAGATCTTTACGAGGCTCTCGATACAGTCTCGCGTGAACTGGTTGGCTTGATCCCGTCTGTGACTCTGAACGCATCTGCTGAAAGAGCCGCAAAGGGCCAAACTATCCGCAGCGCGGTTGCTCCAGCTTCAACTGCTGCTGATATCACTCCAGCACAGAAGGCTCCCGATACTGGCGACCAGACTATCGGAAACAAGACTCTGAGCATCAGCAACTCTCGCGGTGTGGCTATTCGCTACAACGGTGAAGAGCAGCGCGGTCTGAACGCAAATGGCCCCGGATATCAAAATGTCCTGCGCGACCAGTTTGCTCAGGCAATGCGTACTCTCTGCAACGAAGTTGAAACTGACATTGCAGAACTTTACAAGAGCGCATCACGCGCATACGGCACTGCTGGCACAACTCCATTCGGAACTGCTGGTGACTTCACTGACGCATCACGCGCTCTGGAGATCCTGAAAGACAACGGCGCTCCGCTTACTGGCAATCAGCTGGTTGTTGGATCTGTTGCTGGTGCGAATATGCTTGGGCTGCAAAGCCGAGTTGACGTACAGGGCAATGATTCTCTGCTGCGTCAGGGCGTATTGCTTTCAACTGCTGGCATGGATATCCGTGAATCAGCACAGGCTCAGGCGCACACCAAAGGAACTGGCGCAAGCTACTTGGTGAATGACGCTACTCTGGCAGTTGGTGACACTGTTATCGCTTGCGATGGCGGCTCTGGAACCATTCTTGCTGGTGATGTTGTCACTTTCGCTGGCGACACCAACAAGTATGTTGTAACCAGCGCACTTGATTCCGGCAGCTTCACAATCGCCGAACCCGGTCTGAAGGTTGCAGTTGCAGACAATGCTGCCATCACTGTTGGTGATAACTTCACTGCAAATATGGCTTTCAACCGATCTGCCATTGTTCTGGTTACTCGCGCACCAGCGCGTCCAGAAGAGGGTGATCTGGCTGAAGATGTTATGCTGATGACTGATCCTAGATCTGGCATCACTTTTGAAGTGAGCATGTATAAAGAATACCGACAGGTTCACTTTGAAGTCGCACTGGCATGGGGCGTTTCTGCCATCAAGCCAGAGCATATGGCTATACTTCTGGGCTAATTGTCTGAAATGGAAACGCGGGTGGCGTTTGCTGCCCGCTTTCCTATTTGGTGAGCAAATATGGCGACTTTAATTGTCGAAGATGGATCAATCGTATCCGGTGCAAACACTTATGTGACTGTCGCCGAGTTTCAGCAATTCTGTTCTGATAGAAATATCACCATCAACAACAGTCGCGGCGATGAATCCGAATTGCTAATAAAGGCAATGGATTATTTTGAGCAGCAGCCATTCAAAGGCATCAAGTTCATTGAAACTCAGTCGCTGCAATTCCCGCGCTCTGACTTCTATCTGGACGGTTATCTGACTGATTCAGACGCCATTCCGCAGTTGGTCAAGGATGCGCAAATCACAATCGCAGTATCCATCATGAGCCACAACGATCCGCTATCGACACTGGATCGCGCTGTTAAGCGTGAACAGGTTGATGTATTGGAGATCGAATACATGGACAACGCTGGGCCAACAGTAATCATCCGCAGCATAAGCAATATCATGCGGAAACTGGTCACCGGCAGTTCAATGGGCAGTAATTTCAGCACAATCAGGGCTTAGATCATGGCGATCAATTATGATGCCTTGCAGACCAAAGCGGAAAAGCTGCTGGAAGATAACGGCCAGAGCATCACGTTCAGCTATACCAGCGGTGCTGTAATCGACCCCGCCACAGGCGTTGTGAGCGATTCTGGAAGCACAGAAACGGTTTCTGGGTTCGGGATAGCCACAAACTTTCAAAAGGCTGAGATCGACGGAGAAGCCGTTCTGGCTTCTGATATCAGATTGATTGCAAACAACGTGGCAGAGGAACCAGAGCCGGATTGGACGGTCGTGGTCAACAGCAAAACTTTCCGCGTGATGAGTGTTCAGCAAATTAACCCGGCAGGGACAAATATTATATATATTTGCCAGTTGAGAATATGAGCGCAGCAGAAAAAGACATAAATACGGCACTTTCGGTGCGATTGAAGGCATTCCAGACCGCTGGAGAGCCGCCGATAGCGTATGAAAACACGCCGTATGAGCCGACAGAAGGCACTTTGTACTTACAGGAAGCGTTTCTGCCGAACATCAAGGCAATTGTCGGCGTTTCGCATACCAGTTCAGATGATTACGAAGGCATTTATCAGATAACTGTGGCCGATGGCCGTGGGGATCGCAGATTCGACGCTCAAGAGCAGGCAAGGCTGCTATCTTTACACTTTCCGCGTGGCGCAGAATATACATACAACGGGGTGACTGTGAAAATTGTCCAGACTCGCGTCAATGGCGCGGTTATCGAGGATAATTGGTACAATATCCCGGTTACTGTTGAATGGCGGGCTTTTGCGTGAGTTTTGAATCTGATTGGAAGAAGGTATCGCAGAAACTGGACAGGGTTCTCAGTGAAGGCATCCGGGCAACTTTGTTTGAAGTTGGCACTGCCATCATCAAGGAAACTCCGTTCAAAACTGGCCGAGCCAGAGGAAACTGGCAGGCAAGCGTGAATTCTGCTTCTGGCAGCGAACTGAGCCGAACCAGTGAAGGCGCGGCGATTACTCAGTTGAGCCAAGAAGCAAGTGCGGCAATTGGTAACACATTTTTTTTCACGAATAACGTGCCATATATCCGAAGGCTGGAATATGGCTATTCTGATCAGGCTCCGCAAGGGATGGTCAGGCGAAATCTACAAAGTTTTAACCGGCTGCTTGCCAAGAATTTGAAAGCTGCCGCAAAGTAATTGATTCAACAGGAGCTATATCATGGCTATTCAAACATCCGCAGGTACTACGCTCGGCATGTCAACAACTCTGCCGACTACTTTTGACAATGATGGAACCACTGGTTATCCGTCATTGACTTTCACAACCATCGGCGAGATCACCGAGATCCCTGCTTTCGGTTCTGTTTTCAACTTGATCACTCACAATCCGCTTGGCGAGCGCCGTGTGACAAAGCGCAAGGGTTCCATCAATGACGGCACTCTGACGCTGACTTTTGCAGCTGACGCGGCTGACACTGGTCAGGCAGCGATCAAAACTGCTCACACCAGCGATTCTGAGATTGCGATCAAGATCACTTATCCAGATGGCGAGGATGATTACTTCACCGCACTGGTTATGTCTTATCAAATCAACGCTGGCGGCTCTGACAGCATCAAGCAAGACACTGTTACGCTTGAACTGACTCGCGCACCAGTAAATGTCGCCGCTTAATAAAAAAGGTAATTAATTCATGGATTTGGCAAACATTGATCTGCAAGCTGCCGCAGAGAACGGCATCGACGTATCACTACAGCACCCGGTCACCGGAGATAACATCATCGATGAAAACGGGGATCACTTGGTCATAACTGTCTTGGGTAAAGATAGCGAGGTTTGGCAGACCGCTGCGAAGCGGATCAACACCAAAAACGCCAATCGTTACAAGGGCAAGAATGTACCGCCCAGTGCGCTGGAAAATGCGTTGTATGAAATACTCAGCGAATGCACAGTAAAGTGGACAAAAAACATCGAATTTGATGGCGAGGCTCTGAAGTGCAACAAAGAGAACGCATTGATGTTATATGAGAAGCGGAACTGGATTGCAGAACAATTGGTCGAGGCTGCGGGGGATCGCGCCAGCTATTTTTTGAAATAACGTCACTGCTGGAACTATATGTCCGGCAGTGGGCTTGGTTAAATACCAGAGCCAAAGACCAGCCAAATCCGAGAATTGAGTATCTTGAAAGCGACTCGATAAGCGAACGGTTCCCAGATGTGGAGCCGTTTGCCTATCTAATCGAATTGCTTAGCCGTCTGGGAGTAGCCATTAACAGTGGCTCGGGCGTCCAAGCAATAACATGGCAAGAGATGGATGCGTTCGTACAGCGCACCAGAACGCCCATAACATCATGGGAAGCTGAAACACTGAAGCGGCTTTCCGCTGTATATGCGGGTTCTGTGGTAAAATACGACAACCAAGACGCTCCAGCGCCGTATCGCAATGCCAAAGAAACCAGACGCATTGCAACATCGATGAAATCCGCACTGCGGCAAGTTGTGATAAAGGATAAGCATGGATCTGGCGACGATACAAATCAAAGTTGATACTCGGGAAGTTAATGCTGCCAATGAACAAATCGGCAAACTTGGCAAAACCGGGACAAAAGTCGGCAAAGACTTAAACGCTGCCAATGATAGCCTGAAAAAAAGCACTGGCGGTGTTACAAGCGCATACAAGGCGCTTGGCGGGGCTTTGGCTGCTCTAGGGGTTGGCGCATTGGTCAACTCTTTTCGCAACACAGTGGCCGAGACAGAGCGTCTGAAGGGCTCTCTGGTTACTATGACGGGAAGCACAGAGAATGCAGCTTTTGCATTTGATCAGTTGCTTGATTTTGCTTCCACGACTCCATTCACGCTGAATCAATCTGTCAGTGCTTTTACGAAATTGACATCGATGGGACTTGACCCATCTGAGAGGGCGCTAAAATCATACGGAAACACCGCTGCGGCAATGGGCAAAGATATGACCCAGATGATCGAGGCGGTGGCTGATGCTTCAACTGGCGAATTTGAGCGATTGAAGGAATTTGGCATCAAAGCCAGTTCAGAAGCAGATCGCGTTTCATTTACTTTTCAGGGCATGACCACAACGGTCGGCAAAAACGCCGAAGAAATTCAGGAATATTTGCTAGGTATTGGAGAAGTGAATTTCGGCGGCGCGATGGAAGATCAGATGAAGCGTCTGCCGGGACTTCTGTCTAATTTATCTGATCAGGTGACCAAGCTATTCATCAAAATTGGCGATCAAGGCGGGATAAAACTTTTCGCTGCTGCCATCGGGCTTGCCTCTTCAGCCATCGGGCTGATCACTGATAACTTGGATATTTTGGCGATTTCGCTTGCAGCTGCGACCGCTGGATTTCTTGCCTTTAGCGCCGGATCGATTGCTTCAACCATAATCGCGGGGTTTGGCAGGATTAAAGCTGCTGTAATCGCGCTGAACATGGCTATCAGAGCAAACCCGATTGGTTTTGTGGTGGGCGCGATAACTACGGCAGCGGTTGTGATCATTTCCAAATGGGACGCGATCACTGCTGCCGCAACCAAGTCATCCATAAATATTGAAATCGCTTGGAATCAGCTGAAACTCTTTTTGCTTGGCGCTTTTGCCGCAGCTTTGAATAAAGTTTCCGGGTTGTTTTTAAGCGTTCAGAACCAAGCAATTGCGACATTTTCGGCAGTTGCAGCAGCAGCGCAAGATCCGTTAAGCGCGATCAGCACATTCAATGAAACATTCGATGAAACTTTGGCAGCATTACAGTCCGGCCAGAGCGAAACAACCGCATTTTCTGAAAGCATAAGCACCACAGAATCAAGGATTTCAGCACTTCAGTCTGAACTTGAGTCTCTGAACACAGAAACAGAGGTCACCGATGATGCTTTTGTCGAGGCGCAAAGATCTCTGTCAGATTTCAAGGTTGAAGTCGATGAAACCGCTGTTGCAGCAGCTGCGGCCGAGGTAGAAATGGAGGCAATGCGCACCAAAGCACTTGAAGTTTTGGGCGCAATCAGCGATGAGCAGGAGGCTTTGAGTCTCAGTAACCTTGAAATTGAAATCAATACCAATCTGAGAAAGGCTGGAGTTGAAGCGACATCTGAATACGGTCAGCAAATTATAGCGGCAACAACTGCATTACATGACGAAAAGGCCGCGATGACTGAAGCGGCTGCGGCCGCAAAGCAGATGGAAGAAGATGCTATCGCTGCCCAGAAAGCAGTCGAAGAAGAAGCCGAAAGAATTGCTAAATTGATGGAAGAGCGCCATCTCGAAATGACCGGAAACGTCAAAGGCTTCTTGATAGATATGATTGATAACGGTCGAGATGCTTTTGATAATCTCGGCAAGAAGTTCAAAGAGATGATTGCGAACATGATCCTAGATTGGGCGTCATCTCAAATTGCGACAGTCATACTTAATACTTTCAACGGCTTGGGAACATCAATTACTTCAATATTCGGTGGAATATTTTCATCAATTGGTGCGGGAATAACTAGCGCGATTGGCTCTTTAACGGGTGGCGCAGCCGCCGCAGCAGGAGGAGGTGGAGCCGCAGCAGCCGCAGCAGGAGGTGCAGCCGCAGCAGGAGGCGCAGCCGCAGCAGGAGGTGCAGCCGCAGAAGTCGCTGGAGCAGGCGCTGGAGTAGGAGCAACAGTAAAGGCAGGATTGGCAAAAGCGGGGGCAACAATAAGCGCAGCAACATCAAAAGCGCTGGCGTTTATCACCGGCCCGATAGGAATCGCAACGCTTGCCGCCGGAGCAATTGGCGCTTTGCTGGATAGCGGAGGAACGCCAACAACAGCAGCTGGCATCACAATGGTGAAAACGCCGGGCATGTCAGATGATAATGTTTTTTCAATTTCTCCATTTGCTTCAGGCTTTGCTCCGCTCGGATTTAAGCAGAACGCGACGAACCAACAGGCTACGCAGGCGATTCAGCCATTACGCGATCTGGACGCAACTCTGACGGCTTTGACTGAAGAAGCGGGTTATACAGTAAATTTGAGCGGCCACACATTCAGCGGGCTTGGCGTAGAAGGAAGCGGCCCCGGAACTTTGCTGGGAACTTTTATTGAAGAGGGCAAAGTCAAAGGGAAGTCAATGGAAGCCCAAATGGGCCAATATGCGAAAGAATGGGTTCAGGCGGTTGGAGTACGAAACAATATCGAGCAATCTGAACTTAACAGAATCATTGGTGACGGAACTGCGTCTGGC
>FUWD012817274.1_pt1 | contig 13494 bp, 10 predicted proteins | sample 1063281 | NCBI WGS metagenome assembly FUWD01 (sample SAMEA79048168, study PRJEB19326) | metagenome | biome: marine
AACCACTTTTCTTAATAAATTAAACATTATTTATGGTGATTTGGTAAATTAAGAAGTAGTTAATTTTACTATTATTTTTTCTATACATCTATCCAATTAATGCTTCTATAATTGCACCATGACAAGTATTATTACATCAGTTGCCCCTGTTTTAAGTCTCATTGTAATAGGCTATGTAGCTCGTAAATTTCTTATCCATGATATGAATTTTTGGGACAAGTCTAACAGGCTGTTGTATTGGATATTGATGCCCACTTTGCTTTTTTATCATACATCAACAATAGATCTTTCAAGTGGCAATATTGGCAAATTCGCTACTGTTATTTTGACGTGTCTTGGAATTGCAACTGTTCTATCACTTATAACAACAAAATTATTAGGATATGACGTTAAAGTTACAAGTTCAGTTCTTCAGGGGGCAACTCGCCATAACTCTTTCATTGTACTGGCTTTAGCTGGAAAATTATTTGGTGATGAAGGTATAGCAATTACAACTTTAGGGTTGGCAATCTTTATACCTGTTACAAATATAGTGGTTGTTGGTATAGTAGCTGGATTATTACAAAAAAAAGAGAAAACTGATGGGCTTAATAAAGTCGTATTTGATTTAATACTTAGCATATTAAAAAATCCCATTTTAATTTCCATTTGTTCCGGTTTATTATTCTCTTTAATATATGGAAAAGAAATAATTGTGCTGCACGACACAATGAATCTTTTAGGTAATAGTGCGCTTCCTTTTGTGTTGCTTGTTATTGGTGCAAATTTGAGAATTATGAGGCTTTCTAGTAAGTCAATTCCAATTGCAATATCTGTAACAATTAAAATGATAGTGTTACCTATATTATTATTTTTTACTGCTAATTATCTTAATCTTACAGATATAGAAACGTCTATAGTTATTTTATTTGGAGTTGTGCCGACTGCAGCATCATCATTCTCTGTTGCAAGACAATTGGGAGGTGATTACGACTTAATGGGCTCTATTATTACCGTACAAACCCTAGTTTCATTTATTTCTATTCCCTTACTTGTAGGCCTACTACAAGTTTATTAAGGGCAATTAGTTTACTCATTGAAATGTAATTAATCGTTATATAAATAAATATTATAGTTATTTGATTAGCGCAAGCTAGGCTTGCGCTAGAATTATAAATATTATTGCTGAATGTTTTTACCAATATTTATTAGAAAAGAAGAAAATGGACCCATATTGCCCATAGCTTCACCCATAGGTCCTTTGAATGATAGACCGCCAAAAGTCATATGATACATTGGCCCTGACTTTCCTGTACCCATATCAGCCCAATCTTCCATATCTGCAGACATCAAATAGTCAACATCAAAGTTTGGGTTGGATGTTTTTATGCTGTCAAATGCAGCTACTGCTTTACCGTTATTGTCAATATGCATTTCAGCTGCCACATTTGCATCTTTTACGACCACCTGAAGGACTTTGTAGCCTTTGCCTCCATCGTTTGTAGCCCAACCAGATGCAACTAATTCACTAGGCGTTGAAGAGTTGTTAAACTCGTCAGCCATTTGTTGAGCTCCAGCAAAAGCCGCCAATGAAATTATTGATGCAATTGTAATTAATATTTTTCTCATTTTTATCTCCATTATTATTTGAGCTGCATGCTCAATGAAGAAATTATACAGAAGTTATATTAGTACTTTATAATTTATTAATATTATAGATAGCTAAAGTAACACTTGCTCAATATTAACGTTAGATATAAGTGTTTCCTGCCATTTTTTTCCTAACCTTTGCTCAGCAATCAGCTCGATTGGATATACTGGGCTTACACCTGTGCTAGATTTGTATCTTGATAATCCCTGCCTACACGATGGGCATGTAGTAAGAATTTTTGTGCCTTTCTTCGCCTTTTTTTTGCCAATAAGTTTCATTAAGTCATTATTAATTTGCGCCTCCTTTTTAAATTTAACCTGTTTAGCAATGTCACTTCGAGATACTCCAAATGTACCTGCCTCTCCGCAACAGCGATCACTATTAATAACTTCTGTACCCATAATCTCACTTACAAGTTTTGTTGAATTAGTGCTTTTAATTGGGTCATGACATGGGGCATGATATAGGAATTTATTTTGGTTGCTCTCAAGTTTCACACCTTTTTCTAGTAGATATTCGTGAATATCAACAAGCTTACATTCTTTAAATATATCTCCTAGCTCATAGGTATAAAGCTGATCTATACATGTGCCACATGAAGTTATAACGTGTTTAATGTCTAAGTAATTTAATGTATTTGCAATTCTATGGAAGAGAACTCTATTTTCGGTTGAAATTTCTTTTCCTTTCTTTTCTAAGCCTGCAGATGTTTGAGGGTAACCACAACACAAATAACTTGGGGGCAAAACTATTTTAATGCCTTGGTCAAAAAGCAGTGCAACTGTGGCTAGGCTGATTTGAGAAAATAGCCTTTCTGAACCGCAACCAGGAAAATAAAAAACACTTGGTGAGTCAGGCTTGGTTTTTTGCGGATTCCTGAGAATAGGGATATTGCCAACATCATTAATTTTTAATAATTCTCGAAGAGGTTTTAAGCCAGTATCTTTTGGTAGTGGCTTATCTAGTATGGTTATAATCTCTGTAGTAAAACTAGGGTTGCCAACTGTTTTATTGGGCTGTTTTTTAATATATGGACGACAAAGTTTAGAGGCAATATTTTGGAATTTAAAGCCATAATCAATAAGAAGTCTTTTAGTTATATTAATCTTCCATGGCTTTGACATATTTAGATATGCCATTGATAATTTAGATATAACGCTTCTTTCGAGCTTATCATTCTTATAAAGAATATTTTTCATTTTGATAGATACATTACCAAAATCAATATCTACAGGGCAAGGGCTCTCACATCGATGACAAATAGTACAGTGGTCTGCAATATCATTGAGTTCATCGAAGTGATTGAGAGAAATGCCGCGTCGAGTTTGTTCTTCATATAAAAACGCTTCTGATATTAAGTTAGTGCCAATTATTTTGTCTCTAGGAGAGTAAAGTAAGTTAGCTTCTGGCACATGAGTTGTACAAACATCTTTGCATTTTCCACACCGAAGGCAAGATTTAACCATATCACTGATTTCGCCAATTTCACTACTCTCAAGTATTAAAGCTTCTTGTTGAACAAGCCTCAGTGATGGGGTAAATGCATTATCTAAACCACTGCCAGGCATAAGTTTGCCTTTATTGAAGTGACCATTTGGATCAATTTTATTTTTATAGTTAACAAAATCTTGCTTATAGTTGTCAGATAGGTATTGATATTTTGTTAATCCAATACCATGCTCTCCAGATATTACTCCGCCAAGATTTTGTGCAAAAATCATAACCTCATCTACCACTCTTTCTGCCTGATGAAGCATTACTGTATTGTGCGAGTGTACAGGTATGTTGGTATGTACATTACCATCACCAGCGTGCATATGTATTGCAATAAATATACGCATTTCTCGATATTCTTTATGTATTAAATGTACCTTATTGCGAATATCAGAAAACATATCTCCCATCAATAAGTTATCGATAGGCTTTGCAAAGGACTTCTTATAGGAAATAACATTTTTTCCAGTTTGAATGCTATGAAATGTTGCTCTATCGCCTAAATTATCGATACTATTCTGCCATTCATTAAATACATCATCTAACAAAGAAAGGGCGCTCACTATTTTGTTTTTAAACAGGCTAGAATCAGGCACAACGGTGTTTAGATATTTTTTTACTGCACCTAATGTTGCCAACTTATTTTCAATTGACAGACGAATATTTATACGTTCTATACCTTCACTATATTCTGCTAATTTATCTAATGGGATTACTACATCTTCATTAATTTTAAATGCATTAGTATGCTTTGCAATAGCAGCAGTATTAGCCCTATCTTTCCAGAAAATCTGGCGCTTTTGATAGAGCTTAGCGACAGCACATTCCCCACCTCTATCTTGTGTTATTTCTACTAACTTTTCAATTATAGTGTCCAGAGAAGATTGATTATTTGCACTTATATCAATCAATAAAACCATATTCGGTAGTTCTGGTTTGTTCGCTTTAGTTGTATAGTTAACAGCCTTTATATAACGTGCATCTAAATGTTCCATTCCAATCAGATCTACGTCAGAATTCTCTTGAATACTATCCTTAATAGCTACAATAGCAGAAACGGCTTTATCTAAATCATGACCAAAAAACTCTAGACACAATGTATTTATACACTCTAAAGGCTTGTGAAGAATAAATTCAGCTGAAGTTATAATTCCATCGCAGCCTTCCTTTTGAATCCCAGGAAGACCATTTAAAAACTTATTTGTTACATCCTTACCAAGTCCAACTTTTCTTAGCTTATCAGTCTTAATATTTAGTGTTTCAGTCTTAACTATAGACTTTGTGTTAGAGCTTAAATAATCAAGTTGAAAGGTTACCGATTCAAGTAGTTGTATTTTGTCTAAATTATGGTTAAGTCTTCTAACTTGTAACCAGTTTCCATCTGGCATGACCATTTTCCATGACAACAGGTTGTCTATTGTAGTGCCCCAACGTAACGCCTTCTTACCGCCAGCATTCATAGAAATATTGCCACCAATTGTGCACGCATCTTGAGAAGTGGGGTCTACTGCAAAAATTAAATTATTACTGCTTGCTAGCTCACTAACACGCTTATTGATAACTCCAGCACCTACATTTACTGAATGCATATCACCATCATGATTGATTGAGCCAATATGATTAATTTTTTCAGTATTGATTACTGCTGTGTGAGTAGATAATGGAATAACACCACCAGTATAACCAGTACCTCCTCCACGAGGAATTATGGTTAAACCAAGCTTAATACATGTGTTGACAATTTTTGCAACTTCTTTTTCGGTATCAGGAGTTATTACTACAGCGGGGTATTCTACTCTCCAGTCAGTTGCGTCAGTTGAGTGGGACGACCTAGATAATGCATCAAATCTAATATTATTATTGTGCGTAATCTTTAATAAGGCCTTCTTAATAAGTTTTTTGTTTTGGTTAAAATCATTCAAATAGGTTTGAAAGTCACTAACAGCTATGTCTGCTTTTTCTAGAAGTACATCAACCTTTTCATTGTTTTTTGATCTGCTCTTTATTAGATTAAGACGAGAATATAAAGCTTCAATGAGAAGCGTCCAGCGACGTTTATTATTAAATAAATCTTCTTGTAGGTAAGGGTTTCTGTTAATAACCCACATATCTCCCAATACCTCAAAAAGCATCCTAGCACTTCTGCCAGTGTTTCTGTTTTGTCTTAACTGATTAAGCAAGTTCCATGCATCATTTCCCAAAAAACGACAAACAATTTCTTTATCTGAAAACGAGCTGTAGTTGTATGGTATCTCGCGATATTGTTTCAAGACTTTTTTAGCTTTGATTGTATAGTGGCAACATTTTACTATAATTGATTTTCAATAGTTTTCTAATGGGTTATTAATTCACATCATTGATGTATAAAGTTGATTGCTTTGCTGCAGGTATAATGCTTATCATCTAAGTTATATATTGTTTGGAGTTGTTATGTTATGGGTTAAGGCTATACACATTTTCGGATTCATTTCTTGGCTTGCAGGTATGTTTTATTTGCCACGACTGTTTGTTTATCATTCTATGGCTGATGATAAGATTAGTATTGAGCGTTTCAAGTTAATGGAGCTAAGGCTTTATAGAGGGATTATGATGCCAAGCTTAATAGTTACAACTGTATTTGGTCTATGGATGGTACAAGACTATGCATGGGAAGCCTACAGCAATCAGTATTGGCTGCAAGCCAAGTTAGTACTGGTTGGATTGTTGATTGTTTATCATTTTTATTGTGGCTATTTAGTAGGTGTTTTTGCAAAGGATAAGAACACCCGTTCTGATATTTATTATCGTTGGTTCAATGAAGTTCCATTTCCAATCCTTGTTGGGATTATCATTCTTGCTGTTGTTAGACCGTTTTAGCGCAGTAAAAACTGTACGGCTAATGTTTACTAGTTAGCATTAAATAATTCGAAGCTATAGCTTCATATATTGGCTTATTTGAAATTTGTTTAGATATTACACTAGCAATGAATGAAATAATTATTGCAGGAACTAGTAAGTTAAGTAAATTAGTCATCTCCAAAACTAAAAATGCAGAAGTTAGTGGAGCTCTTATTACACCACTTAGATAGGCAACCATAGCCATAACCACTATAACTTGATGGTTTATATGTGGGAATAGTTCAGATATCTCAGACCCTATGCCACTTCCTATAGTTATACTCGTCATAAACAGGCCGCCAGCAATTGTTGATAAAAATGAGGCAAGGGTTGATATGTATTTAAACACAACAAACTCAATACCGTAACTTTTCCCTTCAAGCATCATTAAGGTTTCCTTTTGACCGGTGCCTGCAATTTGATTATCAGATATGTAATTCAGGGATGCCACAATAGTTCCCATAATTAAAGCCATAATGATTACTTTTTTTGTTTTTTCAAACATAAATTTAGTAATTAATAATATTGATATTCTTGCAAATAAGCCGCCAAAAATACCGCCAATAATAGCTATTGGCAATAATTGCCAAATTAATTTTAGTTCTAAAGAGTTACTAGATAAATCTATTAAATAATATCCACTTGAAAAGAATATATCAAAAAATAGATAGATAATCCCGCAACTAATAGCGATTAGAATTAGCGCTTGTTTTTTTAGTTTGCGGCCAATCTCTTCGTAGGCAAACATAAATCCAGCAATAGGGGCATTAAAAGCTACAATAAGGCCAGCACAGCCACCAATTGCTATAACACTATGAATTAGTAATTTACGTTTTAGTTTGATTAGGGTGGCAAAATTATAAAAAATTGACCCTCCAATATGTGCACTTGGCCCACCAAAACTAACTGAAGCACCACATAGCATTGCCAAAGAAACAAAAACAACTTTAATTATTGCAATCTTAAAAGAGAGCAACATGGAGCGAATAACTTTATTACGTGAATCAGTGGCAGCAATCAACTGTGGAATTCCACTACCGCCAGCATATTTAAAATATTTTTTATCAATAAAAACAATTAATGCAAAAAAAATAGGAGCTGTAAGAAAAATTAAATATTCTTTACCACTATAAATAGCATTGAATACTGATTGCATATGCTCAGCAACTTGTATGAACAAGTATATTGCTATTACCGCGAATAAGCTTGAAATTACTATCGATGCATATGTTTTTGGACTTTTTGGGAGTTGGTGTAGAATATATCTACGCATTCAATTATTTTTTGAATCAAATAGCCCTGTCGAAAGGTAACGGTCTCCTCTATCAGGCACAATAGTAACTATTGTTGCGTTGTTAACCTGTTTTGATAATATTATTGCTGCTGCCACAGCACCTCCGGATGAAACCCCAGCAAATACACCTTCTTTTATTGCTAGTTCTCGTGTAGTTTTTTCTGCTACAGATTGAGATATATCTATAATTGAGTCTACCTTGGAAGCTTGAAAAATCTTTGGCAAATATCCCTCTGGCCATCTTCTAATGCCTGCAATTTGAGAGCCATCCTCTGGCTGGACTCCAATAATAGTAATTGCAGAATTTTTTGCTTTCAGACTGGTAGAAACACCCATAATTGTCCCTGTAGTTCCCATTGCTGAAACAAAGTGAGTTACCTTGCCATTAGTATCGTTCCAAATCTCATCTGCAGTTGTTCTTATATGTGAAGAGGTATTATCTTCATTAGAAAATTGGTTTAGTTGTTTGCCTTTGCCATCATCTTCCATGCTTTGTGCTAAGTCACGAGCACCTTCCATGCCTTCTTCTTCAGAAACCAATACCAATTCAGCGCCGTAAGCCGTCATGGCGTCTCTACGCTCTTTTGTTAGGTTTTCAGGCATTATTAGTAGCATCTTATAGTTTTTGATAGCTGCAACCATAGCTAAAGCAATTCCAGTATTGCCACTAGTTGCTTCTATAATAGTATCGCCTGGACTTATCTCGCCTCTTTTTTCTGCCTCACAAATCATATTTAACGCTGGACGATCTTTTACAGAGCCAGCAGGATTGTTACCCTCTAACTTTAATAGAATAGTATTTGCAGTATTTGGATTAAGTCTTTGTAACTTAACTAAAGGGGTATTCCCGATGGTTTGTTCAATAGTCTTGTAATTCATACTTAGTCTTTATAAAAGTCACTAATAATATGTAGATATGATTACATATTATTTATAATTGCATCTCTAACTTCTTCCATAATTGGATTGATATTAATCATATCAGAGCTACATTGGGAGATTGCAGTGTCAGGATCCTTTAAACCGTGGCCAGTAAGTGTGCATACAACCTTAGAACCCTCTGGAATTTTCCCGTTCTTTATATCACGAACCGCACCAGCAATGGAGGTGGCAGAAGCAGGTTCACAAAAAATACCCTCTTTTTCTGTAAGTAATTTTTGAGCTTCCAGTATTTCATCATCGGTGCATGAATCGAACCAGCCATCTGATTCTTTTTGTGCGTTCCAAGCTAAATCCCAGCTCTGAGGATGTCCTATCCTTATAGCAGTAGCAATTGTATCTGGCTTGTCAACCATAGAGCCTTTTATAAATGGTGCCGCTCCAGCAGCCTGGTAACCAACCATTCTTGGCGTGTTATTAACTTTACCGTAGTCTTTGTACTCAGTATAACCCATCCAGTGTGCAGAAATATTACCTGCATTCCCTACAGGTAAACAGTGATAGTCTGGAGCAAAGCCAAGCTGTTCAATTATTTCAAAGGCAGCAGTTTTTTGACCTTGAAGCCTGTATGGATTTATTGAGTTTACAATTGACACTGGGGCGTGCTCTGCTACTTCCTTTACTAAGCGCATACCATCGTCAAAATTACCTTTAATTTGTATAATAACTGCCCCATGAATCATTGCCTGTGCCAATTTACCAAGTGCAATTTTTCCTTCTGGAATTAACACAAAAGCTTTAATTCCTGCTCTAGCAGCATAAGCAGCAGCAGCAGCAGATGTATTACCTGTAGAGGCACAAATAATTGCTTTGGAGCCAGACTCTACTGCCTTGGTTACTGCCATTGTCATTCCTCTATCTTTGAATGACCCGGTAGGGTTAAGGCCCTCATATTTAATATAAATATCAACAGCTTTTTCAATCTCACGAGGAATATTGTCAAGTCTAATAAGTGGCGTATTTCCTTCTCCTAGGCTTATTATTCTTGTGCTTTCACTAACAGGCAGTCTATCTTTATAGTTTTCAATTATGCCGGTATATCTCATATCTTGTATTTCCCTTTTATTCTAAAGTTTCAACGTGAATTAGTTTAACTGAATCTTTAATAAATTCATGTTGTTGAATCTGCTTAATTGCATCAGTAATTTCAGCGGTTTTCACTTTATTAGTTATAATTGCTATATGCGCATTGTTAAGTGAGTCTATTTGCTTTTGAACAACTGCCTCAATACTAATATTGTGATCTGCTAAAGTAGAGGTAATATTAGCCAATACACCGGGCTTGTCAGTTGCTATTAATCTTAAGTAAAAGATACTTTCAACTGATCCAGTTTCTATAGTTGTGAATTCAATTAATTCTTTCCATCCCAAAGTGCCGTCATTAACTGTGCCATTAACTAGATCTAATAGGTCAGCGATTACTGCAGATGCAGTTGCGTCTGATCCAGCTCCAGCTCCATAATAAAGTGTATTACCTACAGCATTGCCTTTTATAAGGACAGCATTCATAACCCCATCAACATTAGCAATTAGTCTTTTTTTAGGGATAAGCGTCGGGTGAACGCGCATCTCAATCTGGCCGTTAATCTTTTTTGCTATACCTAGGTGCTTTATAGAGTAGCCAAGTTCGTCAGCATAAGACACATCTTCACCCTCAATTTGACTGATACCTATTGTTGAGACTTGGTCTAATTCTAGCTTACACCCAAATGCCATTGAACTAAGTATAGCCAGCTTGTGAGCGGCATCCACACCTTCAACGTCATATGTAGGGTCAGCCTCTGCATAGCCTAGCTCCTGAGCTTCTTTTAATACATCAGCAAAGTCTCTACCTTTGTTGCGCATTTCAGTTAATATAAAGTTTCCTGTACCATTAATGATGCCAGCTATTAACTCTATTTTATTGGCTCCCAAGCCCTGTTCAAGGGACTTTAATATTGGAATACCTCCGGCCACTGAAGCCTCAAATAGTAAGTGAGTGTTATGTTTCTTAGCGAGAGACAATAATTCGTTGCCGTGGGTTGCAATTAGGGCCTTATTAGCAGTAATTACGTGTTTGCCATTTTTTATAGCGGTCTCTACAAGTTTTTTTGCAAAATCAATGCCACCAATAAGTTCAAGAATTACATCTATATCTTTATTATTAACTACCTCAAATGCATCCTCAGTAAGGTTAATATTATCTGTAGGGCAGATGGTTTTTTCATTTAAATTTTTTATGGCAGCATGTGTTATATTTAATTGCGAACCGGTGCGCCTTTCAATTTCTTTAGTGTTTTTGTTAATAACATTTACCACTCCGCCACCAACAGTGCCAAGTCCAAGAATTCCTATATTCATTACTTATTTAATATTAATTGAAAAAGCAACATTATACCAATTAGCAAAAATTATCCTAATGAAAAGTATTGATAAATTGATGTTTATTGTTGAATTAAGTTCTAATTTAGTAAACTTATAAATGTCTTTTCAAAAATATCAAGACCCTCTTCTAATATATGCTGCTCAATAGTTAAAGGGGTTAGAATCCTGATAACATTACCTCTAGCACCACATGAAAGTAGTATTAATCCATTTTTCGCGGCTTCTGAAACCATATTCTTGGTTAACTCTGTATTAGGAAGCTCTGAGTTCCCGTTCTCAATCAGTTCACAAGCTATCATAGCACCAGAGTTTCTTATATCTCCAATAATCATAGGATATTTAATTTGAAGTTGGCTAAGTTTATTTACAACTGTTTCGCCGATTTCTATGGCCCTAGAAACTAAATTATTCTCTTCTATTATATCGAGAACAGCAAGGGCAGCTGCACACGAAACAGGAGAACCGGCATAGGTTCCACCTAAACCTCCAGGTTGGGGCTTATCCATTATCTCTGATTTTCCAACCACAGCTGCTAAAGGGTATCCTCCGGCAAGACCTTTTGCCATAGTTATTAAGTCAGGCTCTATATTATGTTTTTCGGATGCAAAGAATGAGCCAGTCCTTCCAAAACCAGTCTGAATCTCATCAACAATAAGCAAGATTCCATATTGATCACAAATATCCCTTAATTTTTGTAAGAAACCTTTCGGGGCTTCATAAAAGCCACCTTCCCCTTGTACTGGTTCAACAATAATAGCCGCAATTTTTTCTGGTTCTATACTTACTTTAAAAATGTTAGATAAGTATTTTATTGATTCATCAACACTTATGCCATGGTATTCGATAGGGTAGGGGGCATGATAAATATCGTTAGGAAAGGGCCCATACCCATTCTTATAAGGTGCAACCTTTCCTGTTAAACCCATACACAAGTTCGTGCGCCCATGAAAGCTTCCATTAAATGCAATAATTCCAGGACGGTTTGTTGCTGCTCTAGATATTTTAATAGCATTTTCAACTGCTTCAGCCCCTGTGGTTACAAAAATTGATTTAGCATTCTTTATTGGAGATTTTTTGACAATCTTTTCTGCTAGTTCAATAGAGTTTTTATAGGGAGTCACCATAACGCATGTATGACTAAAGTTTGTAACTTGTTCTTTAACAGCTTCTACAACCTTAGGGTTTGAGTGACCAGTATTGGCGACTGCGATTCCAGCACCAAAGTCAATATAACGATTATCTTCTTCATCCCAAAGTTCAGAGTTAACACCTTTTTTTATGAATATGGGCAGAAGGTTTCCTTGCCCTCTAGCAATAATATTGTTTTTTCTTTTTTGTAGCTCTTTATTTGTCATCACTTAATTCCATGATCTGCTTAATATAATTAGTTTAACCCACCCATGCAGATATATTTTATTTCTAGAAATTCATCGATACCAAAGTGTGAACCTTCCCTACCTAGGCCAGATTCTTTTACTCCTCCAAATGGAGCAAGTTCAGTAGAAATTATGCCCTCATTTACCCCTACAATGCCATACTCTAAGGCTTCAGAAAATCTCCATATACGCCCCATATCATTTGTATAAAAATAAGACGCAAGGCCAAATTCAGTGTCGTTTGCCATTGCTAAAGCTTCCTCTTCAGTATTGAATTTAAAAATTGGTGCTAAGGGGCCAAATGTTTCTTCTGTAGCAACCTTCATAGTTGTAGTTGCGTTAGCTATAATTGTAGGCTCAAATAGTGTACCGCCAGCCTTATATAAATTTCCACCACAAACAATTTCTCCCCCATGATTGACAGCGTCATCAATATGCTGCTGTACTTTTTTAACAGCATTTTGGCTAATAAGTGGACCCTGATTGACGCCTTCTTCGAGACCGTTACCTACCTTTAGTGATTTGACAGCTTCTGTTAGTTTTTCTATAAATTTGTCATAAACTCTAGACTGAACTAAAATTCTATTAGCACATACACATGTTTGACCAGCGTTACGATACTTTGAAGCCATTACTCCGTCAATAGACGCATCTAGATCAGCGTCATCAAAAACAATAAAAGGAGCATTTCCACCCAATTCCATTGATACTTTTTTCATAGTATCAGCGCAGTTTTTAGTAAGAATTTTGCCGACTGCAGTAGACCCTGTGAATGAAAGTTTTCTTACTATATTGCTATCAGTTAAAGTTATCCCAATGTCTTTAGCACTTGTTCCAACAACAACATTTAATACTCCTTTTGGGATGCCTGCTTGATCTGCAAGTTCAGCAAGTGCTAGAGCACATAGAGGAGTTTCAGAGGCAGGTTTTATAACTACTGGGCAACCAGCAGCAAGTGCTGGGGCGCACTTTCTTGTAATCATGGCTAAAGGAAAGTTCCATGGTGTAATAGCTGCAACAACTCCGATTGGCTGTTTTAAAGCTACAATTCTTCTATCATTTGATGGTGTTGGTATGATATCTCCATATGTTCTTTTTCCTTCCTCAGCAAACCATTCAACGAAAGATGCACCATATACAACTTCACCTCTAGCTTCTGCTAATGGTTTACCTTGCTCGGTAGTCATCAGAATTGCTAGATCTTCTTGGTTTTGCATAATTAGTTCAAACCATTTCCTTATAATTACAGCTCTTTCTTTTGCAGTTTTATTACGCCAATCAGGCCAAGAACTGTTTGCAGCATTAATAGCCCTATTAGTTTCATCTATACCCATTTCTGGCAATGTGCATATAACCTCTTGTGAGTATGGATTTATTACTTCAAAACGATTACTTGATTCTTCTCCAATCCACTCCCCATCAATGTATCCAGCCGTTTTTAATAGGTTATTATTTGTTAACATTGTTCTCTCCCTGAATGTTTGAACTTGACTTTGCTTTTTAAGACTATTGCGCCTTTA
>FUWD013266924.1_pt5 | contig 13473 bp, 17 predicted proteins | sample 1063281 | NCBI WGS metagenome assembly FUWD01 (sample SAMEA79048168, study PRJEB19326) | metagenome | biome: marine
ACGAGTTACAAGCAGGGACTACTGAAGTGGCTTTTGACCAAGCCCACCACGCCACTAACGCCACCCAAACATTAGACTTGTCTATCACTAAATCTGTGATGGGTATATTAATGATAGGATTGTTGTTACTATTAGCCTTTTCTTCTTTGGCTAGACAGTATAAAACAAAGCAAGTGCCTACGGGTTTTGGAAGGGTACTAGAGCCTTTGGTGCTCTATGTAAGAGATGAAATAGCCAAGCCCAATATTGGAGAAAAAAAATACAGAAAATTTACAGGATACCTATTGACCGTTTTCTTTTTTATCTGGGCATTAAACTTAGTAGGGCTTACTCCACTGGGTTTTAACGTAACTGGACAATTAGCTGTGACGGCTGCATTAGCCATACTCACTTTGGTGATTTACACCGCTAGCGGTAACAAAGAATATTGGTTGCATATTTTATGGATGCCTGGGGTGCCTTATTTACTCAGGCCTGTATTGGCTATTATAGAATTGGCAGGGGCCTTAGTGATTAAGCCATTCTCATTGTTGGTGCGTTTATTTGCTAATATCTCTGCAGGTCATATTGTAGTGATGAGCTTAATAGCTATTATGTTTACTTTAAGAGAAAGCTTGGGTGTGGTAGGCGCTACCTCTCTTTCTTTTGTATTGTCATTTTTCATCATCCTTATAGAGGTGTTGGTGGCTTTTTTACAGGCTTATATATTTACTATGCTCTCTGCCTTGTTTATAGGAATGGCAGTAGCAGAACACGATCATTAATCAAATATTAACAAGCGTTTTTTTAATTTAATATAAATCAATTTACTATGTACAACTTAATTGGAGCAGGTTTAATCGTTATTGGAGCTGGAATTGGATTAGGACAAATCGGTGGAAAAGCAATGGAAGGTATTGCTCGTCAGCCAGAGGCAGCCGGAAAAATTTCAACAAACATGATTATCATTGCAGCACTTTTAGAAGGTCTTGCCTTTGGTGCATTGTTCTTAGGAAAATAAGAACTTTAAAAAAGATTTCATTTTCTGCAGCGATTGGCTGCAGGAAATGTTTTTTAAATTAAAAAAAGAAATACCTTTTTTATGGAAACTTTATTAAACGATTTTTCTCCTGGTCTATTCTTAGTGTCAACTATCTTGTTGTTGGCCCTTATTTTACTGATGGTAAAATTTGCTTGGAAGCCTATTTTAACTGCTTTACAAGAGCGTGAAGAAGGCATTCAAAGCGCGCTAGACAGTGCTGCCCAGGCTCAGAAAGACATGGAGCGCTTAACAGCTAACAATGATAGCTTGCTTAATGAAGCCCGAGCAGAACGTGAGGCCATGCTTAAAGAAGCCCGCGAGTTAAAAGACAAGATGGTAGCAGACGCCAAGGAAATTGCCAAGGCAGAAGGAGATAAAATGCTACAAAAAGCGCAAGAAGCTATTGAAAGTGAAAAGAAAGCTGCTGTAGCTGAGATTAAAAAGCAGGTAGCCGTATTGTCTATTGCTATTGCAGAGAAAGTAATTAAAAGTGAGTTGTCTAACGCAGAAAAGCAGCAGCAGTTAGTGTCTGACGCCCTTAGCAATATGACTCTAAACTAAAACTATGATTCAGTCAAGAGCCGCCGTTCGTTATGCAAAAGCTTTGTTACAGCAAGCCAAAGAGACTCAGGTCTTAGCCGCTGTTGCTGCAGATATGCATTCTGTATTAGAAACTTTAGAAGGAAGTATAGATTTTCAAGACTTTTTAAGAAATCCTACTCTAACGGCATCACAAAAACTAGCAGGATTTGAAGCAGTATTTACCAGCCTTCAGCCACTTGTTATATTGTCATTTAAATCTTTATTGGCCAATAAGCGGTCTGCCCTTACCCAAGAGATGGCTACTAGTTTTATGGAACAGTACATGGAAGAGCAAGGAAAGGCCAGTGCGGTAGTCACATCGGCTGTAGCGCTTAGCGAAAGCCTGATAAAACAAATACAAGAAAAGGTGGCTGACTTAATTAAAAAAGAAGTGAGCATGACCAACTTAGTGGATCCTAGTCTTATTGGTGGGTTTATTTTAAGAGTGGGAGATTTACAATACAACGCAAGCGTTGCAGCCCAGCTGCAACAATTGGAAAGAGAATTTACAAATATCTAGAACATGGCAGGAGTAAAAGCCGCAGAAGTATCTGCAATTTTAAAAGATCAGTTAGCAGGATTTAATGCACAAGCCTCTTTGGATGAGGTGGGAACGGTATTACAAGTGGGTGATGGTATTGCCCGCGTATACGGTTTGTCTAATGTGCAGTACGGAGAATTGGTAGAATTTGATGGTGGGGTACAAGGAATTGTACTAAACCTAGAAGAAGACCATGTTGGAGTGGTTTTGTTAAGCCCTTCTAGAGACATTACTGAAGGAACTACTGTAAAGCGCACAGAACGCATTGCTTCTATTAAAGTAGGGGAAGGTATTGTGGGCCGCGTGGTAGACACCTTAGGAAAACCTATTGACGGTAAAGGGGCTATAGAGGGAACTCTTTATGAAATGCCATTGGAGCGCAAAGCACCAGGGGTTATATTTCGTCAGCCAGTAACCGAGCCGTTACAAACAGGAATTAAGGCTATTGACGCTATGATTCCAGTAGGTAGAGGGCAGCGTGAATTGGTGATTGGTGACCGTCAGACTGGAAAAACAACGGTTTGTATTGACACCATTCTAAACCAAAAAGAATTTTATGACGCAGGACAGCCTGTGTATTGTATTTACGTAGCCATTGGGCAGAAAGCATCTACAGTAGCGGCTATTGCTCAGACTTTAGAAGATAAAGGAGCCTTGGCTTATACCACCATTGTAGCAGCCAATGCATCAGACCCTGCGCCTATGCAGGTATATGCCCCTTTTGCAGGAGCTGCAATTGGAGAGTATTTCAGAGATACAGGGCGTCCAGCCTTAATTATTTATGACGACCTTTCTAAGCAAGCGGTGGCTTACCGTGAGGTATCTTTGCTATTAAGACGCCCACCGGGACGTGAAGCTTACCCTGGAGACGTTTTCTTCTTACACTCAAGATTGTTAGAGCGTGCCGCAAAAGTAATTGCCGATGATGCCATTGCTAAAAACATGAATGACCTTCCAGACTCTTTAAAGGCTATTGTTAAAGGAGGAGGATCTCTAACGGCCTTACCAATTATTGAAACACAGGCAGGTGACGTTTCTGCTTATATTCCTACCAATGTAATTTCTATTACTGACGGTCAGATATTCTTAGAACAAGATTTGTTTAACCAGGGGGTAAGACCAGCTATTAACGTAGGTATTTCAGTATCTAGGGTGGGAGGTAACGCTCAGATTAAATCTATGAAAAAAGTAGCAGGTACTTTAAAATTAGATCAGGCACAGTTTAGAGAGCTTGAGGCTTTTGCTAAATTTGGATCTGACTTAGACGCCGCTACCTTAAACGTGATTGAAAAAGGACGTAGAAACGTAGAGATATTAAAGCAGGCACAGAATGACCCTTTTACAGTAGAAGACCAAGTAGCCATTATTTACGCAGGCTCTAAAAACTTATTAAAGAAGGTTCCCGTAAATAAGGTTAAAGAATTTGAAGTAGCTTATATTGACTTCTTAAACGCTAAGCACAGAGATGTTTTAGACCAATTGAAAGCTGGAAAATTAACCGATGAGGTAACGGATACCTTAGCGGCAGTATGTGAAGAATTATCTGCCAAATATTAAGACCGAACCGCAACCTAAGGAAAACCAGACATGGCAAATTTAAAAGAAATACGCAATAGAATAGCTTCGGTGTCCTCTACTATGCAGATTACTTCTGCTATGAAGATGGTATCTGCCGCTAAGTTAAAAAAGGCACAAGATGCCATTACGGCCATGCGTCCTTATTCAGACAGTCTTACAGATTTATTGCAATCTTTAAGTGGCAGTATTGAAAGTTCAGACGCAAGTAAGTATGCAGCGGTACGTCCAGAAGTTAAAATCCTATTAGTGGCCATTACCTCTAACCGCGGCTTGTGTGGCGCTTTTAACACCAATATTATTAAGCGTACCCAGCAATTAGCCAATGTGACTTATGCAAGTGCCTCAGTTTCTGTGATGGCTATTGGAAAAAAAGCGGCAGATATTTTAGGAAAGACCCTCCCTTTAGTAGCTAACGAAAGCGCGGTATATGAAGATCTTAATTATGTAAATGTAAGTGAGATTGCGGAGCGTTTAATGTTAGATTTTTCTGATGGCACTTATGATAAAATAGTATTGGTGTACAATAAATTTAAAAACGCCGCCACCCAAGAGGTTATGATGGAGCAGTTCTTACCTATTGTTCCTGTAGTGGGCGGTCCACAAGAAGCAGATTACATTTTTGAACCATCTAAGGAAGAGATTGTGAGTGAATTGGTTCCTAAGGCCCTTAAAACACAGCTTTTAAAGGAATTAGAGACTCTTTTGCCTCTGAGCACGGCGCTAGAATGACTGCTATGCACAAGGCTACGGACAACGCTACAGAGATGAGAGACCAGCTTAAACTCACTTATAATAAAGCGCGTCAGGCATCTATTACCAACGAGATCTTAGAGATTGTTGGAGGTGCAGAAGCTTTAAAAGAGTAGCTTATTTAGCAAGCCTATATTGGCTGCTGAGAAATTATAAAGAATAAAACCCCAGCGTGCTGGGGTTTTTGTATTTTTAGTCTCTTAATAACTTGTCTCTTGCTTAAAAAACTATTTGCACAGACTTTTATATACGGCCTTGCTACGGTGCTGCCAAGAATGCTTTCATTCTTGCTTTTACCGCTTTATACAGATATTCTAGCCACTGCAGGCTTTGGTTCAGTCACTGTTATTTTTTCTTGGTTTGCCCTTTTTAATGTCTTTTTGGCCTATGGGATGGAGACGGCATTTTTTAGGTTTTACAGCAGTGAAAAGGAACCTATAAAGGTAATTTCCACTTCTCTTTTGGCCTTGCTTTTTTCTTCTGTTTTATTTGTATTTGTGGCTGTTAATAGCCTACCTACTTTAGAAGCTCTTACGGAAATTGAACCTCAATATTTAGGCTATGCAGTTGGGATAATGGCCTTAGATGCGCTGGTGGTCATTCCTTTTGCTAAACTTAGGGCGCAGGAAAAAACCATGCAGTACGCCCTTTTAAAAACAGCTAATGTGGGTCTTAACTTAGGCCTTAACGTATTATTTTTAGTAGGATTGCCTTATTTGGCGGCACAAGGAGCCCCTCTTTCCCAGGCGCTTAATACAGGGGCTCAAAACAACGTATTGGGGACCTTTTACCTGCCAGATTTTGAAATCTCTTATATTTTTATTGCTAATCTGATAGCTTCGGCCAGTACTTTTTTATTCCTCATAGGGTCTTATAAAGACCTTTTTAAAGGTTTTGATTTTTCGCTTTTCAAGCGGATGCTCCGCTACGGTTTACCCGTTATGATTGCTGGAGTAGCGTTTAGTATTAATGAGGTATTTGACAAAATCTTATTGGTTAAATTATTACCTGCCTCTGTGGCAACTAGTGAGCTGGGTAAGTATGCAGCCTGTTATAAACTGGCGCTTTTTATGACCTTATTTGCCACTGCTTTTAGAATGGGGATAGAACCTTTCTTCTTTAGTCATGCCAAAACACAAAACCCACAAAAAGCATATGCAGTGATCACTCAGTATTTTGTGCTTTTTGGAAGTGTCATATTTTTAGCGGTGGTGGTATTTTCAGATCTTTTAAAAGAGTTGCTCATTAGAAATTCAGATTATTGGGAGGCCATGAGCGTAGTCCCACTCATATTATTAGCTAGCTTTTTCCTAGGTATTTATCACAACCTGTCTGTGTGGTACAAGGTCACAGATCAGACACATTACGGGGCTTATATTTCATTATTAGGCGCCGCTATTACCCTTTCAGTAAATTACCTTTTTATACCTACCATGGGCTATTACGCGGCTGCCATTGCCACCTTAGCAGCCTATGGCACTATGATGGTAGCCTCTTATTTATTAGGCCGTAAAAAATATCCCATTCCTTATCCTTTGGCTCGAATGTCTGTCTATATAATAGCTGCTGTCACTTTTGCTGGAACATCTTTTTATGTATTTCCAGGAAGCCTTTGGGTGGGCGTTCCTTTGTTCCTTTTATTTGTATTGACACTCGCTTATTTTGAATATAAAAACTTTAAAAAAATTCTTAGTCCATGACCATAAAGATCATTAATAATAGCACTCATGAATTACCCTCTTATGAAACAATAGCTGCTGCAGGCATGGATTTAAGAGCCTTTATTCCAGCGCCTATTACACTTGGACCTTTGGAGAGAAAGGTGATTCCTACGGGTTTGCATATAGCACTACCCCCAGGCACAGAAGCGCAAGTAAGACCCAGAAGTGGCTTGGCTGCTAAATTTGGTATTACAGTGCTCAATGCACCAGGGACTATAGATGCAGATTACAGGGGAGATGTGGGGGTTATTTTAGTAAATCTCTCTTCAGATCCTTTTAGGGTAGAAAATGGAGATAGGATTGCGCAGTTGGTTTGGCCAAATATGAAAGAGCTACATGGGCGCTTACCAATAGCCTTGAAGATAGCGAAAGGGGTCAGGATGGTTTTGGCAGCACAGGAGTAAAATAAATATTTTACACTTCTTTTTAAATGCCCTTAAATAGCCATAAAGTGTTTTCTTGCGCTGTTCTTTTGCTTCTGAGGTTTATTAAATGGTGCTGTCAAAAGCGTATCTTTGAATATATTTTAAAGCCTTATGCCTACTAAATGCCATTTCAGTTTTGTTTTTTTAGCCTTTGTTTTATTGCTAGGGGTACAATCTTGTGGGGTCAAAAAAAAGCTTGTTTTAAATGAGGCTAACACGAATGTTCTAACTTCATTAAGCGCTAAGGCAGTGATTAAAAACCACTACGCAGGAGCTGCTGCATTTAAGACCCTAAGTGGCCGCATGAAAATTGATTACGCAAGCGGAAATACAGAACAGGGAATTCCTGCTACCTTTAGAATGGAAAAGAATAAAGCCATTTGGATTTCTGTTTTTTTTGGCATGGGTAAAGCGTACATCACTCCAGATAAAGTATCCTTCTATTCTAGTGTAAATAATATTTCTTTTGAAGGGGATTTTAAAGTTTTGAGCGCCTATGTGGGTACTCCTCTAGATTTTAATATGATTCAAGGACTGCTTCTTGGAGACTCTGCCCTAGACTTAAAGGCTCAAAAGTATAGATTAGACCAGACGCCAGGCGTATATAGATTAAAGCCTCAAAGAGCTATGGCTTTTTCAAGCTTTTTGTAGACATTGATCCTAGCCATTTTAAGGTGATACAAACTCAAATAAGCCAGTCTTCAGAAAATAGTAGTTTGAGTATTAGCTATCCTGCCTATGAAAAAATGGATGGCTTATTATTACCCTCTAGTATTGACGTAAAGGCCCAAATGGGCGCTACTTTAGCTACCGTAGCTATTAGCTATAAAAATATTAGCGTGAACCGCCCTTTAAACTTTCCTTTTAAAATTCCTAACGGTTTAAAATCTATCAGTCTTCCAGAGCATGCAGAGTAGTTTTTTCCCCATCCGTTACTGGTTGCTGTGCTTTTTATTTATTAGCACGCTTAGCGTAGCTAATGCTCAGACCAAAGCTCAAAAAGACTTAGAGGCAAAAAAAACAGCTTTAGAAAAAGAAATTAAGGATATTAACCGGCTTTTAATTGTTAAGAAGAAAGAAAAAGGAGCCGTCTTAGAAGATATTGAAGTTAGCAATAAAAAAATTAGGGTCAGGGAGCAAATTATAAGGGTGACTAACCAACAAGCTAATTTACTAAGCCGTCAAATTAACACCAACCAAAGAGAGGTAAACAAACAGCAAAAAACTTTGACTACTCTAAAAAAGGAGTATGACCAAATGATCCAAAGATCATATATGAACAGTTCACAGGAGAACCGCCTCCTGTTTCTTCTCTCTTCTAAGAGTTTTTATGTGGCTTATAAGCGCATGCAGTACTTAAAGCAGTACAGGTCTTACAGACAGGAGCAGGGTTTAGAAATAGCAGCTCAAACCGCTGCCTTACAAAAAAAGAATAGTGTTTTAGATGTGCAGCGCAATGATAAAAAAGCATTGGTGTTGTCTAATACAGCCGCTAAGACTCAATTACTAAAAGACAAACAATCTAAAGCCAATTTACTTAGTGGTATTAAGCGCAATGAAAGCCAATACGCTGCTGCTATTAAGAAAAAACAAAGAGAGGCAAGAGCTCTAGAAAATAGAATAGAGGCACTTATTAAGGCGGCTATAGCTGCGGCTAATAAAAAGTCAGGGACTACTAAGGGGGGGGCTAGTTTTGTTCTAACACCAGAAGCTACAAGAGTGGCCAATAGCTTTACTGCCAATAAAGGAAAGTTGGTATGGCCCTTAGAAAAAGGAATTCTCAAGAGGGGCTATGGGGTTTATTCAGATCCCGTATACCCAGAAATTAAGCACGAAAATAACGGCGTCACTTTGGTTACTGAAAGCGGTGCCATGGCTAGGGCCATTTTTGAGGGAGAGGTCATTGCTATTATGGCAGTGCCAGGAGGAAATTTAGGAGTCCAAATTAAACACGGAAATTTTATAAGCACTTATTACAATCTTATATCTGTAGCAGTGAAGAAAGGCGATTTAGTGAAAGAGAAACAAAACTTAGGAGCTATTGCTACTAATAGCGCCGATGGCCAGACCCTTTTAAAATTTTATCTCTACCAGAATAGTACCAGACTTAACCCGCAGGAATGGGTATTTAATTTAAAATAAAACACTCTTATTGTATTGAGCGTATTTTTTAAACATAAATCTCACTTAATTTAGCGATATTGAATGGGTAATTAAAGCATGACATAATACCCAAACATCTTACCTATTAAATGCTTTATCCTCCACCGCTATATTTAGCCGTGGAGGTTTTTTTATTTTAGAACCACATCTTTAGTTTTAGTACTTTTAACAGCTGAGACTTATTAAGCATTATATGAAAAAATATACCCTTATTTTTGCAGTTTATCTTCTATGGGGCTGTGGATCAGATGTGATTTCTGATAAAAAGAATCAGACCCCTTCTCAAGAAGGCGCCATAGAAGTGGTGCTATTTGCCATGAATGACATGCACGGAAAAATAGATAGGTTTTCTAAAGTAAAACCTTTTATAGACCAGGCCAGAGCCGTTTCAGATAAAGTTTTTCTAGTGAGTGCGGGAGATATTTTTTCTGGAAATCCCATAGTAGATTTTCATCCAGAAAAAGGAAGCCCTATAGTGAGTCTTATGGACGCCGTGGGCATGGATGTCTCAGTACTAGGGAACCATGAGTTTGATTATGGTCAGGCTATTTTAAATGATAGAATGTCTCAGGCGGGCTTTCCTTTTATATGTGCCAATGTGAGTAGTGACCATGCTATTTTATCAGTTCCAGACCCCTATGTAGTGATTGAAAAAGGAGGTTTTAAAATTGCTTTTGTAGGTGTGGTAGAAAATAGCTCTAGAGGAGGTTTGCCATTGTCACACCCTAAGAATATGGATGGCTTGGCCTTTGAAGATGGCGCCAATGCGGTAGCCAATCTCTCTACAAATCCAGATATTAGTGGCGCAGACCTGGTGGTGGCTCTTACTCATTACGGAAAAGAAGAAGACAGGCGTCTTATAGACAAAGCTTTTAATGGCAGTGAATCTTTTGTAGATTTAGTAGTGGGGGGCCACAACCACATGCTTTACAACGAAAAGTACAGAGGTATTGCCATGATACAAACAGGCGCTCATATGCAGTATATGGCCAAGCTCACACTTTCGGTGCTTGCGGGCAAGGTAAAGAGCTATCAATATGAGCTCATAGACCTTAGTGAAGACCACCCTATAGATACAGCCATAGCCTCTCAAATAGCAGATTTTAACAACAGACCAGAATTCTACACCACCTTGGCTATAGCCTCTCATAATTACAATAAGGAAGAAACCGGCTGCTTTTACACTACAGCGCTTAAAGAAAGCACAGAATCTGAGTTGGCCATACAGAATTACGGCGGGATTAGAGCCCAGTTGCAAAAGGGAAATATTAGGCCGTATGACGTCTATACCATTGATCCTTTTGGAAATGGTCTAGAGACCTATTCTGTGCGCGTTTCAGATTTAAAAAGTTTTTTTGCAGACAACTTCAGCATGGCGTATAGCGGCTTACACATTTCTAAAGTAGCGGGACAAATAGTAATTAAAAGCCAAGAAGGGGGCGCTCTTTTAGCAGACAGCACTCATATAAAAATTGCGGTGAACGACTATATCAGCAACCTAAATCCAGAGACTTTCACAGCGCTTATAAAGAGATATGACCTCACTACTGCAGATTATCTAATCTCTTATTTAAAAGCCCAAGAACAGGCCCTAGACAACCAAGGCTGTAACAGGAGTATAGACTAATTTATTCGTCCCCCATAAAGAGCGCTCTAAGTTCAGTGGCCTCTTTGGGTTTCATTTTCCCAGCCAGTACTAGGGAGAGCTGTTTGCGCCTTAGCGCAGCGTCAAAGCGTTCTTGTTCTAGTTTTGTTTCTGGTTTTAGTGGAGGCACTTCTGTGGGCTTGCCTGTATCGTCTACCGCTACAAAAGTGTAAATGGCTTCGTTTGCTTTGGTTTTTTCTCCGCTAAAGCGGTCTTCCATCCAAACATCTATAAAGACCTCCATAGACGTATTAAAAGCCCTAGAAACTATGGCTTCTACAGTAACTACACTACCTACAGGCACAGACCTATTAAAGGCTACGTGGTTTACAGAGGCTGTAACCGTAATACGCCTAGAATGTCTTCTAGCGGCAATACTTGCAGCACGGTCCATTCTAGCTAATAATTCTCCTCCAAAAAGATTGTTTAAGGGATTGGTTTCACTGGGTAAAACCATATCTGTCATAACGGTTCTTGATTCAGAAGGAACTTTGGCTTTCATATTAGATTTTTTTCAAAGATAAGACTGCTCTAGAATTTAAAGCTTATAAATACTTAAAAAGAAATTAATAGGAATGAAAGGAAGTGTTTGTGCTATTTTGCAATCATCAATATCCAAGCGTCTTGTGCAAAGTTTTTATGAATGTCTCTTAAAAAAACCCTAGCATCTGTTTCAGTAATAAAAGAAGCAAAACTTACCTGGTGAAGCCCATAGCGGTTGGCCCCTAAATAAGAGGCATTTTCAAAACCTTTGCTTTTTAGATCTGCTATTTTTATGGAGGCATTATCTGGATCTCTAAAAGCACCAGCAATTATAAAAAAGGAGGGTGCTACTTCTTCTTTTTTAGTTAAATTAATTTCTAAAGCACTAAAAGATAGGGGGTTGTTTCCAAAGAAAGTAGCTTCTTGTATTTTTTGACTCACTATTTCTTGTGCTTCTTGTTGTGCGGTCACTTTATTTTCTAAATGAAAATCATAGGACTTATAAATGCTTAGCAATGAGCTAACCCCAATAAGACCCGCAGCTGCATATTTTAAGAAAACCCTTCCAAGGTTGAAATTTTTTCCGTGACTTGGATCTAATTCAAATGCCATATGCCCTAAAGAATCCCTTTGCTGTGTGCTAAGACTAGCAGCTATGGGTAAAACTTTTACAGCACTTAGACCAAAAGAAGCCGTCAGGTAGTTGGCTTGGTGGTAGGGTGTGAAATGGGTGTGTCCTCCCTTAGAGTTTTCTAAAATTCCCAATCCCTCTAAATCTATAGCGTTGCCTTCTTTTAGAGAAAGGGTCCATTTTTGCACCTCTTCTTTTAGAATGATTAAACTCTCCTCGTAGGTTTTAGATAAAGAAGCAGCTATGTGTGCTACTAGTATTCCGTCACCTACTTGTAGCCTGGCATTAAAAGACAAGACTTTTGTAGGGGGGTAAAAGCTGTTGTTTTTTACATGGTGGCTAGCGCCTTTCTCATGACTTAAAAAAGCACCAAAACCCGGGACCACCACACAGTGGTAGCGGAACAATAATGGCGTGATGAATTTTTCTAACTGCACAGATACAAATATGGTAATTTTTGGTGCTTTTAAAAATGGAGCAGGCGTTTTTTTATTAACATTTTAAATATCGTATCTTATAGAAAAAGCTAAGTCTTTGAAAAACAATAGAAAAACAATGATCCCCGTATTAAGACTCCATGCGCTCCCAGGTGTTGGGGCTATGGGTGCTAGAAAAATTCTTACACATTACGGATCTGCAGAAGCTTTTTTTGGCGCCCCCAAAGCGCAGGCAGAGTCCTTTCTACCTAGCCAAGAGTCTGTAGAACAGCATTCACCCATTAGTAATATCTCCAATAGAGTTCCCTTAGATTATTTACACCCCAAATACCAAGAAACTGCAGAAAAGAATACGAATTTATAGAAACTCATAAAATTAAAGTTCAATATTTTGAAAATTCTGACTATCCTTTTTATCTCAGACAGGCATTAGACGCTCCTATTTTGCTGTTTGGAAAAGGACATTTAGAGCTTGATAACAGGAAAATTATTGCCGTAGTTGGCACTAGAAATATGACAGCACAGGGAGGAGATTTCTGTAAAAATTTTATCGAGGAAATTGCCCCATTAGACCCAGTGATAGTCAGTGGTTTTGCTCTTGGGGTAGATATTTGTGTACAAATGGCTGCAGTTGCAAAGGGGCTTAAAACCATTGCTTGTTTGGCTCATGGATTTAAACACATTTATCCGGCAGCTCATAGAACCCATATTAAAGCAGTGATGGAAAAGGGAGGTTTTCACACAGAATTTCTTTCAGACACTCATGCCCTTAGTGGTAATTTTGTGAGCAGGAATAGAATTATTGCTGGTTTAAGCCAAGCCACGCTAGTTGTAGAGTCTGCTAAAAAAGGGGGCGCTCTTTATACGGCTCAGTTAGCCGAGAGTTATAACAGATCTGTTTTTGCTGTTCCAGGAAGACCTAAAGATCAGTTTAGTGTGGGCTGCAATGACCTCATTAAGCACTTAAAGGCTCAAATGATTACAAGGGCCAGAGACCTCATTTTAGCCATGAATTGGGAGACTCATCCCAATCTAGTACTTAATTTAGGTGGCGAGATAGGAACAGACCCACAGCCACCAATTTACAATGAAGCTTTATATGCGGCTGCGTTAAAAGGAGATCTAAAGGATACTCCCTCTTTAAATACAGAAGAAAAAGCACTGTATGAACTCTTATTTAAACAAGGGGCATTACACGCAGACGTGCTGGCTGTGATACTTCAATGGCAAATTAAAAAGCTCTTGCCATGTCTTATGATCTTAGAAATAAAGGGAATGGTCCGGTCTTTGCCTGGACAAGTATATGAGGCTATTTAAGCGGCACTTTAGTACCCTATTTTTTCCGCACCCTTGCCAACACCTCATTGGCAACCAAAGCAGCCTTTTTAGCACCCACAGCTAAGGCCTCGTCAATTTCTTCTGTATGGCTCATGAAGTATTCAAAACGCTCTCTAGCGGGCTTAAAGCGCTCTAGAATTACCTCAAATAAGGCTTGT
>FUWD013377449.1_pt1 | contig 13468 bp, 18 predicted proteins | sample 1063281 | NCBI WGS metagenome assembly FUWD01 (sample SAMEA79048168, study PRJEB19326) | metagenome | biome: marine
GATCCATAGACAAATCATTTAAATTGTCTCTATGACATAGAGTTCATTGGATATAGAAATCACTTCACCACTTATAGATTCCGCAATAGTCAATAATGGATCCATAGAAACATCATTTAAATTTGTCTCTATGACATAGAGTTCATTGGATATAGAAATCACTTCACCACTTATAGAATCCGCAATAGTCAATAATGGATCCATAGACACATCGTTTAAACTTGTCTCTATGAGATAGACTTCATTGGATATAGAAATCACTTCACCACTTATAGATTCAGCAATAGTCAATAATGGATCCATAGATACATCGTTTAAACTTGTCTCTATTGTAGAAACCTCACCTTCTATTGTATAAATATTACCACTTATATTAGAGACAAGAGTCAATAATGTATTCATTGAAATATAATTCAAATCTGTCTCTATGGAATAGAGTTCATTGGATATAGAAATCACTTCACCGCTGATCGAATCCGCCATAGACAATAATTGATCCATAGACACATCATTTAAACTTGCCTCTATGGCATAGAGTTCATTGGATATAGAAATAACTTCACCACTTATAGAATCCGCCATAGTCAACAATGTATCCATAGACACCTCATTCAAACTAATTTCAATTTGGTCTAATATACCCGAAATAGATTCTACATTTTCACTTATCAACAAAATGGAATCACTAACATCATTCAATGTAGTAGTCTGGATTGTTTGAGATAAAACATTTGATTCATCAATGATTGTATTAAAATCTACACGTGGATCCAAAGAGACTGTTTGAACTATACCTAAGACATTATTTTTCAATAATACTAATCTATAGTTGGCACTAATTCCACTACGACCTCCTCCTCCACCACCAATCAATGATTTAGACATTAATTTATATATACTGAAGTATTTAAATATTTCATAGCTCTATTGTATATGTTATCTAATTATACCATAGAACCTTATAGTTCAAATGGTCATTTCTCAACTTTATACAAAGGTATCCATAAAATAAAGCAACATAAGGTTATTGTAAAGACATATTATGATGATACATCCAAAATATTATTGGAAAATGAACTGAAAATGTATTCTTATTTATTGAACTCCAAATATAAACATATACCGGTTATAAAAAATATAGGTCATTTATATGTTATTATGGAATATAAATCACAAACACTACAACACGTTACTATAGATATACTATACCAATTAAAATGTATTTTAGAACATTTACACAAATTAAATGTGATTCATAGAGACATCAAACCTGAAAATTTTTTAGTAGATCAAAACAAATTGTATATCATTGACTTTGGATTGTCTACATTTCATACTAACACTATATGCAAAGGATTAATTGGAAATAAAAAATATTGTAGTTATAATTGTCATACTACGAATTATATATATAATTTCAATGATGATATGATTTCAATGATATATATGTGTTTAGATTTATACAATGGTTATGTTCCGTGGAATGAAGATTATACCATAAAACAACATTTCAAAGAGTTTTATAGTTCCAATACCATAAACGATATTTTATTTAAGTGGTTTGAATCGTATTCATCTTTATTGTAAAAGAATAGTCATTGTTGTTTAAATTCAAAGGAGTACCATATTCGTCTATTAATTTTATGGACAAGTGACTCAAATCTACTAATCCATTGTATTTTCTTATGTCGGAATATACCGAAAAACTATTCGAATTATACAAAGAAAAGGGAGCTCCTTGTAAAGAAATACGTGCAAATATGTTCAACGTATCTTTGATAGATGACATTTTTCTAGAAAATGGAATAAATGCTGAATTCATATACTTATTATGGTCATCTATAATTAAATATAAATATCGTGGACCACCCAAATCAATTGTAGATTCGCTTGTATAGTTTTGTTCATTACTATAAAAATTTGGTGTTATATTTCGAAATCCTAAATTCCAACCTAAATATTTAGAACAACGACCATAATCATTACCAGAATATATGAATTCATTTGGATTGTCTGAAAAAAAATCTAAATCGTAATTAATATATGGGACAACTACTTTATTGGTAGTTCCTGTATAATTATTTCTTTCAATGAGAGTATTGGATATATCTTCGATATAACTATCTACCGAAGTAAATGAAATAGTACCTGTACCACTCGGTGTTCCACCAGCATTTGCTAAATCTAAATTAAGAGATGTTTTTACAAATTCAAATGAATTATAAGAACTATCTTCGCCAGAAGAAATATTTGAAATCAGGGTAAGTTTTTTATTGACTGAATCGAATAAATCTTGATAATAATAGGCCTGACTAGATATGTCAAATCTTATCCATTCGCTCATAGAAGAGGCTTTTATATGAAAAAATGTATTACCTTGCGTTTCATCGAATGGATACCATGTATTCGGAAACTCAATGTCGGACAATTGAATACTAATCACATTTTTCACTACATTCGGTAATACTATATTAAAATTTGTGGATGTTTCTGTAAGAAAATTATCCCTATATTTCGTGTCTACTACCAATACCTTTTCAATAATATTTCTTTCGTAGTATTTATTATTATTTGTGTTGATAAGAGAAAATTCGTCAGATGGTTTCATTTCTTCTCCAAAGTTAATTACATTATTCTCAAACCCACAACTTTTCTTAATATGCCGAATTAATCGTTCTTCTACATTATTTATAAATGCGTGAAAATCTTCGTCCAAAAACTCTTTTTTTAATTTTAAGGCTTGTTGTTGAATCAATGATTTTGTCGATAGTTCTGCCGATAGAGACAACAGTGCAAATAAGTCGCTATTGGTATAATCGTCTATATTCATGTTGATATTATCACACATAATTATATAAATAATATACTATTTAATATTAAAATTTTTTCATTAATGTATCTATTATGAATATATTTGAAAAACTAAATAATTTTTTTGAAAAACATAATGATTTTGATAATGAAGTCATTGTTCAACAAATTTCAAATATATTAGATGAATATAAAGAACGACCTAGTAATCCACACGAAATTATAGAACTATTTTTTTCATCCAATAATTATTATTATATACATACTAGTAATTTGTATATCCAATACAAAGATTCTTCTTATAGCGTCATAAATGAAAATGAACTTTTACATAAAATATTACATTATTTAAGTGAACATAGACAAGAATATGTAATCGATACTCACACAAAAGGATTATTAAAAACAAAAATACAAAAAATAATAAAAACACGTAAAATACATGAATCTATACCCGACTCAGATACATTACAAAATATTTTATCTTTTTTTTACCCCAATTTGTTTGCTGAAAAACAAACTTCAAAATATTTTTTAACTATATTAGGAGACATCATTATGAAAAAAAATAATTGTATATATTTTGTACCCATATTTATGAAGACTTTTTTACAAAAATTAAATAAATATATTTCATTATATTTTCATTCGATAAATATATTTCATTGGTTTAAATTTAAGTACTCGGAACACGATACGTCCATATCGCGAATACTTCCAATGAAATCATTGAATATGGATCATTTTAATTTGTCGTGTTCATTTTTTACGAATATTATATGTGTAAGTATTCATTATTCTGTTAGACATATATCTAGCGAATTATATTTAAATGAAATGCATTATGACATACAAAGACAAGTATTATGGCTACAAGAAGAAACGAAAGAACATATGATACAACAATTCATAGAATCACATATCATTGAAAAAAAAGATTGTACTATGGATGAAAAAGATATATCCTTTTTATGGAAATCTTATTTGACCAAAGAAGGTAAACTCAACATATTTCAAAAAAAACAAGATTTATTTGATATTGTTCAGCAATATATTGAAGTCAAACACAATAAATTTATGAATGTTTATAGTTTGTTTTTACCTTATGTAGAATCATTCAAAGATTTTTGGGATAAACATATTTATTATGATAAGGAAGAATATGATTTTGAAATAAATGAATTATATTACATTTTTTGTGATCTTTACAAATGTAAAATAAATGAATCTATATTCAAAGACTTGATAGAATTTTATTATCCAAATATAGTTATCATAGAAGATAAATATATCAAACAAATAGGGTGTACATTATGGAATAAAAAAAAAGAATTGGAACCTTTTATTAAAAAAGAAGGAGACATACAAGAGTTATATTACAATTATTGTAAAGAGTTCAAAAGTAATCGCAAAGTAAGTAAACAATATTTTATACAATATTATGAAGATGTTTTAATCAAATAATTTCTTTTCAATAATGTAAACAACAAATATAATTTATTTACATCTACATCTATACAGGTTTTTATGATATCGTTTAACTTAGTATAAAATTGCTCTTCATTTAATGTTAAATGAGAATTTAAATAATGTTCTCCTTTATGATTTTTGACTTCATCACTTATAGATTCCTTGGTTGCCAATTGTTTATACTCAGTAGACCTATAATATAAATCACTCATTTCAAATATATTTACTAAATTAGAGTCTTCTTTTGGTGCTTGAAATAAGTAAATAAAATTAAAAAAAACATCTTGATCTACTGGTTTATCTGGTGATTTATCCATTATAATATAAAATTATTTTATATATATATATGTCGGTTATAAATACTTATCCAAATAGTTTTAAAACAGACTCTATTTATGTTGATTCAGAATTATTGTATAATTTTAATAGTTCGATTGATATTCAATTGAAGGATCCATCTGATATTTCAAACTCCATATATTCTGAAATAAGTGTAAATAATCCGACAAACAATGTCAAATTTAATAACGTAATTTATTCATTCAAAGGTATTTACATTACAACCAATAAAGATTTGATTGATGAAAATACAAATTATACCTATGCGCTCATAGTAAAATGTGTGAATTATAATTTAGATAAGTATTTATATATTGTTTTACCTGTATCAAAAGTAAATACCAATACGGAATTGAATGATGCATTTGAAAACAATGTATTAAAAGACCTAAATATGTATATTCCAATGGATAAGGGATTTTATTCTTACAAAACGATTGGCATAAATGAACAAATATCTGATATTATTTTATTCAAAGACTCTACATTGACTATTAACGATGTAGAAATAGAAGATTTTCCAGTCGATCAGCGAACCTCTGTAAATGTACCTCTTACAATATCTAAAAAACCTGCTATGAAAGTGTCTCGTATATCAAATAGTTATTCTGAAAATGACATTTATATTGACTGCCAACCTGTAGATGAAACTCAACAAGAAAATGTTATTGAACTCATTACTAATTATCAATCTATATATTCTTTTTTTGAAAATGTATTTCCATACATTTTTGTATTTTGTATTTTGTATATGATTTTAAAATATAAATCTATTCAAAAAATGTTTACACCTAAAACGAATGACCTATAATTCAGACATATTCATATTTTCAGACATATAAGGTTGAAATGTTACCTGATTATGTTGTCCAGAATGAACAATAGGAACTTTATCGCGAATAATACTTTCTTCCAATTGGGTTTGTGGAATAGGGTTCATTGCCTTCATTTTAGTATCTTTTATAAGAGTTGGTACATCTTTTATGGTATCATATAAATAAATTAAAAATAATATACCAACAATAGGATTCATAAAAATAAATAATAAAATAACTACTAACAACGAAAATATAATACCTAAGGGGGTATTTAATAGTTTTGATATATTTTCTTCTACTTTCAAGTCAAATATAATTAAAATGGCTAAAAGAAGTCCTATTGCATTTTCGAGAGTAAAGATTGGTTCTTTTTTGAAAAAACTGATTTTTTGGTTCATTATATGTATAATATATTTTTTTAAAAGTTAAATACAATATATTATATTTACTATGGCCTATTTAGGTAAAAAAGGGTATACCATTTATAAAGATGGATTAAAAGATTCGTATACTATTCGTAATGAGTTGAATGTAAAACCTTATTCCACTCATTTAGGAAATGCAACCTCTTATCCGATTTATCGTGAATCCAATACTAAACTTTATTTACCAAGATATTACGGAATTGAAAAATTGGGGATGTATTCTACAAATGTACTTTCTAAAGGAGACCCTATAGATTTGTCATTTCGCGGAGATTTGTTTGATTATCAACACAAGATTATTGATAAATATATTCAACATGTTGGAGACAGTGGTGGTGGACTTTTAGATGTAGAACCTGGTAAAGGTAAAACCGTTATGGCGCTTAATATCATAAGTAAATTAAAGAAAAAAACATTAGTGATTGTCCATAAAAGTTTTTTGATGAATCAGTGGATAGAACGCATTGAACAATTTTTGCCTAACGCAAGAGTTGGAAAAATTCAAGGCGAACACATTGATATAGATAACAAAGATATTGTATTAGGAATGTTACAAAGTCTATCATCTAAAAAATACGATGATACTGTGTGGGATTCATTTGGATTATGTGTCTTTGACGAATGTCACCATTTAAGTGCGGAAGTATTTTCGAACGTGATGATCCAGTTTGTATGTAATTATAATTTAGGATTAAGTGGAACGATGACACGTAAAGACGGTCTTACAAAAGTATTCAAGTACTTTATCGGCCCAGTCATTCATAAAGAGAAAACAGACCTAAGTGTCGAAGTACACGTCAAGACCATTCATTATCAAGACGATGATTTATTTCAAAATGTCAAAACCGACTTTAGAGGAAATCCTTTGTATTCTACGATGATTAGTACTTTATGTGAATGTAAATCGCGTACAAAATTTTTAGTAGATATTGTGCGTAATGAATTTTTACTGAACCCAAATCAACAAATGATGATTTTAGCTCATAATAAATCATTGATTCAAAACCTATATGATTTGATTTCACTATTTGAACCAAGCGTTGGTTTTTATTTAGGAGGTATGAAAGAAAATGCTCTTAAAGAAAGTGAATCCAAAAAAATTATCATTGCCACTTATGCCATGGCCTCTGAAGGTTTAGACATAAAAACATTGACAACCTTATTTATGGCGACGCCTAAATCAGATGTATGTCAAAGCGTTGGGCGTATTTTGCGTAGTAAACATAGTACCCCCTTAGTCATTGATATTGTAGACCCCCATACTATTTTTAGCAATCAATATAAAAAACGAAAGGCTTATTATTCCAAAAAAAAATATTTAGTAGAACTTTTTTCTAATTCTAATCAATATTTTAAAAATGAAAAAACAAAAGAATCTAAAAAAAAATGTTTATTGAAAATATAAAATATTAACTATATATATATGAAAGATGAAGGAGAAAAAGATTACGAAGGTAATACAGTCATGAACGGAGGTTCAAAACAAAGAGGTGTTGGTACCAAACGCAAATCGCAATCTAGACGCAAATCGCAATCTAGACGCAAATCGCAATCTAGACGCCAATCGCAATCTAGACGCCAATCGCAATCTAGACGCCAATCGCAATCTAGACGCCAATCGCAATCTAGACGCCAATCCAGACGTCAATCCAGACGCCGTTTGTTTGGAGGAAGTGGTAGTAGTATGTTACCAGGTTCAGGAACCTATTAAATATTAATATTAATATAATATAATGTTGTTATCATTTATTTTGATAATCATTCTATTATATACTTACTATTATTTAGTAGAATTAGCTCATTGTAAATGTTTTCATAAAGACAAGGTGGATTTAGAGTATATGAAATTTTACGTATTATTAGACCTATTTACGATAATCATTTCTTTGTTTTTGATGAAATCCAAAGTAAACACTATTGAGAATATGTTATTACTTTTTTCAGTTTTATTAGTTATTTTTGTACACGGATATATGACCTATAATGTGTATCATTTTTATAATTCAATTCGCAATGATTGTTATTGCGTAAATAAATGGCAAAAATATATGGTCTATTATGAAGGCATATTCTCGGGTTTAGTGTCTTTACAATATATTGTTGCGTTCTTATTTATTCTTACTTTTTTAATCAATACTCGGTCTTGATTTATTCCAATCATACATCATTTGTTGCATATCTTCTCCTGTGGATACATTAGGAATTACAAATGACGATTGAACAGGGGTTTTTTCTTTTAGGAAAAGTCCTTCTTCTTGAACGTATTTTTTTTTACTCCATATATGGTATTCTATTGTTGGAGTATCGCTATTTAATTCTCCTAATAAATTGAACCCGCTAACCAATAATAATGATAAAAATAAAACCACGTTCATATTATCATTGATTATACTCAATAACATTATGGTTAACGCAAGTAATGCTAAACTACGTATATCATTTAAGTATATGAAATAGTAGACCATAATTATCAATATTAGCAACAAAACCATAAAATCCTATATTATTCATTATATATAGCATTTAAATAATTTTCTATAATTTCCATATCTTTTTTGTTATAGTCTTTGTTGGACAAATAGTATTTTAATTTTAGGATAGGTTCTAAATATTTTGGATTTTTTTTTATTTCATAATTTAGTATTTGTTTCAAGCAATTTTTTTGTTCGCGATTATAATCTTCGATCGACATTTCTTCCATAGTATTATATTAAAACAAAATAAATATATATTTATACTATATTCTAAGATGTCCAAAAAAAATACCGAACCGCTATTGACTGAAGATGATAACCGATTTGTTATGTTTCCAGTGTCAGATGAAACTATATGGAAAATGTACAAAAAACAAGTGGATTGTTTTTGGCGACCAGAAGAAATAGATACATCCAAAGATATGACTCATTGGAACAAACTTAATACAGACGAGCAATATTTTATAAAAATGATTTTGGCATTTTTTGCGTCTAGCGATGGTATTGTTTTGGAAAATTTGGGATTACGATTTATGAATGAAGTACAATTGTCAGAAGCACGTGCGTTTTATGGTTTTCAAATTGCGATGGAAAACATCCATTCTGAGACCTATAGTTTATTGATTGATAGTTATATCAAAGATAGTGATGAAAAACACAAATTATTTCATTCGCTAGAACATTTTCCATGTATCAAGAAAAAAGGAGATTGGGCAATGAAATGGATTCAAGATAAAAAATCAAGTTTTGCCACTCGTTTGGTTGCCTTTGCTTGTGTAGAAGGTATTTTCTTTTCTGGGGCATTTTGTTCGATTTATTGGTTGAAAAACGCGGTCTTATGCCTGGTCTAACATTTTCCAATGAACTTATTTCTAGGGATGAAGCATACATACTGAGTTTGCGGTGTATTTGTACATAGATAGAAAAAAACTCATAAAAGAGTACGTGAATTATAGAGAGCGGTTACTATCGAAAAAGAATTTATTGTGGATGCCTTACCATGTCGAATGATTGGTATGAATTCCGAATTGATGACCCAATATATAGAATTTGTTGCGGATCGTCTTATGATGCAGTTAGGTTGCGATGTAATATATGCTACAAACAATCCATTTGATTTTATGGAACTTATTAGTTTAGAACAAAAAACCAACTTTTTCGAGTCACGCGTATCGGAATATTCGTTGGCTGAAAAGTCTGGCAAAGACGAGGCGTTTGATTGTGCGTTTGATTTTTAAACTATCTCACGTTCATCCATAATGTCTAGGTCTATACATATTTTAAATTTATTATCACCAACTATCGTGATAATATATGTGATATACACACACTCCATACGGAGTTATTTCAATAAGACATTTTCAAACTACCAAACGTCTATTCGTCCCTTATCGCTTTTGTAAATCACTTTTCTTTTTGTTTGAACGGTCCAACATATACATCCCAACAATTGATATATCGGAATTCATATTTTATATGATTGTAATCCCAAGAACCAAATAATCGTTCGTTTGAATTGGCGTTTCCTACCTCTATCCAACTATTCAGGATTTTAGACATTAATTCCTGAATTGGTTTATATTTTATTGGTTTGGTAAGATGCATAATATGATTGATCATCAAAGACAATTCAGGGGTGGTGTATGAGATTTTCGTAAAATCTTTTTTTTTTACAAAAACGTTCGTGAATGGTGCGGTACGCTTGGGTTGACCCTAACAAGAACTCATTTTTATTCATAATAAGGGTTTTGTTTATAGGACCGGTTTGTATCAATAATCTTCTTATTTCTTTTTGTGACTTCCACCCCAAGGATGTTTCCTAATATTATGTATAACATTGGAATTCATTATTCACATTCGCAGACAACTTTTTAAGTTATTTTTCATATAAAATTGATAGATTTTCAGTAATAAAAATTATATTACAATGGAAAGATTAATCAGTAAAATTACAGCAATATTGAATGGAAACCTATATCGCAGAAACCATTTACCGAATAGCTTACTTACAATAAAAAAAATATTACAAGAACGGACAATTAAGCTATGTGAAACAAGCAATGATGGTAGGATAAATAGTTGTATGGACGAAGATGAAATTATACGAATTCTATCAGAGGAATTACCCAATAGAATCTATAAACCAAAAGCAAGAATGTGGTATGATATACTTGTCCGTGATTTTCAGTATGGTTGGTTACCTGTAAACATAAAGTCTACAACAACATTAACAAGTGATAATACTGGAAATCTTGCAATGTGTGTATATTCTTACACAGATGAACCACTTGATTTATATAAAACATATCAAAATGGTAGAATGAGCAAAATCTTAATAGAAAAAATTATAAAAAAGGAATTTAACTACAATAATAAAAAAGACTACTATTTTGTTGTTGTAAATAAAGAAAATTGTAAAGATATTATAGTTAATTCAGTTAAAGGCTTAACTGAATTAACACCAAATATAAATAATCTACCATTTCAAGTTTGTTGGAATAAAAACAGAATATTTAAATATAAACATATTACCAAAAGTATAGAAATACTATTGAATGCTCTTCAAAAACCAAAACCTAGTTGGAAGGAGTCCTTCTTGAATGATGTTAGGAAAATTATATTATAAATAATTATCGGGTATATATGAATTGCTGATCTGTCTATGGCCTATTTTGAACCTTCCAGAAAACATAAAGTTACTTTTAAAATCATCACTATTCAAATAAGATATTATATTATCAAGATTAATTTTTTTTTTTGGAATAATAATTATTAATCCACCTCCAAAATAATTGACTTTTCCTTTAAACGCAATATTTTTATGTCTTGTTAAATTATAAATATATATACATTCTTTTCCGAAATTTTCTTTAATAGTTTTAATATTTCTTGGAGCACCCCATTCAAACCAGTTTTTTTCATTAAATTTTTTTATTTTTCTACTCATTAATTCATCCTTGTAACTCAATAAATATTTATTAATTTTTTCATTAGTTGAAGGGAACTCTTCAATAAATATATATTTATCTCGTTTATTTTCACCATTTAATAATTCTATATTTCCATGTTCTTTATTTTTATAAACACTCTCTTTACCTGTAACAAGTCCTACATAAATATCAAAACAATCTTTGATTGAAACATTATTTATATTATTATTTTTGTTAAAAGTAATTAACCCATCATTATCAATAATATAAAGTAGTTCATTATTATACACTACTTGTTTTTCTAATTTATTGTTCTTACAATACCTAAAAACTATAACATCAATAGACGCATTTTCAAATAATTTTTCGTTATGTGGATGATAAATATGAGTAAATGTTCCGTGTGAAATCATAATGTTTAACAATTTTGAAGCACACGTTAATTTGAAGAAATCTGATGGGATAATAAATATTAATTCACCATTATTTTCAAGTAGGTTATAACATTTTTCAATAAAATCTATATATAAATTTCCTGTTGTTGTTCTTACAAAAGGCGGATTACCTATTATTGTTTTATATTTTTTTTTAATATCTACTTCTATAAAGTCTCCATAAATGACGTTTTTGGGAATATCATCTAACATTTTAATTTTAGTGTCAATCTCATACATATCAAATTGTATTTTATTATTATTATTATATATAATTTGAATTAAATCGCCTTGACCAACAGAAGGTTCTAAAATAACTTCGGGATTATTCATTACCAATTCCAAAACTTTATTTTTAAGACCATCATCTTTAGTAAAATACTGTCCCAATTCATGTGTTGTTTTCATATTGTTATTTAAATAATTCGTTTTATTTGAAATCAATTTTTTATTTATAAAAATATTCTCAACAACCTCTTCTATTTTTCCCTTATTGTCTTGACAAGGTAATTTTTTATTTTGATGTTTAGTATAGTGGGATTTTTGAGAAAACTCTTTCAAACAGCGTTCGCAAGTATATTTCGGCATTCTATACTATTACTAAATATTTTTGTTTTAACTCAATTTTAACTAAAAGAGTTAAAAAATGCTAAAATACATTTTACTTAAAGTCGGCGTTTTAAATTTCCAAAGGTGTAAAGAGAATCATCGCTTTGAATTTCATAATTTTGACCATCATTCCGATAACGACTTGGTGATTTCCAGAGATATCAAACATATTCCCTTAGAAGATTATTCTGTCGATATTGCCATATTATCGCAGGCAATGTGGGGAAGCAATTGCAAAGAATACATACAAGAAGCATATCGCATTCTGGACACGGGGTGTACGCTTTTGATTGCCGAACCATTCAAACGATGGAACAAAGAGTTAGATGATGAAGATAAACCGGTCAACAAATTTGTGAAGTTATTGGAAGAAAATAACTTCACGATCATTCAAAACGAAGAACGCAAATTTATGTTTATAGAATGTAGGAAATAAAAAATATTTGTAACAATATGTTTTAGAGACAATAGTTAACCTTTAAAAACATCATTCACCCATTGTCCTTGATATTGAAGGGTTCCATCTTCACGATAATATTTTCCTTGTCCGTTTTTTATATTATTTTCCCATTGTCCTTCGTAATAAAGTTTTCCATTTTGATTATACATTTTACCTTCTCCGTGAGGCAAATTATTTTTCCATTGTCCTTCGTAATAAAGTTTTCCATTTTGATTATACATTTTACCTTCTCCGTTTTTCATATTATTTTCCCATTGTCCTTCGTAATAAAGTGTCCCATCTTCACGATAATATTTACCTTGTCCGTGAGGCAAATTATTTTTCCATTGTCCTTCATAAATAATTGTTCCGTCTTCGGAATATTTCTTACCTATTCCATTATACATATTATTTTTCCATTGTCCGTCGTATTCGAGGGTTCCATCTTGACGATAATATTTACCTTGTCCGTGAGGCATATTATTTTCCCATTGTCCTTCATAATTAATTGTTCCGTCTTCGTAATAAGACTTTCCATCTCCATGAAACATATTATATCTCCATTGTCCTTGATATTGAAGCGTCCCATCTTCACGATAATATTTACCTTGTCCATGAAACATATTATATCTCCATTGTCCGTCGTATATAAGTGTCCCATCTTCACGATAATATTTACCTTGTCCGTTTTTTATATTATTTTCACATTGTCCGTGTAT
>FUWD013428983.1_pt2 | contig 13468 bp, 14 predicted proteins | sample 1063281 | NCBI WGS metagenome assembly FUWD01 (sample SAMEA79048168, study PRJEB19326) | metagenome | biome: marine
AAATACAAATATTGATATTGAAATATCAGAAACACATAGAGTTACAGTATATCTAAATAAGGATACTGGATATCTTTCAATATTAGAAAGTATTAATCCTAATACAGGATTAGATAGACCTATACATGAACTACAACTATGTAGAGAATTCAATCAACCGATTATACTACCAGATAGTCTTACTTATCTTAGTATTGGTAGAAAATTTAACCAACCAATTATTCTACCAAATAGTCTTAATATACTTCTATTATATGGGGAATTCAACCAACCAATTATTCTACCAAATAGTCTAAGCACTCTTAGACTTGGTGTAGAATTCAACCAACCAATTATTCTACCAATAAATCTAAAATTACTTTCAATTAATGGAAAATTCAACAAACCAATTGTATTACCAGATAGTCTTATAGATCTTAATATTAATGGAAAATTCAACAAACCAATTGTATTACCAGATAGTCTTATAGATCTTACTATTAGTGATGAATTCAACCAACCAATTATTCTACCAGATAAAATTAATAAACTTTGCTTACTTGGAAAATTCAACCAATCAATTGTTCTACCAGATAGTCTTATTGAACTTAATATTAGTGGAGAATATAATCAACCAATTATTATTCCGGATAGTCTTGAACAACTTAAAATTAATGGAATATTTAATCAACCGGTTATTCTTCAAGATAGCCTACTAAGACTTAAGATTAGTGGAGAATTCAATCAACCAATTATTATTCCAGATAGTATAACAGAACTTATGATTAGTGGAGAATTCAATAAACCAATTATTATTCCAGATAGTATTGAAAAACTTTATATTATTGGAAAATTCAATCAACCAATTATTCTACCAGATAGTCTTGATATACTTATTCTAGATGAAGAAATGAAGAATTGAATATAAATATATACATTTATAGTTTGATTAGAACCATATATAAATATAAATAAAAATAAAAATCTATATAATTAGATATTTTTATAAATTCATTATAAAATTGATTAAATTAGTTATAAAAATACAAGTCTAATATAGATATGAAACTAACGTCAAATATCGTAAAACAAAATACACTAATTGATATTAAAATATCAGAAACACAAACAATTATAGTATATCTAAATGAAAAAACGGGATATCTTACTATATTAGGAAATTTTAATCCTAATACAGGGTTACCAGAACCTCTGCTTAAACTTAATATTAGTGGAGAATTCAATCAACCAATTATACTACCAGATAGTCTGGCTGAACTTATTATTAGTGGAAAATTCAATCAACCAATTATTCTACCAAATAGTCTTAACCTACTATACATTCTATGTGATGCAAAATTCAATCAACCGATTATTCTACCAGATAGTCTATTAGATCTTGTTATTAATGGAAAATTCAACCAGCCAATAATACTACCAGATAGTCTATTAGAACTTAACATAGAAGGAGAATTCAATCAACTAATTATACTACCAGATAGTCTGATATTTCTTGTATTTGATGGAAATTTCAATCGTCCAATTATTCTACCAGATAATATAGCAATATTTCATATTGATGGAGAATATAACCAACCAATTATTCTACCAAATAGTATTAAAGAATTTAGAATTAATGGAGAATATAACCAACAAATTATTCTACCAGATAGTATGATAATTTTTAGTATTGGTGTAGATATTAATTATGATAGTAAATTCAATCAACCAATTATTATACCGGATAGTCTTATACATCTTGATATAGGTGGAGAATTCAACCAACCAATTATTCTACCAGATAGTCTAACAAGTCTTGAAATTAATGGAGAATTTAATCAACCAATTATACTACCAGATAGTCTAATAAGTATTGAAATTAATGGAGTATTCAACCAACCAATTAATTTTCCAGAAACTCTTAAAATACTTATGATTCCTGAAACTGCAAAATTTAATCAACGATTTACATTGTCTAATAATCTATATAACAATCTGGAGGAACTTGATATCAAAGGTATCTTATGTATATAAATAAATATTAAAATATATTCATTTATAGGTTCATTAGACGTATATATAAATATTTATATAAATATATATATCTATATAATTAGATATTTTATAAATCCGTAAAAAATTGATTATATTAGTTATAAAAAATACAAGATTAATATAGATATGAACCTAACGTCAAATATCATAGAACAAAATACAAATATTGATATTAATATCTCAGAAACACATAGAGTTACAGTATATCTAAATAAGGATAGTGGATATCTTTCAATATTAAAAAGTATTAATCCTAATACAGGATTAGACAAACCTATACTTGAACTTCAAATTAGTGAAGAATTCAATCAACCAATTATTTTACCAACAAGTCTTCAAATTCTTAAAATTAGTGGAGAGTTCAATCAACCTATTATTCTACCAGATAGTCTAAAAAAACTACAAATATTTGGAGAATTTAATCAACCGATTATACTACCAGATAGTCTTACTTATCTTAGTATTGGTAGAAAATTTAACCAACCAATTATTCTTCCAGATAGTATTAATATACTTCTATTATATGGGGAATTCAACCAACCAATTATTCTACCAAATAGTCTGAAAACCATTAGACTTGATATAGAATTTAACCAACCAATTATACTACCAAAAAGTCTAAAAGTACTTTGGATTAGTGGAAAATTCAACCAACCAATTATATTACCAGATAGTCTTATAGATATTTGTATTAGTGATGAATTCAACCAACCAATTATTCTACCAGATAAAATTAATAAACTTTGCTTACGGGGAAAATTCAACCAATCAATTGTTCTACCAGATAGTCTTATAGAACTTAAGATTAGTGGAGAATTCAACCAATCAATTATTCTACCATATAGTCTTAGAGTACTTATTATTAATGGAGAATTCAATAAACCAATTATTATCCCAGATAGTCTTACAGAACTTAAGATTAGTGGAGAATTCAATCAACCAATTATTATCCAATATTGTCTGAGATACCTTACAATTAGTGGAGAATTCAATCAACCAATTATTATTCCAGATAGTCTAATAGGACTTATGATTAGTGGAGAATTCAATCAACCAATTATTATTCCAGATAGTATTGAAAAACTTACTATAGGTGGAATATTCAATCAACCAATTATTCTATTAGATAGTCTTGAAAAACTTGTACTTGATGAAGAAACGAAGAATTGAATATAAATATTAAATATATTCATTTATAGTTTAATTAGAATAATATATACCTATTTATATAAATATATATCTATATAATTAGATATTTTTATAAATCCGTAAAAATTGATTAAATTAGTTATAAATAATACAAGACTAATATAGATATGCTATGGACAACAATCGTAAAACAAAATACATTAATTGATATTAAAATATCAGAAACACAAAAAATTATAGTATATCTAAATGAAAAAACAGGATATCTTACAATATTAGGTAATTTTAATCCTAATACAGGATTACCAGAACCTCTTCTTAAACTTGAAATTTATGGAGAATTCAACCAACCAATTATTCTACCTGATAGTCTAACAAGTCTTGAAATTAGGGGTGTATTCAATCAACCGATTGTACTACCAGATAGTCTTGTCATACTAAAAATAAATGGAGAATTTAATCAACCAATTATTTTACCTCAGAATATAAGAAATCTTATAATAACTGGTAAATTTAATCACCCAATTATATTACCAGATAATATATCTTATTTGGCAATTGATGGTGAATTCAATCAATCAATTATACTACCAAATGATTTAAATGAACTTTCAATTAAAGGAAATTTCAATCAACCAATTATACTGCCAAATAGTCTAAATAATCTTTCAATAGATGGAGAATATAGTTATGTTAAAGGTGGAATGAATTACTGATTCAAACGTATCCGATATGGACGACTATTAACATTGAAGTTTTATGATAAATATAATACCTAATATATAATATTTTAATATATTAAAATCCATTATAAAATTGATTATATTAGTTATAAATAAGTAAAATCTAATATAGATATGAAACTAACGTCAAATATCGTAACACAAAATAAAACTATTAATTTAGTAATATCAGATACACAAACAATTATAGTATATCTAAATAAGGATACTGGATATCTATCTATTGTTGGAAATTTTAATCCTATATCAGGTCGGGAATTACATATGTCTGAACTTACAATTGATCTAAATTTCAATCAACCAATTATATTACCATATTATCTTGGAACTCTTAAAATTAATGGAATATTTAATCAACCAATTATATTACCTAATAAACTGGGTACTCTTGATATTAATGGTAAATTTAACCAACCACTTGAACTAGGTCATATAAATATAAAAACCATTCGTATTGATGGAGATTTTAATCAGCCAATTATTTTACCATCGCAACTTTGGATTCTTAAAATATCTGGAGATTTTAATCAGCCAATTATTTTACCATCGCAACTTTGGATTCTTAAAATATCTGGAGATTTTAATCAGCCAATTATTTTACCATCGCAACTTTGGATTCTTAAAATATCTGGAGAATTTAACCAACCAATTATTTTTACAGCCGAAATCAACTCCATTCAAATTAGTGGTAAATTTAATCAACCAATTATTCTACTAAATTGTCTAAATAGTTTTGTAATTAATGGAGAATTTAACCAACCAATTATACTACCAGATAATCTCCTAGAACTTTCAATTGGAAATGATAGTAAATTTAATCAACCAATTATATTACCTGACAGAATTCAAATACTTAAAATAACTGGTAAATTTAATCATCCAATTATACTTCCAAATAGTTTATATAATTTAACAATTGGAGGAGAATTCAATCAATCAATTATTTTACCAGATAATCTAACAAGAATTACAATTTGTGGGAAATATAACAAACCATTAATTTTACCAAATAGCCTTGTAAATTTTACATTGGAAAATGTACGTACTGAGTATTCTGATAATGCTGAGTTAAACGAATGGATGAATAACTATTAAGATTAAAGCTTTATGATAAATACAATACTTAAAATATAATATAATCTATTGAAATATTAATATATAGTTTGATTAATACTAAGTAATATAGAGTATATTTTTATAAATTCATTATAAAAATGATTAAATTAGTTATAAATAATACAAATCTAACATAGATATGAATATGAAACTAACGTCAAATATCGTAATACAAAATACAGAGATTAATATTAAAATCTCAGAAACACAAACAATTACAGTATATCTAAATAAGGATACTGGATATCTTTCTATTATTAAAAATTTTAATCCTAATACAGGATTTCCAAAAATTCTATATAAACTTGATATTGATGGAGAATTCAACCAACCAATTATTATCCCAAAAGATTTATATTCTCTTAAAATTGATGGTATATTTAACCAACCAATTATTATACCAGATTCTATCAGAGAGCTTCAAATTAGTGGAGAATTTAATCAACCAATTATATTACCATCATCTGTTCTGACAGATTTTGAAATTGGAGGTAAATTTAATCAACCAATTATATTACCATATGGTCTTGCAACAGTTAAAATTTGTGGTAAATTTAATAAACCATTGATTTTACCAATTACTATATATCGTGTGGAAATTAAAGGTGACTTCAATCAATCAATTATTTTTCCAGATGCTCTAGAATATCTAGAAATATGTGGGAAATATAATAAACCATTAATATTGCCAGATAATCTTATTAACTTTATATTGGACAATGAAGATAATAAGTATCGTGATGATATTGAATTATATTTAAATGAATTATATTTAAACATAGTTTGACTATTAATATTGAATTTTTATGATAAATACAAAACCTAAATTATATTATAAAATTGATTATATTAGTTATAAATAATACAAGTCTAAAATAGATATGAAACTAACGTCAAATATCGTAATACAAAATACAGAGATTAATATTAAAATCTCAGAAACAGAAACAATTACAGTATATCTAAATAAGGATACTGGATATCTTTCAATTATTAGAAATTATGATCATAATAGGAAAGTAACACAGTCATTTTATGATCTTGAAATAAATGGAGAATTCAATCAACCAATTATTCTACCAGATAGTCTACTGTGTCTTAATATAAGTGGAAAATTTAATCAACCTATTATATTACCAGATAGTATACAAAATCTTTATATTAGTGGTAAATTTAACCAACCTATCATTTTACCAGATAATATTCAATATCTTGATATTTATGGTAAATTTAACCAACCTATCATATTACCAGATAATATTAGTTTACTTGAAATTCATGGAAAATTTAACCAGCCAATTATTTTACCAGATGGTATTAATTCACTTAATATTGGTGGAGAATTTAATCAGATAATTACTCTACTAAATTCTCTAAGATTCCTTGAAATTATTGAAATTAATGGTATATTTAACCAACCAATTGTTCTACCAGATTCTCTTAGGGATCTTAAAATTAGTGGAAAATTTAACCAACCAATTATTCTACCAGAAGAATTATCTACTCTTAAAATTGGTGGTATATTTAACCAACCAATTATTTTTCCATATGGTCTGGAATATCTGGAAATATGTGGGAAATATAATAAACCATTGATTTTACCAGATAGTCTTCAAAACTTTACATTGGACTGTGAATCTATTGAATATTACGATGATGAGGATTATTAAACAATATTGACTATTAATATTAAAGATTTATGATAAATACAAAACCCTAAATTATATTATAAAATTGATTAAATTAGTTATAAATAATACAAGTCTAATATAGATATGGAACTAACGTCAAATATCGTAATACAAAATACAGAGATTGATATTAAAAACTCAGGAACACAAACAATAACAGTATATCTAAATAAGGATACTGAATATCTTTCTATTATTAAAGTTTTTAATTCTAATACAGGATTATCAGAAGATCTACTTCAACTTAAAATTAATGGAGAATTTAATCAACAAATTATTATCCCGGAAAGTTTATATACTCTTGAAATTGGTGGTATATATAACCAACCAATTATTATACCGGATAAGTTAGCTCATCTTAAAATTAATGGAGAATTTAACCAACCAATTATTTTATCACATTGTATGGTTTATTCCCTTGTACTTAATGGTATATTTAATCATCCAATTACTCTACCAAATTCTCTAAGAACCCTTGAAATTAATGGAGAATTCAACCAACCAATTATTATACCGGATAGGTTAGTTCATCTTAAAATTGGTGGTATATTTAACCAACCAATTATTCTACCAAATTCTATCAGATTCCTTGGTATTAGTGGATTGTTTAATCAGTTAATTATACTACCGTGTGATCTGTTAGATATTGTAATTGGTGGCGAATACAATCAGCCAATTATTTTACCACCTAGTATTAAAGGAATTAAAATTTGTGGACAATTTAATAAATCATTGATTTTACCAGATATTCTTGATAACATTATATTAGACAATGAATATAATAGTTAAAACTTCTATATTATATATCATTGATTTTACCAGATATTCTTGATAACATTATATTAGACAATGAATATAATATTTAAAACTTCTATATTATAAAATTGATTAAATTAGTTATAAATAATACAAATCTAATATAGATATGAAACTTACGTCAAATATCGTAATACAAAATACAGAGATTGATATTAAAATCTCAGAAACACAAACAGTTACAGTATATCTAAATAAGGATCTAAATAAGGATACTGAATATCTTTCTATTATTAAATATTTTAATCCTAATACAGGGTTAACTATACCACTACATAAACTTGTAATTGATGGAGAATTTAACCAACCTATTGCTCTACCAGATTCTCTTATAGAGCTTAAAATTAATGGTATATTTAAGAAACCAATTGTTCTACCAGATTCTCTTAGGGAGCTTAAAATTAGTGGTATATTTAACCAACCAATTATTCTACCAGAAAAATTATCTACTCTTAAAATTGGTGGTATATTTAACCAACCAATTATTCTAACATATATTATTAGAAGGCTTGTAATTAATGGAAAATTTAACCAACCTCTTGTTATACCACAAGTGACTGGTAGTATTAAAGAGAGAAAAGTATGTTGTAATCAACTAAGCTATCTTGTAATTAATGGAGAATTTAATCAACCAATTATATTCCACTCAGGTATTATAGTGACCTTGTAATTGGAGGTAAATTTAATCAACCAATTATATTACCATCTAGTCTAGCAACAATTAACATTCGTGGGAAATTTAATCAACCATTGATTTTACCAGATACTATATATCATGTGGGTATTAAAGGTGACTTCAATCTATCAATTATATTTCCAGATGGTCTGGAATATCTAGAAATATGTGGAAAATATAATAAACCATTAATTTTACCTGATAGCCTACAAAACTTTACATTGGATTGTGAATCTATTGAGAATTGCGATGGTGATGGATTATTAAACCATGCTGAGTATTGTGATAATGAGGGGGATTATTAAACAATGTTGACTATTAATATTAAAGATTTATGATAAATACAAAACCCTAAATAATATTTTAATATAATATATTAAAATATTTATTATAAAATTGATTAAATTAGTTATAAATAATACAAATCTAATATAAATATGCTAACTTCAAAAATTGAAAACCAAAATACAATTATTGATATTGATATTGATATTAAAATATTAGAACGTCAATCAATCCGCGTAAATGTAAATAACGATACTGGATATTATACTGATGTCAGATCTATTAATAATATAACAGGTATATCAGAACCACTATTAAGATTTCAGATTGATGGAGAATTTAACCATCTAATTATATTACCAGAAGGTCTTGTATATTTGTCTATTGAAGGAGAATTTAATCAACCAATTATTCTACCATATAGTCTACACGAACTTGCAATTGATGGAAAATTCAACCAACCAATTATATTACCATATAATCTAACCAGTTTTGAAAGTTTTGGCGAATTTAACCAACCAATTATTCTACCAAATTCACTGAATGAATTTATTATTAGAGGAAAGTTTAATCAATCAATTATATTATCAAAATATATACAAGATCTTGTTATAGGAGGTGAATTCAATCAGCCTATTATTATACCGGATAGAGTAAGATATATTTATATCTTTGAAATATTTAACCAATCAATTATATTACCAGAAGGTCTTGAATATTTGTCTATTGAAGGAGAATTTAATCAACCAATTATTCTACCAAATTTATTACATGACCTTGCATTTTGTGGAAAGTTTAATCAACAAATTATATTACCAGATAATTTAAACAAACTTATTATAGTTGGAGAATTCAATCAATCGATTATATTACCAGATAATCTACTAGATCTTATTGTAGGTGGAGAATTCAACCAACCAATTATTCTACCAGATAGTATAATAAGAGTTGTACTTAATGGCGAAGCTTGTTTTGCCATATAGTATAATAAGATTTGTAAATAAACATAATATATAGTATTTATTATAATAATTAACGTTAATATAATTATAACCAATTCATAACAAAATTGATTATAATTATTGTAATAAGTATAGTTATGTATAAATATGCTAACTTCAAATACTGAAAAAAAAAATACAAATTCTGATATTAAATTATCAGAAGAGATATTAATATGTTTAAATGTAAAAGATATATTAATACGTGTAAAAGTAAATAATGAGACTGGATATCATACATATATAGAACAATATAATACTAAGACTATGGAAATATATCCAATAATCACACTTACGCTTAAAAATTATCAACACCCTATTATACTACCAAATAGTTTACTAAATCTTAATATTAGTAAAGATTTTAATCAACCAATTATATTACCAAATAGTTTAAGAATTCTTAAAATTAGTGAAGATTTTAATAAATTTATTATATTACCAACTAGTTTAAAATATCTTCATATTAGTGGACAATTCAATCAACCAATTATACTACCAAATACACTTATAGAACTTAATATTAAAAATAATAGTAAATTCAACCAACCAATTATTCTACCAGTCAGTTCTACAATATTTGTACTTAAACTTAATGGCGATGCTTGTACTATTAAATAGTTTAATAAGATTTGTAAATAATAGTTAATCCTATATATGATATACTCTATCTAAAAATCTATATAATATGTAAGAAACTTATTATATAATATTTATTATAATAATTCACGTTAAATATAATTATAATCAATTCTTATAAAAAATGATAAAATATTGTAATAAATTGTAATAAGTATAGGTATGTATAAATATGTTAACTTCAAATATTGAAAATCAAAATACAAATATTGATATTAAAATAGCAAAACATCAATTAATACGTGTAAATGTAAATAATGATACTAGATATTATACAAATATCAGAAATATTAATGGTAGAACAGGTCTATCAGAACCACCAACAAGACTTACTTTTAATGGTGAATTTAACCATCTAATCATATTACCAGAAGGTCTTCAATATTTGTCTATTGATGGTGAATTTAATCAACCAATTATACTACCAAATAGTATAATACATATTAACATTAAAGGAAAGTTTAATCAATCAATTATATTACCAGATAATCTAAAATATATAGACATTGGTGGAGAATTCAATCAACCTATTATACTACCAAATAGTTTAATAACTCTTTATATTGGAGGATATTTTAACCAACTTATTAAACTACCAAATAGTTTAACAAATCTTTATATTAGAGGAGATTTTAACAAACCAATTATATTACCATATAGACTAACACAGCTTAATATTAAAGATGATTTTAATCAACCAATTATATTACCGAATTGTTTAAAATATCTTTTTATTAATGGAAAATACAATCAACCAATTATACTACCAGATAGGTTGGATACCCTTACTATTAGTGGAAAATTCAATCAACCAATTATATTACCAAATAGTTTAAATATTCTTAGTATTGGTGGAGATTTTAACCAACCAATTATATTATATAATAGTTTAATATTTCTTAGTATTAGTGGCGATTTTAACAAATTGATTATCCTTCCAACTAGTATAAAATTTTTTAATATTAATGGAGATTTTAACCAACCAATTATACTACAAGATAGCCTTATAGAATTTAATATTAAAAATGATAGTAAATATAATCTACCAATTATACTACCAAATAATCTGGATCATCTTAGTATTGGTGGAGTATTTAATAAACCGATTATTCTACCAGAAATTATGTTATCTGTAAGAATTAGTGGAGAATTCAGCCAACCAATTATACTACCAGATGGACTGGATACCTTTATTATTAGTGGAAAATTCAATCAACCAATTATACTACCAAATACACTTATATATATTGTAATTAATGGAGAATCTAGTAATATATGTGATTGATTTATAGAATATTTAATAAACAAATTATACAACCAGATATACTTATATATATTGTAATTAATGGCGAATCTTATATATAATATACTATTTCTAAAATCTATATAATATTTTTTATAATAATTTACGTTAAATATAATTAGAATCAATTATTATAAAAAATGATGAAATATTGAAATATTGAAATATCAGAAGATATATCAATACGTGTAAATGTAAATAACGAGACTGAATATCATACATATATAGATCTATATAATAATAAAACTATGGTACCATATTCTATAAACACCATTACGCTTAAAAAATATTATCACCCTATTATACTACCAAATAGTTTAACAAATCTTAATATTAGTGGAAGTTTTGACTATCTATTATATTACCAAAAAGTTTAAAATATCTTAATATTACTGGAGATTTTAACCAATCAATTATACTATCAAAATAGTATAAAAAAACTTAATATAAAATTGATGATATATATTGTAATGATTTAAATTAAATATAAATATGCTAACATTAAATAATGAAACCCAAAATACAAATATTGATATTGATATTGAAATATCAGAAAATCAATCAATACGTGTAAATGTAAATAACGTGACTGGATATTATACAAATATCCGAAATATTAATGATAGAACAGGTCTAACAGAACCACTATTAACACTTAGTATTAGTGGAGAATTTAATCATCTAATTATATTACCAGAAGGTCTTGAAGATTTGAGTATATGCGGAGAATTTAATCAACCAATTATACTACCAGATAGTCTACATGATCTTTCATTTAATGGAAAATTCAATCAACCAATTATACTACCATGTAATCTATGCAATTTTGAAAGTTTTGGTGATTTTAATCAACCAATTATTCTACCAAATTTAATGTATGGCCTTATATTTAGAGGGAAGTTTAATCAATCAATTATATTACCAAATATAATAGAACTTATTATAGGTGGTGAATTCAACCAATCAATTCTTCTACCATACAGCCTACTATATATTTATATCTTTGATAAATTTAATCAATCTATTATATTACCAAATAATCTAAGAAATCTTGAAATTAAAGGAGACTTCAATCAATCAATTCTACTACCAGATAGTATAAGATTTATTGATATTAAAGGAGTTTTTAACCAATCAATTATATTACCAGATAATCTAGGCTATTTTGAAATTAAAGGAGAATTTAATCAACCAATTATTCTACCAAATAGACTGGAACAACTTGATATTGGTGGAAAATTCAATCAACCAATTATACTCCCGGATAATCTTACTCAGATTTCAATTGGTGGAAAATTCAACCAACCAATTATACTACCGGATACTTTAGATGGACTTGTAATTAGTGGGGATTTTAACCAACCAATTATTATGAATAATAATATTGATACATTTGAAACTAATGGAAAATTCAACCAACCAATTATACTACCAGAAAGTCTAAGATTACTTGATATTGGTGGAGAATTCGCTCAACCAATTATTCTATCAGATAATATAATAATATTAAAAATTAACGGAGAATCCAATATATGATATATTCTGTCTAAAAATTTATATATAATACAAAAACAAATAAAAACAAATACAAAATGATATATAAATAAACTGAATATCTTATAATAGTAAAAATATAATTCAAATATGGAGTTTATACGTCTAATAAAACTTAATATAAATTGATTATATTAAGTTTTATTTTTAATAATTCAAGAGTTAAATATATATATATATGTTAACGTCAAATATAGAAAAACAAAATATCTAGATAAAGAGACTGGATATCTTTCAATAATAAAAAATGTTAATCCAATTACAGGACAAGTACAACCCTTATTATCATTAAGTATTACTAAAAATTTTAATCAACCAATTATATTACCACGTAGTCTAACTCTCCTTGGTATTAGGGTAAATTTAACAAATATCTAACACTACCAGATAATATTGAGAGTCTTTATATTGATGGAGAATTCAACCAACCAATCATTCTTGGAGATAGTGTAAGAAATTTA
>FUWD012847104.1_pt1 | contig 13467 bp, 9 predicted proteins | sample 1063281 | NCBI WGS metagenome assembly FUWD01 (sample SAMEA79048168, study PRJEB19326) | metagenome | biome: marine
CCCTGTTATTGGATTCTTTTTTATAAATATTTTCATTTGTTGTTGATTCATTAGAACCTGCTCCTATGTATCATTAGAAATCACTGTAGGTGTAATGAAGATTAGTAGCTCCCGTTGTTCCCTATTTTTATCATTGGATCTGAACAACCATTTAATTAATGGTATATCTCCTAATATCGGCACCTTAGAAGCAATTTCCTGTTCTGTGTCAAAGATCAGCCCTCCAATTAATAAGGTTTCTCCATGCTTGACCCTTACAGATGTATTCGTGGATCGCGTAGAAATCATTGGGCGCTGATCTTTACCTACAAACCCTATAATAGCTTGAACCACAGCATCAATTTTCATACTAATTATTTTATCTTGATTAACCCGTGGCAATACATCCAATGAAACATTTACATGTTGGTCTTCATATGTATAAGGATTTGTGCCAAAAACACTTCCTTCACCCTGCGGGACCAGGAGTGGAATGGTTGTCCCGACCAAAATATTTGCTGGAGAATTATTCATGGTTGTCACCTGTGGCTCTTGCAATAATTTTGTACTGCCATCATTGGCAAGTAGAGATAGTATGGCAGAAACAACAGGTTTACTTAAAGTAGCAAAATTCATTGTTTGATCTCCCATCATTAAGTAGCCCAAATCGAAAGAGTTTGATGTATCCGCACCACTATTAATGAGACTCATGCTTTCTCGCATATCCCAATCGACACCAATAATTTCATCGTGCCTTAGAGTGGTTTCAATGAATTTTACCGCAATATTAATTTGTTCAGTTTGAATATCCAGAGATCTGATAACGCCTTCGATAAGAGCAAAGTTAGTTGGCATATCAGTTACCATTAAAATATCTTTTTCTCCTGGTTCTACATTGGTTGATGCCGTTGATGAAAGTGCTTTTATTTTACCCCTAGGTGTAAGTACCTCCTTTACTGCTTCAGATATCATAGTTCCTGTAGTATAATTAAGTCGAAACATACGGGTCATTAATTCTCCACTCATTGTCTGTTTCGTGGTCATGGGTTGTACTACAATTATATTATCTTGCATAAACCATTCATAATTATTTACATGAAGTATTCCATCCAAAGCTGTTTCTAATGAAACATCGTTAAGATTCATGGTGACTTCCCCTTGAACCTCTTCTCCCATAATTAGATTATAATTGTCCTGAGAAACCAACATGCGAACTACATTTACTAATTTAGCTGCCTGGAAATTCAAACTAACTCTAGATTCTGGTAAGCGGTTAGTCTGCGGCTGATTGTAACGAGGTGATTTTTTCTTTTTATTTTTTACCCATGTTACTTTTAGTTTGTGTTTTTTATTTTTTCCTTTAGGAGGCTCAATTTTTACTAAGTAGTCTGGAACTCGATTAAAATCCATTTTCAATTGGAGTATTTTATTTATCTCTTTCTGGTTACTATTTCTAGGAATAGTTATACCATATTGATAAAGAGGCCCCAGATTACTCTTTTTAATGAAATTACCTCGACTCCAGTTGAGGTTTTTGAATAATATAGATATACTGGGAGGCGCAAAAGATTCAGTTGTAACGTATTCAAAATTCCCCTTATTGAACTCCATTACGAGAGTATGGGAGTTTTCACCTTCGGTTGTATATATATCCAATAATTCGGGAATATCCTTACTAAACAACACAGATGCGTATAACAGAAAGAGATATGGCTTAAGTATTTGTTTTAAGTATTTCATTTATTCTTCCAGTTTAAGGGTTACACTGTGCTTATACCATTTTAGTAAAACACTATTTTCAGTGATATCTGTTACCTTGAAATTCTCAATTTGATCTCCTTCACTAATAATTTGTTCATTAATTATAGCTTTGTATCCATTATTAAATTGAGTAATCCCAGTCAAATTGAATGAGTTATCGTAAATATTGCTGCGATTATGAAAAAAATCTCTTCCCCAGCTATTTACTGAAAGTTTGATTGGTTCCGAAAAAGAAGTATCGATAATATTAAATTTTTCCCTTATTGACGAATTCAGAGCCACCATAGGTTGAGATTTGCTGTTAATATCAGTAATCAGACCATAAAAGAATTCCATAAATAATGCCAAAATCACTACAATAAAAAAACTCAATGTAATCTTCTCTCGTTTCATTCTTCCGCTCCACCATAGGTCAAATATTGCAACTCTGCAACAACGCCCTTTGGATCAATGCTATCCAAATTGAAGAAACATTGTTGGAGATGAAGATGAGTTGAATTCTCTTCCAATATTTCCATGAAATTTCCAACATCGATAAAATTCCCTGATAATTGGAAATTCAGAGAATGACGTTCTAGGTCGATTCGAATATCTTCTACATTATTATTTAAGGGTGGAAAAGTATTTCGTGGATCAATCTCTAAATTGTTAATATTCAAATCCATTTCATTTGCCAGATCACTCAAACTCTCAATTTCATTTAATAGATCGGGACCTGATATCCGATGCGATATTAAAATATTTTTCTTTTTGGTAAAATGTTGTCGAATATTTAATACTTCATCCATGATGCCTGTACCTGATCTAAGTTGAACATCCATATTGCTTAGTTTTGACTCAAGTTGTTTAATTTCACTTTTTATATTAATACTGTCCCAAACATAGACTGCAATTATCATCACAGTTAGTATTAACAAGATAACATATTTTGTCTTTTGGTTCATGTTTACCTATAAGACCAAATTAATTGAGTAGGATGTTTGCCCATTATTCATTTCTTCTCCATTACTGAAATCCACTATATTAAACCAACCGCTACTTTCCAATGAAGTACGGAAAGGTGTTACCAAAATAGATGCCTGTTCAAGGTTTTGATTATAAAAACCGTTTAAGGTAATGATGAGCTTGGGGTCTTCTAATTTTGTTTCTTTGTCCCGCGCTCTATCATTCACAAGATGGCTGGATATAATTTTGTTTAGGGCCAATTCTGTAACACGAAAACTATCAGGAATCTTATTACTCAAGTATTTGAGCATCGCCACCATGTTATTAGACAGAGTTTTATCTTCATTAATGAGTTCCTGAAAAGTATTTGCTGCCGTGTTTTGATTCTCTACGATTTCCTTTATCTCTTGACGCAGGTTTAGCAAAGAAAGTTCAGAATATTTGTTCGGAAGGCTAGCTTCCAAAGGTTCAATCCTACTTCGTTGCGCATAACCAGCTAATGAGCACACCATTACCAGAACTAAAAGCGCATTCTGTAGGATGCGGTTACTTGTAAAGTAGCGGTATTCTTCCTTGTATTGAACAGGAAGCAGATTCAGTTTTGAATAAGGATCCATTAACAATCCCAAGTTGGCTGTATAATCCAGTTCAATGGTATTCTTTTTGATCATTTCTTCTTTTATTGCAATCTGTTGATATTTATTTTGGATTATGTCTAAGGAACGATCTAGGTCTTTCAACATTAATTCATACTCTATTTCTCTATCCCTAAAGTTCTTTAATTCTTTTTCAAGGGTCTCAATACGATTAGCATAGTTAGATGAATTCCCTTTTAGTTCCTTGAGACTTTTCTCCAAATCTTCAACATCATTTTTTTCTTTGGTGATTTGCAATTCTAATCTGTTACAGAGTTCTTCCATGTTTTTAATTTTTTTCTGGCTAATTTTTTCAGATTCATTTATCGCATGCTGAATTGATGATTGCTTTTTTTGGAGTTTTGCAATATCCTGTTCAGTTTGAATAATTTCATCAAAAAGTACTTTGGAACGAGTTTTCATATCTGCCAAATCCATGTAACTCCGCATTTTATTTTCTGGAATATTCCATTGCCATTCATCTTCTACAGTGGAAGGCTCTTGTTCATGAATTGAATACTCCAAAACTTTTTTCATGTCTTTGTTGACCTTAGATAACTCCTTATCAAGAATGGCTATCTCAACCCTTTTATCTTTCAGATCCTTTTCCATATCCTGTAATAAGGTGTCTCGTTTATTTTTTTCTTTCGTTTTTATTTCAATCAGATTATGTAATTCTTCGACACGTTGATTAAGCATAGCTTTGACAGGTGGATAAATATCCTTAATATGGTTTAATCTAGTCAAAACATCTTGGTGAGGTCCCTTTAACTCTTCTATACTATTATTGTTAGACTTTTTCAAATTTTCTATTTTTTCCAGATCGGCATTGGATGTTTGGATATCATTATCTAAGGATTGCAGATTATTTTCAATCTCTACTTCTTGACCACGCATGGTATCCAGAGCTTCGTTAAGGTCATTTATGGTTTTTTCCAAATGGACAACGTGTGTTAAAAGGTCCTGGCCCATGTTAACCAAAATTTGAAGCTGATCTTTATCATCCTTTATTTTTTTATACTTTTGGTTACTTTTAGTTATTTTAGATATATTGACCATTTCTTGGTCAGGAATCTTAATTTTTTTCTTTAGCTTTTGAATCTCATATAATGTATCATTATAAATTTCGTTTAATTTTCCAAGGCTACGTTCTAGTGTAAGAATATTTTCTTTGATGGTCCTTTGATCTTCCTGATGTTGAGCTAGCTCCTTTTTATTATTTTCTAGAAAGTTTATCAATTCTTTTTCTTGATTTTGATATTGGTCTTGCTGATTTTTAATATCTGATTTTGTTTGGGTCAATTTGATTAAAACATTTTTCAGGTTTTCTTTGTGGCCAGAAAGAACCTGAGGGCTTTTTTCTTTTTTTTCTTTTAGATAATCAAGTCGGTTCTGGATTGTTTTCAATTCATCATCATCAGATTTTAATTGCTGCTTCAATTTTTTCATTTCAATATAGACATGTTGCTCATCAAGTATTTCATCAATGGCCTGAACTGCTTGATTATGTTCATTCTTTACTACATTTATTTTATTAGAAATCTCAGATAATATTTCTTCAAGTTTGGATGTGATATTTTTTTGTGAGCGAGCCTCTTTTATAGCAATCTGATCTATCTCTAATTGGATACTTTTTAGCTTATATTTTGTATCTTCGTTCAATTGAAGAAACTCTACTTCTTTTTTAGATAGTAAATTATTTTTTTGATCAAGCTTATCTTTCAAATTTTGAATAACATTCTCATCCCTGGCAATTTTCTTTTCTGCACTAACAATTTTAGCCATAATTGTCTTCTTTCGACCTCCATGAGGCTTAAGTTTTTCGATGATTTTTTTACTTTTGTCACGATAGCGAATCATAAAGGTTTGATAACGCTTCTCAATGCCCTCAAGGGCAAGATTTACTTTTACTATTTCTTCCCGATCGAGAGCTATACTTTCATCGGCCAATGCTTGAGCCGCTGCTACGGGATCAACATCGTTCTTCAAACGAACAAAACCATCCTTTAAAAACAAAAGGTATGATTTTGATTGCTTCCGTGAAATATTTTTTTCCAGAACTTTATTCTGTTCTTTTGATTTATTTCTTTCCTTTTCTAAAAGACTATCCCATTCACTTTTCTTGCCTTCAAGAATATCAAGCCGTTGTTGTAAGGCGCGGCCACGCTTCAGATCACGATGCCAACTTTTAATCTCCTTTTCCCACCCTTTAATCTGTGGCGATTTTTTCTTTTTCTTTTCCACAAGTGACGCATTTATTCTATCCCTATCAACTATTAGTTTTTCCATTTCCTTTGTACTTTTAGCTAAGATAGTTCCAATCGACTTTTGTCTTTTTGCTAGAGCTGTACCTTCCTTCTTGAAAAAAGCTTTAATTGTTACATCTTTAATCTCTTTAGCTTCTGTGGTTTTTTTATTTTTTCGTTTTGAAGTTGTTTCAGTTTAACGTTGAAAACCTTTTGAAGTTTTTCTTTTTCTTTATCTGCTTCCGTAACCAATGGAAGATATTGATCATTCAATTCTTCTATCGCTTTTAATCCTTCCGCCTTCTGCTTCTCCAACTGACTATAAATATTCTTGGAATCATTAATTTCTTGAACCACATCCATATCTTTTTGAGAGTGCCCCTTTATCTTCCCTTCTAGATCTTCTTGCTGGATAATGAGATGCTCACTTTGATCTTGCAGTGTCTTGGATTTCTCTTCATGGGTATTGGTAAGCTTGGAATTAGAATCTATATGACCTTTAATATTTTTTTCGCATATCCCGATAGCGCTATCTAACCGTAGCAACTCTTTTTGCAGTACTTTTAATTCTTTATTGATCGTTTCTTGCTGAGGCTGAAGGTCTTTTAATTCATCCTCTTTTTTATTTAAATCCTTAATCAGGTCTATGGTTTCATGGTTAAAGTCCACAACATCTAATATTCCCTGTAGTTGGATTTCCGTTTCTTTCAGATCATCTAAATAAATATCTATATCTTTTTTTAAGGATGAGAGTTTTCTCTCTTTCTTTGCTCTTTTTTGGAAACTTTTATTGACCTGTTCCTGTAGCTTTTCCCCTTTTTATTCAGATCATTTTGCTCAATATTGACCTTGACTATGTCTGAAGTATATTTTTTATATCTTCTAAATTATCTGGTGTCTGCAAAACTACATCTAAAACTGTTAGCAGCTTCCTACGAATATCAAATCCACTTTCAGCATCAAAATATGATGATGAATTATATTCCGCTTCCCCCGAAACTATTTTTTCAAAACTTTTTCTTATCCCTTTCAAGCGCTCAGTGTTTTGAGATAATAGATACTCTGCTTGTTGAAGTACGCTCATATCTTCTTCGCCCAGTTCAACTAAAAATTTTAAACGTTCTAAGAATGATTTTTTAAAAAGCCTAGCCGTGTTATGTACGGCATCTTTTAAATACTCCAGAATTGCCATCTCATCATGGCTCGTTCCCAACTTTAATGCCAATTCTTGACGGCCGTCTTCAACTTTTAATATTTTTGTTTGTAGTTCATCAATCTCTTGTTCGTAAAGTTCCTTTTTTTCTGTCAAAGACACCCGTGACTTAGCAGCCTTCTTAATTTGTAAATCATATTCACCTTTTGACTTTCTTCCCGATTCTTCCTTTCTCCTCTGAAAATGATCAGTTTCATATTCTAACTCAGATATTTTATTAATTAAATAATCGTGTTCTTTATAGTTTTCCAATAAAGATTCACTTTTAACGTCCACATGAGCTGTAACCGCATCAAGATCGGCGGTCATGGTGTCTTGACCTTCAATATACTCAACTTTAAAATCTTTGAATTCCTTGGCCGTTAATAATAATTTTTCATTGGCTTCATCAATTGATTTGAGTTTAGAATTTTTATCGATTTCTAAACGTGCTAAACGATACTTGGCACTTTCTGGATTTTTAGATATTTCAATGGATTTTTTTCGTTCCTGGATCTTATTCTGTACATTTTTCAAATTTTTCTTTGATCTTTTTTTATTATATAAAATATAATTTTCCTTAATCCTTGTTCGAACATTCATTTTAGAATCAAGTCGTTTTTTAAATGAAGTTATTGTAATAGAATTCAAATTTTCTACTGGATCGCCAATAGTATCTCTTATTAGTCTGTCCATATTTTTTATATGACTTCCAGGACCACCAATATATACACCACTGAAGGCGAAGTCATTTTTGCCTATGGCTGGTTTTATTGTTGAAAAATTATTTATGGAATCTTTCATCTGGTTCATCATAATACTTGATAATTCATTCAGCATTAACCTTGCATCATCGTATGGAAATCCATCCTGTAATTCAAATTTATTTTTTGTTTTTGAGATACCATAATTCTCTAAGAAATGAAAAGCAGTACTGCGCGCTTCTTCAGTTGGTAATGTCCCTGATCCTAATTTGGAGAGACGGCTGATAAAATAATTAAGACCAATGTGAAAATAACGTGACTCTAAAAGTTGATTATTCTGGATTAAAACTATATGTGTTTTAAATTGATCTATATATATAAGGAGTGAATATCCGTCATTTTTCTCTAGATTATAGTAATTATAAATGTTTTGAAGCAATTTTGGTATAGATGTGTTATAACGTGGCTGTAACCCGGAATCGATAAGGGTTTGATAGTCTTGATCAATATCACTCTTTTTAGATGTATAACAAACGATAGCATTTTTATCATTTGTATTATTAATCTCAAATTCCATCATGCTATTGTCTGATTCTATGGAATATAACTTGGACAAATTATTTACAATTAATTTTTTGAAATCACCTTTTGATTTGTCTTCGTTTTTAAGATAGGTCATTTGATATTGATAAGAATCAGAATGTATTGCCAGATAAAGATTTTTTCTTTTCGGTTTTTCAATATATTGTTCGTAAAGATTAATGATCAGTTCAGGTAGGGTTTTGATTGAAGTGTTATCAATTTTAATGGGTAAAATGTATTTCCTGATCCGTTCGATGTTGAAACCTTTACTATCTAGTCCAGCCTGCATGAATGTCACAGTGTTACCAGTATACACAAAAGTCATGGCTTGGGTGATACCGTTAAGATTTAATAAATAATTATTTAATGTTTGAGATTTTATTTTTCTTTTATATGGTTTGGATATTTCTTCCTTTTGTTTTGATGTGTGATCAATGCCATTTATAGAAATACGTCTTTCTATTTGGGACCGTCTGTTTATAACACTTCGTTTATTTTCATTGCCAATTTCATTAACCTTTAAGGGATTATCATCATTTCGACGATCATTGCTTCTTCGCCTATCAATAATAGTTCTATTGATTAAATTACTTTTTACAGGTTTGTTTATTTTTGATGCAGATAAATTCTTTTTAGATTCAATATTATTGTTTTCAGAATCTATTATAGTTTTTTTGAAGAATCTTTTTCCCCTTTATATTTTATTTCAAAATGTTTTGCAACTGGAAGAAACTTTTTTTGTTCTATTCCCTTAACAATTTCTGATTCTGCTATAAATATAATTTTAACGGATAATAGTTTTTTTAGGTGATAGTATATTTTATCTTTTGGGAAAGCAACGGCTTGAGCTATTTCAGAAGCCGTCTTTGGAGCATCATCAAAGCAATTAATTATCTGCTTTGTAAAGGGTTTTTCAAAAATTTTAATGACCTTTATGTCATCGATTTCTGAAACCTGTTTTTGTATCTGGCTCATCCTGTTGAATTTTTCATTATTTTATTCAAGTAGAGCCAGTACCGAAACTGATACTGCACACAATGGTATAGCTACCATTTTATGATTAGACTCCACATCTTAATTACCTCGGGTAAAGTAATAAATTAAATTTATCCTTGTAAAGATGTGAATTACAAGGATTTATTCTATTTACAATATTGTATATATATCGGTATATAATATATAATAATTACGTAACTATTTTGTTCGATTGTAAAACTGCCGTTATTATTAAATGGTATATATTATTATTACATGCCTGATGTAAATATTGACCAAATAAACAATCATTTTAATTATTAAATCTTGTAGAGTTATAATTCAAAAATGACTACTATAGGTTATTCTTGTATATACTAATTATATTTAATCTTTAACCACTGAACGAGTTTATCATATTATTGGATATTCATATATTCTAAAATTGCACTCACTAAATATATTCCTATGTGTCTCAATAAAAACTATGATAGTTACTGTTCTGTAATATTATTTAGAGAGTGAATTGTATATTACAATCCTAAAAGCATATATTTTCATACACTATATATTTTTTTATTAATGTCTGTAATAATTGTTTTGTATATAAAATATATTTTACAATCGATAACTACTAATAGACATTTTTAGAACCTATCAATTCAATAACAAACTTTCTTGTTCTTCCATTAGTTCTAAATATTCTTTTTCCAATGTATTCATATTGTTAAGAGCATCCTGGAGTATTTCATAGTTATCGTTATTATCTGGATCATTTGTTAATGCTCGTTCCTTTTCAATTTGGTTTTCTATAGCTTTAAATCGTTTCTCAATCCACGCCAAACGATTCCGAACTTTTTTCTGTTCTTTGTAATCTGATTTTTTTCTTGATGCATTTTTTACTTTTGACGTACTAGAATTTCTTTTTGTTTCTTGTTGTTTTTTCCATTCATAATATTCGTAATTGCCTTCAAATAATCTGATACTACCATCAGCTACTTCACAGGTTAGATTGGTCACATTATTTAAAAAATGTCTATCATGTGATATACAAACAATAGATCCAGAAAATTGTATAAGCGCTCGCTCAACCACATTCCGAGTAACCATATCCAAGTGGTTTGTCGGTTCATCCAGTAAAAGAATATGTGATGGTTCAACTAACATTCTTGCCAAGGCCACCCGTGCTTTTTCGCCACCGGATAAAACTTTTACATATTTGTCTATCTCATCACCGGTAAACATAAAACTACCTAGATAGGTTCTCATTTGTGTCTCACTCCATCCTTGGCTTACTTTTTGAATAGACTCAAATACTGTTTCATCTGGATTCAATATTTCCAATTGGTGTTGAGCATAGTAAGCACTATCTACATTTGAACCGATTCGTACGGCTCCAGATGTAACCGGTTCTACACCGGCGAACATTTTCAACAATGTTGATTTACCAGCACCATTATGCCCAACTAAACCAATTTTTTGGCCTCGTTCCACTACCATATCCATATTATTAAACACTTCGATATCTTCATAGTGTTTAGTCACATTCCGGCAGGATGCCACAATCAAGGGTGATCGGTTTGGCTGCGGTAATCTCAAATTCATGGCATGGGTCTGTTCAGTAGGTGCTTCAATTTTTTCTAATTTATCCAACATTTTTACTCTGCTTTGAACCTGTGTCGCTTTTGTATTCTTTGACCGAAATCTTTCAATGAATCGTTCTGTATCTTTGATTTGCTTCTGTTGATTCCGATAGGCATTTTTGTGTTGCTCCATTCGTAATGATTTTTCTTCAGTATATTTTGTATAATTTCCGTGAAACAACGTGATTTTTTTAAGATCAATTTCGAGAATATTATTAATAGATCTATCTAAAAAGGCCCGATCATGACTTATCATTACCATCCCACCCATCCACTTAGATAGAAAAGATTCTAACCATATGGTTGCTTCCAGATCTAAATGGTTTGTGGGCTCATCGAGAAAAAGGATGTCCGGTTCCTGTAAAAGAATAGAAGCCAAAGCCACTCGCATACGCCAGCCACCGCTGAAAACATCCATAGGCTCAGTGAATTTTTCATCGACAAATCCAAGTCCGCTTAATATCTTTTTTGCCCTGTCTTCAAGATTCCAGCCGCCTAAAGCTTCAAAACGATGTTGAGCATCACCCAATTTGTTAACCAAATTCATATTGCCATGATCTTTAGAAATAGCTTCCGATAAAGCAAGAATTTGTCCTTCCAATTCACGTACTTCCGGATAGGCTACCAAAACTTCTTCTAAAATAGATCGCCCTGTTCCGGCAACAATATCCTGTGCAAGGTAGCCGATGGTGGTTGATTTATCAACTTGTACATTTCCAGAATCAGGTGATTCTTTACCCATCATTATACGGAGCAATGTGGTTTTTCCAGATCCATTAGGGCCCACAAGCCCGATACGCATCCCACGTTTAATGGAAATATTTACATTATTAAATAGGTCACCATCTGGAAAGGATTTGGATAGGTTTTCAAGGCGGATCATGGTTTAATTAAAGGAAAAGACATAAAGAATAATTAGGATAATTTTCCATCAACAATTATACCATGATTATCGATTAGTTTTACTGAATGGATTGAATTAATAAGGTTGGAACTACCTTCCATTTGGATCTGAATATAATTATCCGTGTGCCCTAATAATTTTCCATTTTTCATATTTTCAAAAAGAACCGGACGATATTTGTTGATGAATTGATCATGGAAAAAACGTCGTTTTTTATCGGATAAAATATGAAGCATCTTGCTTCGTTCTCTTCGGATTTCTTTTGAAACAATTTCACTTATTTCAATAGCATCAGTATTGGGTCGTTCCGAATATGTAAATACATGAAGATAGGAAATATCCAATTCATTTAGAAAATTATATGTGTCGAGAAAATCTTTTTCTGTTTCACCGGGAAATCCCGCTATCACATCTACGCCAATACAGGCATCTACAATAGTTTGTTTTATTCGGGTAACTCGATTTACAAATAAATCTCGTTTATATCTCCTGCGCATTGCGCCTAAAATTTTATCTGAACCGGATTGAAGAGGCACATGAAAATGTGGCATGAATTTTTTTGATGAAGCACAAAATTCAATTATTTCATTGGTAAGTAGATTAGGTTCAATAGATGAAATTCGGATTCTGTCAATTCCATCAAGTAAATCTAATTGCTGAATAAGATCAAAAAATGTTTCGTTAGACCCTTTTCCATAATCGCCAATATTTACGCCAGTAAGAACAATTTCTTTAGTATCCGTTTCAGCCACTTCTTTTGCTACTTTCAACGTTTTGGCAATTGTATCGCTTCTACTCTGGCCACGAGCTAGTGGAATAGTACAAAAAGAACAGGTGTAATCGCAGCCATCCTGAATTTTTAAAAATGATCGTGTTCGTTCAGCAGAAGAATATGAAGGAGTGAATTTGTGTACATGATCAATCTCGGATTGAATCACTTTTGTGCTACCATTCAGATTAATGGAATCCAAATGATTCAATAAATTAAATTTCTCTTCAGCACCCAATACTATATCTACTCCGTCAATGGCAGCAATATCATTAGGTTTCAATTGGGCATAACAGCCGATCACGGCTACGGATGAGTTTGGATTACGCTGCTTTGCTTGGCGAATAAATTTCCGTGCTTCTTTGTCAGCATTTTCTGTTACGGAACATGTATTCAAAACATAAATATCTGCCTTATCTCGATAGTTTACTTTTTCGAATCCGTGATGCAGAAAATCACGAGAGATTGTAGCTGTCTCTGAAAAATTTAATTTGCATCCTAATGTATGGAATGCGACACGCTTGGCTTGTGTACTCATTCTAAAATTGTGAACGTATTAAAGTGCAAAAGTGTTCGTTATGCTTGAACACATGAAAACCTGAACACTTAAAAATAATTCGGTGCAAAAATTAAGACTTATATAAGAAATAGCACTTTATTGAATAAAAGAAACTTAAGGTTTACTTAATGATGGCTTCTTTATTGAATTTTGTATTTTAAATAAGCGATAATTAAAACTATCTCTCAACGCTTCCCAACTGGCTTCAATGATATTTTCAGACACACCAATAGTTGACCAACTTTCATTCCCATCTGAACTTTCTATTAATACACGAACTTTTGCGCTGGTACCATCTTGCTCATTCAATACACGAACTTTATAATCTGTGAGTTTTATTTGTTCTAGCTCAGGAAAAAATCGAACCAATGCTTTCTTGATTGCGTTATTCAGTGCATTGACTGGACCATTGCCATCAGCTGCAGTATGTTCAATTTCACCATCAACTTTTACTTTCAGCATGGCATCTGCATTGCTTTGCCCATGCTTATCATAATTCACATTGACCCGGGATTCCAATACTTCAAAAAAGGGAACAAACGACCCTTTCCGTTTTTGCAATATGAGTTCAAA
>FUWD013189895.1_pt1 | contig 13464 bp, 20 predicted proteins | sample 1063281 | NCBI WGS metagenome assembly FUWD01 (sample SAMEA79048168, study PRJEB19326) | metagenome | biome: marine
ATAAGAAAGGATCTAATTAATGGCTAAAACATCGGCAATACATAGAAATCTTAAGAGAGTTCGTATGTCAAAAAAGTTTGCTAACAAAAGAAAAAACTTAAAGCAATTGTTATGGATAAAAAAATTAATTTAAATGAGAGATTTGCAGCTAGTTTAAAACTTGCAAAACTTCCTAAAAATTCATCTAAAAATAGAATTAGAAATCGATGCGAAATAACAGGTAGACCACATGGGTATTACCGTAAACTAAAAATGTCTAGAATTGCACTTAGAAAATTAGCTTCTATGGGAAAAATTCCAGGCATGACAAAATCAAGTTGGTAGGAAAGGAATAACATTATGACAATATCAGATCCAATTGGCGATATGCTTACTAGAATAAGAAATGCTCAAATGAAGCAACATCCTACTGTACTAATTCCAGCCTCAAATTTTAAAAAACAAGTACTAGATGCGATGGAGAGAGAAGGATTTATTGCAAGTTATGAAGTAGTAAAAGAATCTAATTTTGAAGAATTGAAAGTAAATTTAAAATACGTGCATGGTACTCCAGTGATTAGAGAAATTAGAAGAATTTCTAAGCCAGGTAGAAGAATTTACTCAAGATTTGAAAGTTTACCAAGAGTTCTAAATGGACTTGGTATTTCTATCATCTCAACATCCAAAGGAATTTTTTCTGACAACGAGGCTAGAGATAAAAAACTTGGAGGAGAAATAATCTGTAATATTTCTTAATCTTTATGTCAAAAATTGGAAAAAAACATATTCTTGTACCAGCTGACGTCAAAGTGGCCATCAATGGAAATAAAATTTCTATGGAAGGCCCTAAAGGAAAAAAGAATTAACTTTAAATACAGAGGCTTTAGAAACTAAATTTGAAAATAATAAAATAACCGTAGTATTAAAAAATGCCTCAGATCAAAATAAAGTTTTTTGGGGTTTGCAAAGAAGTTTAATTAACAATGCGATTATTGGTATTTCAAAAGGATATGAAATTATTTTGAATTTAAATGGAGTTGGTTTTAGAGCCAATCTAAAAGACAAGCAAATCCAGTTTCAGCTAGGTTTTAGTCATGACATTTTATTTGATATCCCTGAAGGAATTACTGTTAAAATTGATAAACAAACAAAAATTACACTAAATGGAAATGATAAGCAGTTAATAGGTAAAGTTGCTGCGGATATTAAGTTCTTAAAACCTGTTGAACCCTATAAACAAAAAGGTATTACCAGCGAAGGACAATTTATTCTTAAAAAAGAAGGCAAGAAAAAGTAATGAGAAATAAAACTGCTATCAGACAAAAAAGAAACAGAGCTAAGCTTAAGAGAGTAAACACGGACAAGCCTAGACTGACTGTATTTAGATCTGCCAAGAATATTTATGCTCAGTTAATAGATGATAGTAAACGTACTACTATTGCAAGCGCTTCTTCTAAAGAAAAAGCATTGAAAAAAATAATAAAACAGAATTATCTAAAATTGTAGGAAAATTGATTGCTGAAAGAAGCATAGCAAAAGGAATTAAAGAAGTTTACTTTGATAGAGGAAGCTATAAGTACCATGGCAGAGTTAAATCACTTGCAGAAGCAGCAAGAAGCGGGGGATTAAAATTTTAAATTATGAGCAAAGTATCTGAGATTAAAGAAAAATTAGTTGCGATTAATAGAATTACCAAAGTAGTTAAAGGTGGAAGAAGGTTCGGTTTTGCTGCTTTAGTAGTTGCAGGTAATCAAAAAGGCCAAGTTGGTTTTGGACAAGGAAAAGCAAAACAAGTCCCTGATGCAATAAAAAAAGCATCGGATGCTGCAAAAAAATCTTTGATTAAAATACCATTACGTGATGGCAGAACATTGCATCATGATGTTAAAGGAAAAAGTGGTGCTGGAAAAGTAATTTTAAGAAGCGCTCCAGCTGGAACTGGTATTATAGCTGGCGGAGCTGTTCGAGCAATTTGCGAAATGTCAGGTATTCAAGATGTAGTTGGCAAATCTATTGGATCTGCAAATCCTTATAACGTTGTTAGAGCTTCTTTTGCTGCATTATCTAGTCAACAAACACCGAAAGATATTTCTTTAATTAGAGGTAAAAAAATTAAAGATATTGTTTCAAGGAGATAATTTATGAAATTAAATAGCATAGGTATCAAAATTTTTAAAAAATCAAAAAGAGTTGGAAGAGGTATAGGCTCTGGAAAAGGCAAAACTGCTGGTCGAGGTGTGAAGGGACAAAAAGCAAGATCTGGTGTTGCCGTTAAAAGTTTCGAAGGTGGTCAAATGCCTTTATATAGAAGATTGCCAAAACGTGGATTTAACGCAATTAAAAATAGAGCCAATAATTTAGTTATTAATTTAAGAGATATATCAAGTTTAATTGATAAGAAAAAAATTAACACTGTAGAAAAAATAGATTTGAGTAGTTTGTTGTTTTCTAAAGATAAAAAAAATTCAAAATATGTAAAAGTAAAAATACTAGGTACAGGTGAAATTAAGCACAAGGTAAATTTACTAGCACATTCATTTAGCCAAAGTGCTAAAAGTAAGATAGAAAAATTAGGCGGATCAATAGAAATAGTTAAATAGTAATGTCTAATTTTTCAGATATTTCTACTAGTGGATCAGGATCTCAATCAAGCGATTTAACAAAAAGAATTTTATATACTTTATTTATATTAATTATTTATAGATTTTGTACCTATGTACCATTGCCAGGAATAGATCCTGACTCCCTTAAAAATTTAATTACCGGCAATGAGCGAAGCCTTTTAGGCATGTTTAATTTGTTTGCCGGAGGAGCTGTGCAACGAATGGCAATTTTAACCTTAGGTATTATGCCATATATTTCTGCATCTATTATTATTCAATTGTTAACTGGAGTAACCGAATATTTTAAAAATTTAAAAAACCAAGGTGAATTTGGTAGACGTAAAATTACACAGTACACCAGATACGGCACTGTATTATTAGCATTAATTCAGGGTTATGGTGTAGCTGTCAGTTTAGAGAATTCTCCTGGCTTAGTTTTGGAGGCTGGCTGGTATTTCAGATTTGTTACTACGATAACTTTACTGACGGGAACCATATTAATTATGTGGCTTGGAGAACAAATTACAGCGAGGGGTGTGGGCAATGGTATTTCTTTAATTATATTTTCAGGAATTGTTGCAGAAATTCCAGGAGCCTTAGCGTCGACATTTGAACTTGGCAGAACGGGAGCTATTTCTACCATAGCAATTTTGTCTATTTTATTATTATTATTGGGTGCGATATATTTCATAGTTTTTGTCGAAAGAGCACAACGCAGAATATTAATTCAATATCCAAAACGTCAGATGGGAAATAAAATCTATGGTGGCGAGTCATCTTATCTGCCATTGAAAGTTAATACTGCTGGAGTTATCCCAGCAATTTTTGCATCTGCTTTATTATTATTACCTGTAACGCTGTCTAACTTTTCTACCAGTGCAAATTCCTGGGTACTTTCTGTCACCTCAATGCTGGGCCAAGGAAAGCCTCTCTACATGCTTTTTTATGCATCAGGAATTGTCTTTTTTGCTTTTTTTTACTACATCGATTATTTTTAACCCTGTAGAAACTTCTGACAATTTAAAAAAACATGGAGGATTTGTTCCTGGAATTAGACCTGGAGAAAAAACATCTGAATTTATTCAGGGTTTACTAACTAAGTTAACTGTTATTGGATCTGCTTATTTAGTTTTAATTTGTCTATTACCAGAATTCTTAATATCTAAATATCCTATTCCATTTTATTTAGGCGGAACTTCATTACTAATCGTTGTAGTAGTAGCAATGGATACAATTACGCAGGTACAAACTAGAATGATGAGCGCACAGTACGCTTCCTTAATAAAAAAACTAAATTTTCCAAATAATGAATATTGTAATTTTTGGACCTCCAGGAGCAGGAAAGGGGACGCAATCTTCGTACTTAATCCAAAATTTCAATCTATTTCAGTTATCAACTGGTGATTTATTAAGAGATGAACTTAAGAGCAAATCTGCATTAGCTTCAGAAATTGAAAGCTTAATGAATGCTGGAAAATTAGTTTCTGATACGATTATTAATAATTTAATAGAAAAAAAACTTAGTGATGTAAGTATTGCCAATAGAATTATATTTGATGGATTTCCTAGAAATATTGAACAGGCAAAAACCTTAGACAGTCTTTTGTCAAAATATTCTCAATCTATTTCATTAGTTTTGAATCTAAAAGTTGACTATTCAGTTCTTACTAAAAGAATATCGGGAAGAGTATCTTGTTCAGTATGTAAGAGAACTTTTAATGAATTTTTTGATCCACCTGTACCATGTGAAAATTCTAAATGTTCTGACAGAGTATTGAACAAAAGGTCAGATGATAATGTTGAAACTGTTTCAAAGAGACTAAAAACATACGATGAGTCAACATTACCTATTCTTGGCTATTATTCTTCAAAAAATATAGTTAAAGATGTTGATGCCATGCAGGATATTGGAAGCGTATCAAAACAAATATCTAGCATTATCAAGGACTTAAAACGTTGACTTTAAAAGAAGGATTCATATACTCCGACAGTTTTTAAAATTAATAATTACAATCACTTACTATGGCTCGTATATCAGGGATCAATCTTCCATTAAATAAGCAAGTGCATATTGCTCTTCAGTATATCTATGGAATTGGTGATCATTATGCTGAAAAAATTTGTGAAGAATTAAAAATAGATAAGTCGAAACGAGTTAACAATTTAACAGAAGATGAAGTTCTTAAAGTAAGGGAATTAATAGATAAGAATTATAAAGTGGAAGGTGATTTGAGAAGAGATATTTCATTAAATATAAAAAGACTTAGAGATTTAGGTACATACAGAGGAACAAGACATAGAAAAAAATTACCAGTAAGAGGGCAGAGAACTCATTCCAATGCAAGAACTAGAAAAGGTAAAGCTATTGCAATTGCAGGTAAAAAATTAACAGTAATGAAAAAATAATTAATGAGCGCTGAAGATATTAAAAAAAAACCTGAAGATACAAAAGTTGCCGATACAAAAAAGCAAGATTCTAAAAAGAAAAGCAAATTCAGATTAAAAAAGAAAGAAAAGAAGGTTGTTGTTAATGGTAAAGCTTATGTAAATGCTACTTTTAACAATACTATTGTTTCAATTACCGACAAAGATGGCAATGTTCTCTCCTGGTCATCTGCTGGCTCTAAAGGATTTAAAGGTTCAAGAAAATCTACACCATATGCTGCACAAGTTGCAGCTGATGATGCGGCTATAAAAGCGGCTGAGTTTGGTCTTAAAAATATTGATGTTGAAGTAAAAGGTCCAGGTTCTGGAAGAGAAACAGCATTAAGAGCATTACAGGCAAGAGGATTTAAAATTTTGTCAATTAAAGACACTAGTCCCATTGCTCATAATGGATGCAGACCACCAAAGAAACGAAGAGTTTAACCATAAATAATACAGGAGCTAACATTGATAGACAAAAATTGGAAAGAATTAATCAAACCTTCTAAAATAGATATTCAGGCAAGTGAAGATAAAAAATTTGCTAAAATAGTAGTTGAGCCTTTAGAAAGAGGTTTTGCGCTAACTCTTGGTAATGCATTAAGAAGAGTTTTGTTATCATCCATTCAAGGTACAGCTGTTACAGCTATTCAAATTGACGGAGTGCTTCATGAATTTTCTTCAATTAATGGAGTAAGAGAAGATGTTACTGACATTGTGTTAAATGTTAAATCTTTATCGTTAAAATTAAATTCTAACGGACCAAAAAAATTAATTTTAGATGCAAAAGGACCAGGCGAGATTACTGCTAAAATGCTTAACTCTAACCCTGATATTGAGATTTTAAATCCTGAACAAGTTATTTGTAATTTAGATGAAAATACAAAAATCTATATGGAATTAGTTGTTAATACTGGAAAAGGATATGTTTCTGCTGATAAAAATAGAGAAAAAGACTCTCCATTAGGTCTTATACCTATCGATTCAGTTTACAGCCCAGTAAAACGAGTTTCATATAATGTCTCAAACACAAGGGAAGGTTTGTCGATAGATTACGATAAATTAACAATGGAAATTGAAACTAATGGATCTGTAGCGGCAGACGACTGTTTAGCTTTTGCTGCAAGAATATTGCAGGATCAGTTGTCTTTATTTATAAATTTTGATGAACCAAAAGAAGTTATTGCTCAACCTACACAAAGTGAGCCTGAATTTAATAAAAACCTTCTTAGAAGAGTTGATGAATTAGAGCTTTCCGTTCGATCCATGAATTGCTTAAAGAATGATAATATTATCTATATCGGTGATCTTGTTCAAAAAACGGAAGGAGAAATGCTTAGAACTCCTAATTTTGGAAGAAAATCTTTAAATGAAATTAAAGAAGTACTATCCGGTATGTCGTTATACTTAGGAATTGAAATTCCTAATTGGCCACCAGAAAATATCGCTGAATTATCTAAAAAATTAGAGGAAGAATACAAATAAACTATGAGACACGGGCACGGACATAGAAAATTAAATAGAACGTCCGAACACAGAAAAGCTATGTTTCAAAATATGCTAAATTCATTAATTAAGCATGAGCAAATTCAAACGACTGTTCCAAAAGCTAAAGAATTGAAATCGATCATTGATAAAGTTATCACGATTGGTAAAAAAAACACTTTAGCTGCAAAAAAAACACTTTTTTCAAAGTTACAAGATAAATCATCTGTAATAAAATTAACTACCACTTTACTAAAAAGATATGAGAATAGAAAAGGTGGATATTGCAGAGTTGTAAAATCTGGTTTTCGTTTCGGTGACAATGCACCAACTGCTTATATTGAATTAGTAGATAAAGATTTTAACGCAAAGGGTCAAGATTCTGGTCCTGTTCAAAAAAAAGCAGATGATAAGGAAAATTCAGAGATCAAAAACATATCTACTGATTCCAAAGAAGCAAAAAAAACTAGCAAAAAATAATGAAACTCTATCTACTGGTTGCTTTATTTGGAGCAGCCGGAAGTGTTTTGAGATATTTTTTATTTGTTATTACTCCTAAATTTTTCTACTCAAACTTCCCAATAAGCACAGTAATTGTAAACCTTCTTGGTTCATTTTTTATTGGTTATTGTATTGCATTATTTGATAAAGGAATAATTAGTGAGACTGTTAGAATTTCTATAGCTGTAGGTTTGTTGGGTGGTTTTACAACTTTTTCAACTTTTTCAATGGATTTATTTAATTTAATAAATAAATCTTTGTATATGCAAACTGCTACTTATATTTTTGTCTCCGTGTTCTTTGGCTTATTATTTTTTATTCTAGGTTATAAATTATCAAATTTACTTTAATGATAATTAGTGAACAGTTTGTAATTGAAGCAGATTACGAAAATTCTAGAATTGATAGATGGCTCAAAAATAAAGTTTATAAATTTCATCAATCGTTTATCGAGAAATCTCTAAGATCAGGAAAAATAAAAGTTAACAAAAAAAAAGTTAAAAGTTCTTATAAACTCCAAGTTGGAGACAATGTGTACATAAATATTGATTATGAAAAACAGGAAGAAAATAAAAAATTTTCATATCAAGCTAGTTTGTATGAATATAAAGAAATAAAAAATAATACTATCTTCGAAAATAAAGACTATTTGATTTTAAATAAACCAGCTGGTATTGCGGTTCAATCAGGAAGTAAATCACCTAAAAATATAATTGATATTCTTAATAAATTTTCTGAAGATAAAAAATTTTATTTAGTCCATAGAATTGATAAAGAAACTTCAGGTCTAATTATTCTTGCATGTAACAGAACTTTTGCTCAAGTTTTATCTGAGCAATTTAGAAATAAAGTAGTTAAAAAAAATTATCTAGCTATTCTGCATGGTTGTCTACCTGTTAACGAGGGTACGCTTGATCATAATTTAACTTTTAAAGACAAATCTAAAGTTAAAACATTTAAAGCAGAAACAGATTTTTTTGTATTATCAAAAAATAAAGATTTTTCATATGTACAAGCTAATCCCATCACTGGCAGAAAACATCAGTTAAGACGTCAATTTTTTCATATTAATCATCCTATTGTAGGTGATGATAAATATTTCATTCCTCATTATAAAAATAACAGTAAATTTTTAATGCTACATAGTCATGAAGTGACATTTGAGTATTTAGGTAAAAACAAAACTTATAAGATTGAAGTTCCTTCTCAATTTAAAGTTTTTTTGAAGGACTCTGGTTTATAAAAATTTTTTCAAATTTATCTAAAATTACTTTGTTGATAGTTTCTTCACTAGGTAATTTTGTAATTTCAGAAAAATTAATTAAACCTTTATCTTTTATACCGCAAGGAATGATTGCTTTGTAATTATTCATATCAACATCTAAATTTAATGCAAAGCCATGATAAGCTACCCATTTTTTAACTTTAATACCTATAGCTGCTATTTTGTATTCTAAATTGTCTTTCTTTACCCATATGCCAATATTGTTTGGATCGTTATATGAGTTTATTTTAAAAACCTTTAATGTTTCTATAATCCAATTTTCTACATTTCTGACTAATTGTTTGATTTCTTTGCCACGTTTGTTCAAATCCAAAACAAAATAAACAATTTTCTGGCCTTTGCCGTGATACGTCCATTTACCACCTCTGTTTGTTTTAATAGTAGGCAAAAAGTTTTTTTCAAGCAATTCCACATCTTTTCCACTTGTTCCACAAGTATAGATATCCTGATGTTCAAGAATCCAAATAAGTTCACGTCCCTTATTCAAGTGAATATCAAAAGCTCTTTCTTCTAAGAAATCAATTGCTGCTTGATATAAAATTGGTTTTTTGCTGATTTTTATTTCAATATTCATTATATAAAGAAAAATACTTTTATTATTATGGAAAACAATAACCAAATAAAATCAACAAAAGTAGAGTTTAATATAAGCAATATTTTTCTAGAAGATTTAATTAACAAAATTGATAATAAAAATGTTGCGGAAGTCAATTTATTGCTTTCAAAGCTTCATATTTCAGATGTTGCTGAAATTATGTCAAATTTGCCAGAAAAAAAAAGATTTCAGCTATTTGATTTAGATAATTTTACTATTAACCCGAATGTAATAGTTGAACTTACAAATGAACTGCAAAAAGAAATTTTAGAGAGAATTACATCAGATAAAATAGTACGAATTATTAATAGTCTCGAATCTGACAATGCCCTGCAGATTGTGGAAAATCTTTCCGAGCAGAAAAAAAATGAAGTACTTACTAAAATTCCATTAGAAGACAAAAATATATTAGAACAAACATTAAGTACTTACCCAGAAGATTCTGCAGCCAGAATAATGCAGAGAGAATTTGCTGCGGTCCCACAAGGTTGGACCGTAGGGCAGACTATCGATTATTTGAGAGAAACAAAGGAATTACCAAAAGATTTTTTTGAAATTTTTATTATCAATCAACTCAATATCCCAGTTGGCTCTGTAGCCTCATCAAGAATACTTCGAACTGAACGAGAAGTTAAAATGAGCGAGATTATGAAGAATAATAAATTTTTAGTACCTGCGGAAATGGATAAGGAGCAGGTCGCATATAATTTTGAACAATACAGTTTGTTTTCAGCAGGTGTAGTAGACAAAAATAATCATTTAATTGGTATGATTACAGGTGATGACATTGTAACCGTCATTAAGGAAGAAGCAGAGGAAGATACATTGAGATTAGCAGGGGTTAGTGACGAAGAGATATCTGACAGCGCTTTTAGTATTACTAAGAAAAGATTTATTTGGTTAACTATAAATTTATTAACGGCAATTTTGGCATCAACAGTCATAAGCGCATTTAATGAAAATATAGAGAAGGTTGTTGCTCTAGCTATTTTAATGCCGATTGTTGCATCTATGGGCGGTAACGCTGGGACCCAAACCTTAACTGTGACAGTTAGATTATTAGCTACAAAAGAACTTATATCAAGTAACGTTAGAAAAATTATTTCTAAAGAGTTTTTAGTAGGATTTCTTAATGGCTTAATATTTGCACTTATCACTGGAGCTGCTATTTTTGTTTGGTTTCAAGATGTAAGATTATCAGCTCTTATCGCTGTGGCTATGATCATCAATATGACTGTTGCAGGTCTTTTTGGAATATTAATTCCAGTAGGTTTGAATAAATTTAAAATTGATCCTGCAATCTCTTCAAGTGTTTTTGTTACAACCGTAACTGATGTTTTTGGATTTTTATCATTTTTGGGATTAGCAAGTTATATACTTAATATCTAAATATTATCTATTAATCTAACTCCATCCAGGTAATAAGCGATAAATATATTTGAATGCATATTAACTTTTTTGGACCTGAAAAATCTTTTTAGATTAACATTCTCAATATAATCAATTTTGTTTACTCCAGTTTTTTTAATTTCTTTCAGTAAAAAACTAAGGTTAAATATTTTACCAATGTTAGATAATTTATAATTTAATATTGTTTTGTAGACTAGGCTCATAATTTTTTTTGATTTTTCATTAAGCAATAAATTTCTTGAGGATAAAGCATATCCTTGTCTTGATCTTACAGTTTTGCATGGAATAATTTTTGATGAAATTCTGTTAATTGTACAAAATTGTCTAATAATATGTAGTTGTTGATAATCTTTTTCACCCATGTAAACTTTTGTATTTTTTATAATTGAAAGTAATTTCGACATTACATCCAGCACTCCTTTAAAATGATTTTTTCTAAATTTATGTTCCATAAATTTTGTCATTTTAGGGTATTTAAATTTTAATGATTTCCATCCATACACCTCATTAAAAGAAGGAAGAAACAAATAGTCAACTTTGTATTTCTTGCACAAAATAATATCATTTTTTATTTTTTTTGGATAATTCATGAAATCTTTTTTTTTATTGAATTGTTTTGGATTTACAAAAATACTAACTACTGTTTTTGAATTTTCTTTTTTACTTCTTTTAATTAGGGATATATGACCATCATGTAACGTTCCCATAGTTGGCACAAAGCCTGTATTATTATATTGATCTAAAATACTATTAATTTGATTAGATTTTTTTATAATTTTCATTTAAGACAATTTCTTTACTTTATTTATGATTAAAGAAGCAATTATACCACTAGCAGGATTAGGAACAAGGATGTTACCTTTAACAAAGGTTATTCCAAAAGAATTATGGCCACTAGGAAAGTTATCAATTTTAGAAAGAATTCTTCAAGAGTGTGAAGATGCTAAAATTAAAAAATTTATTTAATTATTTCTAAAAGAAAAAGTATTATAAAAAAATTTTTTGACAAAGATTTCTTTCTAGAAAAAAAAATAAGAAATAATCTCGATTTATTAAATAAGCTAAATTCCTTAAGTAAATATAAAAAAAAATAAAATTTATTTATCAAAATTCTGCTAAAGGCCTTGGCGATGCTGTTAATACTTGTAAAAACTTTATAAAATCATCTCATTTTTTGTTAATTTTGCCTGATGACATTATTGTTAATAACAACTGTTCTAAAGAATTGATAAATATTCATAACAAAAGTAAAGCATCAATATTGGCTATAAAAAAAGTTCCAAAAATATAGTAAATAGATACGGTGTTGTTGGTTTTAATAAAAAATTAAAAATATTGTTAATATTAACAAGTTAGTAGAAAAGCCAAATATTAAACAAAGTCCATCTTCATTTGTAATTATTGGTAGATATATATTGAGTAAAAAAATTTTTAAGCATCTTTCGAAGACTAAAAAAGGATCTCTTGGTGAAATTCAAATAACAGATGCCATGTCTATGATGCTAAATGCTGGTCAGTCTTTCAAAGGTTGCATTTTCAAAGGTTCATATTTAGATTGTGGAACTATGGATGGCTATATTAAATCATTTAAATTAATCGGATCACGCTAATGAATATTTGCTTTATAGGTACTGGTTATGTCGGTCTAGTATCTGGCGTTCTTTTTTCGGATTTAGGTAACAATGTATATTGCGTTGATAAGGACAGCGAAAAAATTAAAAACTTAGAACAAGGAATAATACCTATATACGAACCTGGTTTAGAGGAAATTGTTATTAGAAATTTTAAGGCTGGTAGAGTTAAATTTACATCAGACATTAATCAGGCAATTAGATCTTCCGATGTAGTATTTATAGCAGTTGGAACTCCCAGTTCAAAAGATGGATCTTCAGCTGATTTAACCGGTGTATTTAATGTTGCAAATATTATTTCAAAAAATCTAAATTCTTATAAAATCATTATTACCAAATCTACAGTACCTCTTGGAACGGGAGATAAAATTGAGTCTATTTTAATTAAAAAAAATAATAGAAAAAAGTTTGATGTTGTATCAAACCCTGAATTTTTACGTGAAGGAGAAGCAATTCGAGATTTCAGATATCCAGATCGAGTTGTAATAGGAACTAATAATTCAAAAAAAGTTACACCTATAATGGAAAAACTTTATGCGCCAATAATTAATAAGGGAGCAAAATTTCTTATTGTTAAAAGAAGGGCAGCAGAACTAATAAAGTATGCTGCAAATGCTTTTCTGGCGACAAAAATTACATTTATTAACGAGATTGCAAATCTTTGTGAACAAACAGGAATTAATGTGGAAGATATTGCTCTTGGAATAGGAACAGATGCCAGAATTGGCTCTAGATTTCTAAGGGCTGGACCTGCTTATGGAGGATCTTGTTTTCCAAAAGATACAAAGGCATTAGCTAGAACAGCCAGTAATTACAAAGTTCATTTGCAACTAGTCAATGCAGTAATAAAATCAAATGAATCTCGAAGTTCATTAATTACATCTAAAATAATTAAAATTTTAAAACAACCAAAAAGTAAAATAGTGGGTTTTTTAGGTGTTACTTTTAAGGCTAATACAGATGACATGAGAGACTCTTCTTGTCTTAAAATAATTCCAGCTTTGATAAAAAAAGGGTGTTTAGTTAATTATTACGATCCCACAGGAAATAAAACTAATTTTGATGCTTATAAATCAGTGCATTTTTTTGAAAATGCAAATGAAGTCATAAAGAATTCAGATTTATTAGTTATTCATACAGAATGGGACGAATTTAAAAATATAAATTTTGAAAAAATAACAAAAAACAAAAATTTAAAAATTTTTGATCTAAGAAATTTATACGAAGATAAATATTTTTTAAATAAAAAAATAAAATATTATTCTATAGGAAGGCCATTTAATGTCTAAATCTTATGATAAATTAAGGAAACTTGAATTATCCACAAAAGAAAAAATTCCTAGTTTTTATAATGTAATAATTTTGAATGATGATTTTACAACAATGGAATTTGTTGTTAAAATTTTGGTTATGTTTTTTAATTTAACTACTTATAAAGCTAACATTATCACATTGAAAATACATAACGAGGGGTCTGCTGTAGTAGGAACTTATCCAAAAGATGTTGCTGAGACCCTTATTTACCAAGTTAACAATTATTCAAAACAAAAT
>FUWD013236183.1_pt2 | contig 13438 bp, 13 predicted proteins | sample 1063281 | NCBI WGS metagenome assembly FUWD01 (sample SAMEA79048168, study PRJEB19326) | metagenome | biome: marine
TTAAACTATTTATGGTTAATGATCAGTATCAATTAGCAAAGTTTATAAAAATAATATTTATGGAAAAAAAATTGTTATTGGCATGGGTGCGGGTACTATTTCATCATGGATGAGGGAGCTTCCAAAATTAATATAATGCAATTAGAAGAATTAAGAAAATTTTCAAATGAGATTAATAGTAAATTTTTGTTTGATTATGACCTAAAAAAAGTAATTGGTTTAATATTGGTGGTAAAACTAGAGTTTATTTTAAACCAGATAATTTATCAGATTTAGTTCTATTCTTAAAAAATTTGGGACAAAAGAAAAATTCATGTTTTGGGTGCTGGCTCTAATACACTTATAAGTGATAATGTTTACGAAGGTATAGTTATAAAATTAGGAAAAAATTTTTCTAATATTTCAATACTACCAAATGATATAATTGTTGCTGGTAGTGCTTGCTTGGATAAAAAACTATCTGATTTTGCCTTAGAAAATGCAGTAGGAGGATTCGAGTTCCTAGCATGTATACCTGGAACCATAGGTGGTGGTTTAAAAATGAATGCAGGTTGTTTTAATAGAGAATTTAAAGATATACTTATGTCCATACAAGCGATTGACAGAGAAGGTAGAGTTTTAACAATACCAACAAGTAAGATTATGTTTGAATATAGAGGTAATGATTTACCTGAGAATTTAATTTTTTTAAGCGCATCTTTTAAAGGTCACAATAAAGATAAAGATAAAATTAAAAATAAAGTGATGGAATTAAAAAATAAAAAAGATAGCTCCCAACCAACTAAAATTAAAACTAGCGGAAGTACTTTTAAAAACCCAAATAATAAATCAGATAAAAAAGTTTGGGAATTAATAAAAGAATCTGTGCCGCAGGATTTAAGCTTTGGTGATGCGTGCATTTCAGATAAACACTATAATTTTTTTGTAAATAAAAATAATGCTAGCTTTAACGATATGATTAAATTAATAAATTTTGTTGAAGCGCAAGTTCAAAAAAAAACAGGTGTCGTGCTTGAAAAAGAAATAAAGATATTGGAATAACTATGAAAAAAAAAATCCTTGTACTTTGTGGTGGAATATCTAAAGAACGACTAATAAGCCTAGACACTGGAAAACAAGTATCTAATGAATTAAAAAAAAATGGATATAAAGTCAAAACTAGTGAACCTGACAAGAGTTTATTACGTAATATAGATTCATTTAAACCAAGTGTAGTCTTTAATGCATTGCATGGTCAGTATGGAGAGGATGGTTATATTCAAACAATTTTAGAAGCACAAAAAATTCCTTATACTCATTCTGGGGTGCTTGCTTCCTCAATAGCGATGGATAAAGAGATATCAAAAAAAATTTTCATTAAACATAAAATACTAACACCAAAATATATCAAATTTGATTTTGCAAAATTTAACAAAAACATTATTAAAGAAATTGATAAAAAACTAAAATTTCCAGTTGTTATTAAACCAATTAACGAAGGCTCAAGCGTGCATGTTTATATCTGTACAAAAAAAAATATAATTAAAAATTTAAAAAAACTAAATATATACAAACAAATTTTAATTGAAGAATTTATTGCAGGCAGAGAAGTACAAGTGGCAGTAATGGGAAAGAAAGTACTTGGCGCAATAGAGTTAGAACCCAAAAGAAAATTTTATGATTACCAAGCAAAATACAGCTCAAAAGCGAAAACAAAGCACATAATTCCTGTAAATTTAAGTAAAAAAAATTTAGATAAGGTGACGAGTATTGCAAATAAAGCTCATCAAATAATAGGTTGCCTTGGAGTAACTAGGTCTGATTTTAAATACTATAATGGAAAATTTTATTTGTTAGAAATTAATACGCAACCAGGCATGACCAAACTCTCGCTAGTACCAGAAATAGCTAGCTACGCAGGGATAAGCTTTATAAAATTAATTGAATGGATTTTAAAAGATGCATCAATCAATAGGTAAAAAAAATAAGGTAATAATATATTTAATATTGTTATTTATATTAAGCACAACAAGTGGAAAATTTGCCGTTAGTCAAAATAATTACTCATCAATAAATACTAAGATTAATATCGAAGGTCTTTCTAGTATCGAAAATTTAAAAATTTCAAACGAACTAAGTAATTTATTTTATAAAGATATATTATTCATAGATAAAAAAGAAATTAACAAAATCATGAATAAATATAACATTATAGAAGAATATAATATTAAACGAATTTACCCCTCAACCATAAACATCAAAATCAAACCAACCAAATATCTTGCTAGAACCTCTAATGATAATCAATTATTAGTTGGTGCAAATGGCAAACTTATTAAAGATGAAGAAAACAGAGAAATATTGCCTTATATATTTGGAGAATTTAATTCTACAGATTTCTTAACTTTAAAAAAAAATATTGAACAATCCAAATTTATTTTTAAAGAACTTAAAACACTATATTTTTTTCAGTCAAATAGATGGGATATTTTAACTGATAATGATATTTTAATTAAATTACCCCTAAGTAATTCTTTGGAGTCACTAAATTTCGCCTATAAAATTATAAGTAATGATGAATTTAAAAAAAAAAGTATTATCGATTTGAGAGTTAAAAAAAATTTAGTTGTAAAATAATGCCTAATAAAAACTTTCAAACTTTTCTTGATTGTGGTTTTTCCAAAATAAGAGCTGGAACATTTAATACAGATAATAACAATGATGCTTTCTATGTTGAAAGCAAATTTTTTACAGATAGGTCAGATCTAGAATTAAAAATTAAAGAAATTATCACCTCTCTCGAAAAAAATTCTAATGAATTTATTAATACCGTAAATTTGATGATAGATAGCCCCAAAATGATTTCTATTGGGATTTCTTTATCTAAAAAACTTAATGGGTCTATATTAAAGCAAGAAAGCATTAAATTCTTAGTTCAGGAAGCTAAACAACAAATTTTGAAATATTATACTAATCATAATATCGCTCATATCATTATTAATAATTATAAAATTGATGGAACTGATTACTCTTCTTTACCAGATGAAATAGAATGTCATTTTATATCTTTGGATATACTTTTTATTTGCTTACCAACGGATTTAATTCTGTATTTTAAGAGTATATTTTCTAAATTGAATATTTTAATTGAACAAATTATTTGCTCTAGTTATGCGAAGTCTATTAACTATAAAAATAATTTAAGTTTAAGTGGTCATGTATCCTTTATTGATGTTGGGTTTAATAAAACGTCAATAATTTCCTATTTAAATAACAAAATTATCTGCACAGATATTTTACTTATTGGTGGCAATCATATAACAAAAGATATTTCTGCAGTTTTAAAGATAGACCTGGATAGTTCTGAGTGTATCAAGCTTAATTTTGACCAAAATCCCAAGATTTTAAATGAACAAAATATATCCAAAGACATTCTTCAAAAAATAATTTTTGCTAGAACGGAAGAAATTCTTGAATTATGTACTAAATCTATTAAGTCAAATTTATTCTTAAATGATATGTTTAAGATGATTTTAACCGGTGAAGGCTCACGAATACTTGACAATAAATATAAGGATAAAATTTCTTTTCCAAATGATATTGATTTTTTAGAAGAAACGTTGGAAGATATTTGTCAGTCAGGGCTCAAATTTATTTCAGAGCCAAATAAACAAGAAGTTATAGTTGTCCCAAAAAAATCAATAAAACAAGGATTTTTTGAAAAGCTTTTTCATTTATTTAGATAAAATAGTATTTTCCTGTAACATTTCTTGTTTTTCTTAATTTAATTCAATTATTTATAAGAATTAAATGTCTGTTTTAAATCAAAAAACTATTAATAGAGATCTCACGTTCAAAGGTGTGGGTCTTCATAGTGGGTTAGCAGTAACAATGACTGTAAAACCAGCTCTACCAAATTCTGGAATAATTTTTAAAAGAATAGATCTTAAACAAAATAATATAATCATTCCCAATATATTTAATGTTAGTAGTGCAATATTTTGCACAACTATTTCAAATGAAGATGGTGCAAGCGTATCGACAATAGAACATTTAATGGGAGCTTTATATGGGTTGGGCATCGATAATGCTTTAATTGAAATTGACAATCAAGAAGTGCCAATCTTAGACGGTTCAGCAAAACTATTTGTTGAAGCAATTTCTAAAATTGGAATTAAAAATAGCGATTCCCCAATTAAAATAGTTAAGATTAAAAAGAAAATAGAACTTGTAGATGGTAATAAAACAATTTCCATTGAACCGAGCAAAATTAGCCTAGATATAGATTTTGAATTAAAATATGAAAATGAGATTATAGGAACACAAAGAAACTTGGTAAAAGTATTCGAGTCTGATCTGAGCGACATTTATAATTCTAGAACATTTTGTTTATTTGAGGATATAGAAAAATTAAAAGAGATGGGTTTGGCTAAAGGGGGTAATCTTGATAATGCAATAGTTATTAAAAACAATGAAGTATTGAATGAGAATGGCCTTAGAAATGAAAAAGAATTTGTAAACCATAAAATTTTAGATTGTATGGGAGATTTGTACTTAGCTGGCTATAAAATAATCGGAAAAATAATTTGTTCTCAAGGTGGTCATAAGCTTACCAACCAATTATTAAGAAAAGTTTTTCAAAATGACGAAAATTTTTCATTAATTGAAATTACTGAAAAACATTTACCAAACGCTTTTATCAATAAAAATCATTTAAGATCTATCGCTTAGTTTTTTTATTATATATATTATAGTAAAATTAAATGAATTTTTTATCTAAATTAACAATAATATTAGCAATCCTATCATTAACCGCATGCGCAAAAAACGATAAAGAAATTTCTTTAATTAAAGGAATTAATCAAGAAGACGAAATGATACAGGCATACAAAGATGGGACTAAAGCCTTAGAAGAGAACGATACCTTTTTTGCGGCTAAAAAATTTTTAGAGGCAGAATTACTATACCCACAATCTGAATGGGCATCGAAATCTTCATTAATGGCATCTTATGCTTATTATATTGAAAATAATTATTCTGAAGCAATATATAATCTTGAAAGATTTTTAAAAACATATCCAAAAGATTCAAGATTAGACTATGTGCATTATTTGATGGGTTTATGTTATTATGAAAATATTGAGGGAGAAAAAAAAGATCTAAAACCTTTGATAGAGGCTAAAAAAAAATTCAGCTTTGTAATTGATAATTACCCAAATACAGACTTTGCGCTCGATTCCAAATTTAAAATAGGTTTAATAAATAATATTTTGGCTTCGAAAGAAATGTATTTAGGTAGGCATTATATAAAAAAAGAAAAATGGGTAGCAGCAATTAATAGATTTAAAAATATATTAAATGATTATGACACAACAATATATACTGAAGAGGCAATACATAGGTTGGTAGAAATTCATTATAAAATAGGACTAGAGGGGGAAGCCAAAAAGTATGCTAGTTTATTAGGCTATAATTACCTTTCAAGCGAATGGTATAAAAAAACATACAGTATATTTAATAAAGAATATGAAGTTAATGTGGTCAAAAAAGAAAAAAAAAGTTTAAAAGAAAAATTTAAAAAACTTTTTTAATAAATGGAAAAAAAGAAAATAACCAAAGACTATCTAATTAAAATTAAATTATTAGAAGAATATAATAAAAATTATTACGATAAAGATAATCCAATTATTACAGACCAAGAATATGATTTCCTAAAAAAAAAAATCATCGATTTAGAAAACGTACATGAATTTTTAAATAATAAGCGATCACCAACAAAAACGGTAGGTTTTAAACCATCTAAAAATTTTGAAAAAGTAAAACACCGTGTTCCAATGCTGTCACTCGGAAATGCCTTTAATGAAGAAGATTTAAAAAATTTTGAAAAAAAAATATTTAATTTTTTAAGTTTAAAAGAAATAAATGTAATTGATTATAGCGCCGAACCTAAAATTGATGGAATATCAGCTTCATTAATTTACGTTAATGGGAAATTTATAAAAGGAGTTTCCAGAGGAGATGGTACGGAAGGAGAAGATATCACGCAAAATTTAAAAACTATTAATGATATTCCACTGGAAATAAATGCAAAAAACTTTCCGAATGAAATTGATATTAGGGGAGAAGTATTTATAGAAAATAATGATTTTAAAAAAATTAGTGAAAAATTTGCCAATCCTAGAAACGCAGCATCAGGATCATTAAGACAAAAAGATCCTTCTATTACTTCCAAAATACCACTTAAATTTATTGCATACACTTATGGTTACGCTAAAGAAATGAAAATCTACAATCAAACTGATTTTTTAAAAAATTTAAAGGTATGGGGCTTTAAAATAAATCCATTTAATAAAAAAATTTCTGGTGTTAAAAATTTAATGCTGAATCATAAACACTTAGAAGAAAATAGAAAAGAAATAGCATTTGATATTGATGGAATTGTTTACAAAATTAACGACTTTAGTTTACAAAAAAGATTAGGTTATGCTGCAAATGCTCCAAGATGGGCAATCGCGCACAAATTTTCTGCTAATAATTCAATTTCTGAAATAATAAATATTGAAATTCAAATAGGAAGAACGGGTGCCCTAACACCGGTTGCAAAAATTAAACCTGTTAATATTGGAGGTGTAATGGTTTCAAATGCAACACTTCACAATGAAGATGAAATAGTTAGAAAAGACATAAGAATTGGGGACACTGTTACTGTTGAAAGAGCTGGCGATGTAATACCCCACGTTGTTTCTGTAGATTTAAAAAAAAGAAACAAAAGTTCAAAAAAATTTATTTTCCCATTAAGTTGCCCATCATGCGGTAATAAAACAGTAAAAGACTATAATGAAATAACCAAAAGACAAGATGCGGTTAGAAGATGTATCAGCGAAGCCTACGAATGTGAAAAAATAGCAATAGAAAAAATTAAACACTTTGTATCAAAAGAAGCATTTAATATCGATGGTTTTGGGAAAAAAATTGTTGAAAATTTTTGGAATTTGAAATTAATTAAATTACCACAAGATATTTTTAATCTTGATTATGTAAAGATAGAAAAATTAGAAGGTTGGGGAAAATTATCTGTAGCAAATTTAAAATATTCGATAGAAGAAAAAATAATTATACCATTAGATAGATTTATTTATGCATTAGGAATTAGACATATAGGACAAGAAAACGCTAAACTTATAGCCAGACATTTAAAAACACCAATTAATTTTTTAAAATTATCGGATAATAAAAATATAGAAAGCTTGTCCAATATAGACGGTATTGGTAGCACGCAAATCCAATCCATTAAAAATTTTTTTTTAAATAAAACTAACTTAAGCGTCCTATCTGAATTAGAAAAGAATCTTAAAATTCAAAACATGCTATTAATAAATAACAAAGGTTTATTAAATAATAAAACTTTTATGCTCACAGGCAAACTAAATGGAATTAGTAGGGCAGAAGCCAAATCATTAATTGAACAAAACTCAGGAAAAATAATTAGTAATGTAAATAAAAAACTTAACTATTTGATTGCTGGTGAAAAGCCTACAGTCAAAAAGGTAAACATGGCTAAAGAATTAAATATAAAGATTATTGATCAAAAAGAATGGTTGGAAATGTTAAATAAGACTAGCTAACCATTTTCTTTCTTTTTTATTTAATGAATTTGAGTATTCAGAGTAAATTTTTAAATGATATTTAAATAAATAGTCTTTTTCGATATCATTTAATAATTGATAATTAATTAAATCTTTTTCAATGGGTGCCAAAGTAAGATTTTCAAAGGATAATTTATTTTTTAATTGTTTTGCATAGATTAAATTTTCTATTCTAATTCCAAAGTGATTTTTTTTATAATATCCAGGCTCATTACTTAAAATCATACCTTTCTCAATTTTGATATTGTTGTATCTAGAAATTGATTGAGGGCCCTCATGTACATTTAAAAAAAACCCAACACCATGACCAGTCCCATGGGCATAATCCAAACCTTCTTTTTTTAAAAATTTTCTAGCACTGATATCAATTTTTTTTCCAGTATTAACCTTATTTAAATTAGTTAGGGCAACTGCGATATGACCTTTTAAGACATTTGTGTAAGCATTTTTTATAGTCTTTTTTTGCTTTGTGAAACAAATAGTTCTAGTAACGTCTGTCGTTCCATACTTATACTGCCCCCCTGAGTCGACTAAAAAAATATCTTTTTTATTAATTTTTTTAGTATTTTTACCTGTAGCCCTGTAATGAACAATGGCTCCATTCGATCCTGCGCCAGCTATTGTATTAAAACTTGGAAACAAATAGTCTTCACTAAGTCTTCTAAATTTTTCTAATTTATTTTGAGCATCAACTTCTGTTATAGTTTTTTTATTAATATTTTTAATCCAATAAATAAATTTTGTTAATGCTAATCCATCTTTTTTATGAGCTTCAATCATATGATTTATTTCATATGTATTTTTGATAGATTTTAATTTATAGATAGGATCATTTACTTTTAATATCTTAAACTTTTTTTTAATAATGTTTTCATAAAAAATTGAACATGTTTTATCATCAATTATAAAGCTTCCCCCAGATAAGCGATTAACCAGTGTTAGAAATTCTTTATTGTTAATGACTTGATTTTTTTTAATTTTTTTTTCTTTAATAATATTAAATGCTTTAGTCTTTTCTGTGATTAAATATATTTTCTTATTTTTGTGTATAATTAATCTGGCGTTGGGTATTGGGCTATTTGGATTGTCATATCCTCTGATGTTTAATAACCATGCTACATTTTCGGGTGCACTTACAAATAAATAATCAGCTTTGTTTGAATGAAGAAAATTTATAACTTTAGAAATTTTTGATTGATGTGTTTCACCTACTATATTTTTTTCTAATGAATAAAATGGCTTTGTTTTTTTTTCATTAAATTTTGATATTTCATCAATTAAGTTTTGATTTATTGAAATAAGTTTATTATGTATAAAGTATTTTTTAAGCGTAGGGTTTGTAAATAAACTTGGGTCATAACCCAAATTATAATTTTTAATAATTGTATGTGGTAGTTTTTTATGAATTTCAATTATACTAAAATCTTTTGAAGACTCTTGATGAGCTTGAATAGTATATCTGCCATCAATGAATAAATAATTATTTTTTTTAAGATAACAGCAATACCAGCCGAACCAGTAAAATTTTGTAATTTTTTTTAATCTATCATTTGTTGCGTACTCAGAAAATAATCATCATTTTTAGGAATAATGTATCCATCAATTTTATATTTTTTAAATTTTTTCTTAGGATATTTATTTTATTTTTATTCATTTGATCCTTTTTTGGTATCTTATCCATCCAGGACTTCTCGTTTCTTCATTTGTATCAAAATCTTGGTTAAATTCAAAATCATCTTCCTTATTGTCATCAAAGAATGAGTTTTTTTCTAAAAATTGTTCTGGAAGCTCTTCAATAAATCTTGAAGCCATACTATCTATCCAATTTCCTTGATAAAATCTATTCATCGCAAATGATATAAGAGCTTTCTTTTTGGCTCTAGTAATACCTACGTAAGCCAACCTTCTTTCTTCTTCAAGTCCATTTTGACCCTTTTCTTCAATTGATTTTTGATGTGGAAATAACCCTTCTTCCCATCCAGGCAAAAATACGACATCAAATTCAAGTCCCTTTGAACCATGCATAGTCATCATATTAACCTTTTCACCATCCCAGTCTTGATCAATTGCGGTTGCTAGTGCAACATGCTCTAAAAAGCTCTCTAAATTATCAAATTCCTTCATGGCGCTTAAGAGTTCTTTGATATTTTCAAGTCTATTTTCATTTTCTATGTCTTTTTTATTTTTTAGCATCGACGAATAGCCCGACTCGTCCAAAACTAATTGTAGTAGTTTTATATGATTAATTTTTTTTATATTAATATCGTTTCTCCATTTATCTATTAAGAATAAAAAAGAACTTAGGCCTATTTTAGTTTTTGGTTTAATTAAATTTTGTTCAATTAATTGTTTTGAAGAAACCTCCAAACTTACAGAATTTTCTTTTGAAAAATCATGTATTAATTTGATAGTGCTTTCTCCAATAGATCGTTTAGGATTGTTTACTATTCTATCAAAAGCTAAATCATCTTTAGGTTGATGAATTAATCTTAAGTAAGCAACACAGTCTTTAATCTCCGCTCTTTCATAAAATTTTGTGCCACCTAAAATTCTATAAGGAAGACCAATTTTTAAAAAACGTTCTTCAAACTCTCTAGTTTGAAATATTGCTCTAACTAAAATTGCTATATTATTAAATGAATATTTCTTTTTAAGCTTTTTTTCTATTTCATCTGAAATCCCTATTGCTTCATCTTTTCCATTTTTAAAACAATTGAGCTTAACAAGTTCACCTTCTTCCATTGTTGTTTTTAAAGTTTTACTAACTCTATTTTGGTTATTAGCTATTAGGTTTGAAGCCACTGATAAGATATTTTGTGATGATCGATAGTTTTCCTCCAACCTAATTACTTTTACATTTTTATAAATTTGATCAAATTCCAAAAAATTCTTAATTTCAGCACCACGCCAGCTATAAATAGATTGATCATCGTCACCCACGCAGCATAAATTTTTATGTTTTTCAGATAGTAGATGAAGCCATCTACTTTGAATGTAGTTTGTGTCCTGATATTCATCGACCAATATATATTTAAAATTATTTGAATAAATTTCTCTTATATCTAAATTTCTCTCTAGAATTTTTACAACATGCAAGATTAAATCACCAAAGTCACAAGCATTTAAGTCTAATAATTTTTGTTGATAAACTTTATATAGAGGAAGTACAGTTTTTTCATATATGTCATTTCTATTAATAATGACCTCATTTGGATAAAAGCCTTTGTTTTTCCATCTATCTATAATTGATAAAATATATTTTGGTGCTAACTGTTTAATGTCTATATTTTCAGCTTTACATATATTTTTAATTAACCTTACTTGATCATCAGTATCAATGATTGTAAAATTAGAAGTTAATCCTGCAGCAGGAGCATGCTTTCTTAATAGTTTTGCACAAATTGAGTGAAATGTTCCAAGCCAAGATAAACCAATAGCCTCAGAGTTAAGTATTGCACTTACTCTGTTTTGCATTTCTTTTGCTGCCTTATTAGTAAAGGTCACAGATAGTATTTGATTGGGAAAAGCCTTTTTTTCTTTAATAATATGGGCAATTCTAGAGGTTAAAACTTTAGTTTTTCCAGATCCTGCACCAGCCACTATGAGTAATGGTCCATCAAGATATAAAACAGCTTCCTTTTGTGCGCTGTTAAGATTATTTAGATATTCAGTGTTTATCATTTTTATAATTTCATTATAAGATATTTAAATTTCAACTGTATTTATGAAAAACATCGTCAAATTTTTTAATAACTTTGTAAAAAATACAATATTCAAAGTTCAGAATAAAACAAATACTAAATTTAAAATTAGTACCTTTAATAAATTTTTAATAACTTTTATTGGTATATTATTTTTTATATATTCTACTTATTGCTACCTCTTTTATATGACAAGAGTTGGGTAAAAGATAATATTGAAACTAAACTTCTTAGTGAATTTAAAATAGACCTTAGTTCTTTTAAAGATATCTCGTATCGCATTCTTCCAGCGCCTCATTATTTAATTAAAGATTCCAAGATATTGTTGAATAGTTTAAAAAATCCAGAATCTATAGCGGATGTAAAAAATTTCAAAATATTTATAAGTCAAAAAAATCTTTTTAATAAAGAAAAAATGACTATAAAAAATATAACTATTAATGAGGCAAACTTTTTTTTACTAAGAAGTAGCTTTAAAATATTAAACAATTCTAATAATAATAAGTTTTCCAATAAAAAAATTGAAATCAAAAAAAGCAATATTTTTTTTAAAGATAATCTAGAAGAAATAATTGCAATTGTTAAAATAAATAGAGCAATCTTATTCTTTGAAGATAAAGAATTGTTAAATCTATTTAATTTAAAAGGTAATGTTTTTACAATACCTTTTACTCTTGAGGTAAAAAATACAAATGACCTAATTAAAAAAAAGGAAATTAATTTTAATGCAAAATCTCTTAATTTAAATATTTTTAATGAATCTGTTGTAGAACAAAACAACCAAGTTATTGGAAAAAATATTATTTCATTTTTAAACTCTACAATTAGCACACAATACGAAGTAGATGATAAATTTATTACATTTATCTCCAATAGTTCTAGAATAAATGGTTCAAAAATAAAATATAACGGAGAACTATCAATTAACCCATTTGATTTAAATTTAAATATTATTTTAAATGATTATAAAATATCTCAACTGTTTAAACATAACTCTATTTTCACAGAACTCCTTAAGTCAGAATTATTTTTTAATGAAAATATAACTTTAAATACATCTTTAATTATTAAATCAAATACCAAAAATCAAATTTTTCATAAGGCAGAAATTTATTTTACCATTAAAAATGGTAAAATAAATTTAGATAACACAAAATTTATTAATAACGATATAGGGTTACTTAAATTAGATAATAGTAATGTATTTTATGAAAATAATAAGTTAGTTTTAAATACAGATTTATTGTTAGATATTAAAGATTCTAATCGTTTATTTTCTTTTCTTAACACGAGCAAAAAATCCAGAAAAGAAATTAGAAATATTTTAATTAATTTAAACTATGATTTTTTAAGTAATGAGATTCAATTCAATAACATTAAAATAAATAATAGTGACATGGAGGGTCAATTTTTAAATATAATTGATGGTTTTAAAGATAATAGCTCAAATAATTTAATTAAAAGTAGAAGGTTGTTTAATGAATTACTTGATGTTTATGATGGGTAGATCATTTTTCTAGGATCCACTATTCGCTCATAATCTTTTTCTTTAATAAGACCTGTTTTTAGAGTTTCCTCTTTCAAGGTGGTCCCATTCTTTAAAGCTGTTTTTGCAATTCTTGCAGCGTTATCATATCCGATATGAGGAGCTAGAGCTGTAACTAGCATTAAAGAATTATCCAGATGCTCTTTAATTCTTTTTTTATTAGCTTTAATTCCCTTAACACAATAAAGGGCAAAATTTTTAGTACTATCTGCAATAAGATCTATTGATTGCAGTACATTATGAGCAATCATTGGTTTAAATACATTTAATTCAAAGTGACCATGAGAGCCAGCCACTGTAATTCCAGTATGATTTCCAATTACCTTAGCGCAAACCATCGTAACAGCCTCACATTGAGTGGGATTAACTTTGCCTGGCATAATTGATGAGCCAGGTTCATTTTCTGGAAGTGTTAATTCACCATATCCAGCCCTAGGCCCTGATCCTAAAAATCTTACATCATTAGATATTTTCATTAATGCAACAGCACAAGTATTTAATGTTCCCGAAAAGTTTACAATAGAATCGTGAGCGGCAATTCTGCAATTTATAATAGCTGGTTTAAA
>FUWD013023434.1_pt1 | contig 13429 bp, 19 predicted proteins | sample 1063281 | NCBI WGS metagenome assembly FUWD01 (sample SAMEA79048168, study PRJEB19326) | metagenome | biome: marine
CATACCCAGTACGTCTCGTGCGTCCACCTCATTCTCGGGTAGGCGACGAATGAACTCCATCAGGGTAGTTACTGCATGAGTGGTCTTGCCCAGCCCTGGGCCACCGTCAAATAGTAGGCCAACACCAGTCTTGTTGATGCCACCTACCTGCTTGATTACATCGCCCTTAAGAGCGAGCTTTAACCACGCTTCGATCTGTGGGGAGAACTCCCCCATGCGCTCCGCGATATCCTCAGCGCCGAATCCCATGAAACGGCGAGGGATGTTTGACCCGCGAAGCAGCCAGTGTCGCTTAAGGCTGTTCAACTCCTGTAGGTCGTACGTCATTATTTTCTCCCTTTTTTAGTGAGGCCTCGTAGTCTACTTTGGCCTCTAGCAGATAGTTCTGAATGTACTTCTGCTGCTCATCAACCTGCGCCATAATCTCGGCGTACTGTTCATCGGTGAGCTCTTCTTTGTTATTCTCTACCATCTCTACTGAGATGTCAAGATTGGCCCAAGCTGTAGCTGCTTCTACCTGAACTTGTTCCCACTTAATCTCTGCAAGTGTCTTACCCATTAGTCATTCCGTTTTCTCGTTCATCTTCCCAGATCATTTCCATAGCCATATCAAATACGCCTTCTGGAGTGGGGCCTGTGCCTCCACCGAGCTCTTCTTCGTTGAGGCCCATAACATCACACTCCCAGCCACCATGACGGCGCTTGGAGAGCACAATCTGAGCGGTAATCTCCATCTCGGTACCGTAGTAGTTCTTTAGGTTAAACAATCTGCTCCTCCTCAATACTGCGAACCCATACCCAGGGGTCTACCTGTCGACCACTTACGGTGAACCAGGAGTTACCTGGGGTACGAATTTCTTTTCCATCCCATGTTCCTACAATAGTTAGCTCCACTAGATCTCCTGGAGTAATGTCGTAGTAAACAGGCTTTGGCGTTTTCTTCTTTGTAAACCAACCCATGATTACAAACCTATGTTAGTCATTGCGTCATCAATGCGGCATTCCTGGTCGTGTCGCTCTTGAATATCACGGTAGTGCTGTGCTACAAGGTGAATCTCGCGCTGCTTTAACTTGTGAACAATTTGAGGAGTAGGCTGATGTTGGTACCAAGCATTGTCCCAGTGTTCGTTAACCAAGTTGGGGAATATGAGTCCCAGATCCGTAAGTAACTGCTCTACTCCAAGATAACGGTTTCGTAGGTAAGTTTCTCGGGCAACGGCACGGGCCAGTTCTTCTTCTAATTCACGCTTTCTCATAAAAATTCTCCTCGTATCTGTCGGTCAAGTTCATCAAAGTTAATGTAGTCGTAGTAGAAATCTACCACATCGCTATCACGAAGAATAGTTCGGAGTTCTTCGAGGATGCGCTCACGTTCTTCACGCTTAGCATCAGCAATAATGCCTCCATAGGCTTTGAACTGTTCCCACTCACTCATTCTTTATCCAATGCTTTACGTAGCTGGTCGTAATTGTTATTGCTCAGGGTAATTCGGAATGGTGGCGCTCCATTGGCAGGAACCATCCACTCGTCCATCAACATGTCCCCCTGTTTAGGTGTGTAAGGCAACTTGCCGTAAGTACCCTGTAGATCAAGGTCAGCTCCGCAAGTTGCACAGTACGGGTCGCCAAATGAGGATACTCGTTGGTGTATGTGCTCACTCATTCTTTGCTTGCCCACCCTCCGCCTTTAAAGGAGACTGCACTTGTAGCTGGTTTGCGAACCTTCTCCACCTGGCAGTCGTCGCAAAGGATGCGTACAGTAGCGGTCATGGAGTGAAAGACTTCTTCGAGGTGACCACACTCAGGGCATACGTAGTTGTAGCTAGGCACTCTTCATATCTCCAAAGTAGTTTCCAGAGCAGCAGCCATCACATCCATGGACGTTTTCATATCCTTTACCGATTGACTCCAAGTACTTTGCTGAGTCGAGGTCAGGGTGACCAACGCCGTGATTGCAGATTCGCTCCAAGATGTTACGGTCGGTGCGCCAATTCATTGCGGCATCTTTCAACGGGTGGTCGGATGGATGGTCGTGAATCCCACACCCACGACCATCACATGCCGACGTTGAGTGGACGTTCACAAGGTTAATGCCGTCGCCTAGGGATGTGTACCACCCAGTCTGTTCATTCTTTTCTAAAATCATTAGTCGAACGTTGGCTCAGGTAGCTGGGACCAGGTTGCGCGGTACTCGTTAAGCATTGCAGCGCCCTGACGTTTTGCAAAGCGGAAGCCGTCAATGTACGCCTTGTTAATCTCAAGCTGTAGGAGATCTGCTAAAGGAAGGTTTGCCTTCTCGTTTAGTTGCTTTTGTAGTGCAGAGATCTGCGAGTTTCGCATACGGATGATGCCATCCAAATGATTAATGTGAGCGATTAAAGCGTCACGATTGTCCAGTGCCATTTTCTAACTCCTCCTTTAGTCGGTCAAAAGGTCTTTGAGGGACAGTGTCCCCTTGTTCAACGTGCCACTCAAGATGGTCGATCATGTCTTGAGCGGAGTCTGTATAAACTGAGTCTACATCAACAGACACCTCAATGCCAAACCAGTCTAGGTAAGGCTCACACGGAGTGACTTTGCATCCGCAGCAGCAGTACTTCTCTACTCCGTTAACATTCGTTGAGTAGACGTAAACATCGGAGCCGTCTTCACCCCATCGCACGTAGCTCATGTTACCCCTTAAATTCGTAGTAGACGACTTTTTCGGCTAAGTTCATAATCTTCTCAATAATAAGAAGCTGTGAATCAGTCAGCTTGTTGACACTGTTCAGTTCTGCAACCCATAGCTGCATTAGCTCATACAGGTCTTCCATGCCTGATTGGTACCCCTTGGCGTGGTCGTTTGGTTCTTCCTCGTCGATCATTTTACCTGCGTCCACATATCTCCAGGCGTGGGATTAAACACGCTGTTAACTTTGTCGTTAGGGTTTCCGTACCAACGCCACATAGTATTGCCTGGAGCAGCTACTTCTTTCCAAACCTGTCCATCGAACTGAAGTATTTTCCATACTGGTTGCCAGGTGTACAGCTTGTCATAGGTAGTTTTGGCATAATCAATGGCTTCTTGAGCTGCCCCATGATTGAGGCTTCAATGTATTCGTATGAGATCATTCGAATTCCTTGGTGATCATCTGGATAACTTCCTTAGCCCACCAGTTAGACCAGCGGTCTTCTTCCCAAGCGGCTTCCAAGAGGATTGTGATTCGGCCAAGCATCTCAGCCTCTACTTCCATAAGACCCTCCCCCACAGGACCCCATACAGAAGACCCATTGTGATGGTTAATCTCTTTCCAGAGCTCTTTACCAGCCTCTGTCTTTATGTGGTAAGGCACATATTTAGCCATGAAGCTCCTCCTCGTATTCTTTGAGTTCCTGGCGACCAGATGCTGACTTCAAGAACTTCTTTCCATCTGAGGCATAAATATACTCCAGCTGGTATTCCATTGCAACGGACTGGTCGATTGTTATCACATCTGATACATCTGAGATGTTGTTTGTGATGTAGTTCAGGAATATGCCCTGTGCTCGCTTAGGGAACTTCTTGATTGCCAGCAAGTTCTGCTCGTTGACAAAGAACTTCTCCAGGATCTGCATCTCCTGGTCTGCGGTGATACCAAACTTCTTACGGTTTGCCGCCATGACAATACCAAGGTTACGGGCATTTACCATTCCAGGGATACCTCGGACCTTGTCGTAGACCCGTGCTGTGAACTCTGAGGCCACATCCATGGCAGTCCACTCACTCTGAGGTCGTAGATGACGGGTCTTTGGAATCTTCTTGATCTTCTCTGCCACTACTGGCTCGTCAATCAGACCGAATGCTGAGAGGCCTTCGTCGTCACTCCATTTGTTTACCATTTTTCCCTCCTCGGGCGCGGAGCGCCCTAAACAATACGAAGTATTGTTTACTTTGATAGTTACTGTAGTTAAGTAGTTAGGCTTACTTAAGTTACCTTGACCAGCTGTTGATGTTTCACTTTCAGAAACCTTACGAATGATCTTATATACGTTTTTGTATAAACGACCAAGGTTGCGCTTAGTGCGTGTGGTTTTCACCACCCCACGATCTGACAGCACGTTCAAAGCACGCCAAAGGGTGGTGCGGCTCATAGATGTGAGCTCAGTGAGTTCGTCCATCGTCAACCGTACCTCCCCCCAGCGGTCTTCATTAGATTCCAGTACTGAGAGCAGGGACAGTTCACGGGTCTTTAATCCGTGCAAATTGTCTCCTAGCGTCGTGGAGTTACAACTATAGAGGCTCGGTCAACCAAAAGCAAAATTGCGTTGCAAAAAAATCCAGCCGCAAGTGTGACGACGACGATACTTGGCCACGTTGCACCCAGCAACCAGGCGGCTCCAAAGCAAAGAGGGAGAGTAAAAACAAGACGAATAGTACGGGGTTGAGGGAACCACCAAAGAGGGTAAAACAACCCGTTAATCAGTTCCGTAGTAAAGGCAGTGGCCATTCCAGCCAAAATAGTCCAAATCAAGATGTCCATGCGGACAGTCTACTACGAGATACCGTAAATCTGCTTGCCTTCTGCAGTCTCGACATAGTAGGGGGTATCAAATCCAATGTAGTTCTGGATCTCATTACGAAGTCGATCGATACGCACAGATTTAGAGGGGTAGTTTACGGAGAAGGACTTGTTCTGCATTCCTTCCCACTCTCCACCATCATCTGTGAGGTAGCCGTCAAAGTAGTCAGTGGGTGTGTATGCCTGTTCGAACTGAGCCGAGTCAAAGAGTACGAAACGAGTACCTTCATATGTTCGATCTGGGTCGTTGTTAGACGTAAACCAAACGCGGGCCTTAGTAAACCCAGCGGGAGCCTTTGCGGAGAAAGACACTCGAGTCCAGGTGTCCTGGTTTACCGCCAGCGGGTTTCCACCTTGGAACTGAGGTTCTGTTTCTGGACCTGTTGACCACTCGATGTTTACCGACCAGTCTTGGAAAGCGTTGACGTCCTTGATGTACGCCGATGCACTGTAGTACAAGCCAGGAGTGACATCGATGTATTGACTGTACAGAACAGTCGCAGGCTCTTGAGTTACTTCTGCCTTAAGGCATCCTGTAAGAGATCGTGAGTCTTGGTTACTCTGTGTGATAGCCACTGTCGAACCCGACTTATCCCAGTACTCAACACTGCTGATGAAAGTGGGGTTCTTAATCAGGTTCTTCTTACTGGGGTTCAGCGTGATGATTACTCCACGAGGCTCCTGGTAGTCCGAAAATGCCCCTTGCTGGAACTGAACCATGTCGACGTACACGATGTCCGTAGAGGAGAAGTAAACTCCAAGAGAAGCGTATACAGCTCCAACGGGGGCAGTGTGAGTACCTGTGTGGTACCTGGTCCAGCTCTCACCTACAGCGGAGTTCGTATTGAGTGCATCATAAAAGAAATCTTCGTCAATAAGAATTGTCTGACCAAAGCGGTCATACCAAATAAACTCAGCACCGATAGTCTCAGATCCATCCGACAATGTCTCTTCTTTGTAGAAGAGCGAAGCGCTGTATTGCGTTCCAGCACTGACAGGGATAGCCGTCTTAACTGGATCGGCTGTTCCTAAGACCATACCTTTTCCAGGAGTCTCTGCTTTTACTCGCAGACAGTACGTTTCATCCAGTGTCTTCTTAATGACATCATTCTTAAGAACTACTCCGTCAGTGTACGGCGCAATAACAATGTCGGAAGATGTTACGGCCCAGTTTCCTACGGGGTCACCTTCAACCCAGTTAACCAGGTTAAACGTAGCGTCACCAATTGCTGGTAGGAGGTTAACGGTATCCTCAATAACTGCGTCATAGGCAGTCATGCTCTGTACCAGCAGCTCAAGACCAGGGGCTGTGCCCTTCTGGTGGTAGATATCCATCGCGTTTCTAAGAAGTCGACGCTGAGTAGACGTTACAGCCTCAATATCAAGCGTCATTCCAAGTAAGTGGCTACCCAAGTACACTGATGTGGGGCTTGCCCAGTGGACTGCTGTATCAGGGGTAATCAGTGACGCAAAGGTAAGGAACTCGTCAAAAGTAAAGGAGAATGCAGAAAGGAACGTAGAAATCAGTGAGTTATCTTTGAGGCCCGTATCGTGAGCGTCTTTGTTGTACTCATCATTGATTGTGTCTATACCGCTGTTTGTAGCAGTAGTGAGAACTCGAGGCAGCATTGCCATGAATCGTTCATGCGTAGTAGACACGAATGGGTCAACTCGAGTATCGGAATAGAGCAGTACGTCATCTGTACTGTACCCATCAGGAGCAGCACCAGAGTAAACGGCATCTCTACCTACACCCAAAGAGTGTGGGGAGGGCAAAAGTGTGTACGCGTCACCCGCAGGTACCCAGTAAGAAGACTCTGTTTTACGAACCCACGCTCTATAGAACACAAAGCGCCCAGCAATAAGTGGGTGAGTAGATACTGTGGTGGTATCTTCAAAAGCGGTGTTACTGGGAGGGCCTACGGAGGAGTAAACGACAGCTCCGTCTTCCTGAGTCTGTGGGATACCTAGTTGGCTTCGTACCAACCTAAAGTCAGAGTACGTTCCTGTAGGGGTAAGGAACTCCACCAAAACAGTCCTGTAGTCTAGCGCAGTAGCGGTAATTGGTTCCGCAGAGTACGCCAAAGCACTACGGATACCGTAGTACCCGTTTTGGTAGTAAAACTCATTATATTTAGGCATTTAACTAGGGGGTTCCACCATCAACGGTGTTGTTGGACGCGTAAACGCCGTTTTCCAGGTTTTCCAAACGTGCTCGCAGGCCACCTAGGTTAGTCCAGTCTTTTACTGACATATTCATTGCAGAGTTACCCCAGTCAGTGGTTCGCGAAGCGACACCTCCAAGACCGAGCTGCTCTTCAACAGCTACAATTTCGTCATAAGCGGCGTTAACATCCGATGCAATAACCTTGTCTTGGTTGTCGACTCGGTAAATGAAGGATTTAATTGAAGATGGGTAGCTCGCGGCCATTAAAACTCCTAAGGTCTATCTTCTATTTTGCCCTGTTCTGGGCGTTTCTATAGGGCTAACTAGCCAGCTGAGGGCTCAGTAGGAAGATCATCGATCTCATCCCACTCAGCTACGGGCTCAAGTGTTGCTATTGTTTCCAGATTTTTAGCAATATCGTTCTGAGCTTTAATAATAAAGTCTGCATAGCTACGCTTAGCTTCCTCTATTTTAAGTGTGTTTTGTTCAGCTTCTGCTCGTAGTTTTACTACAAGTTCAGCAGCCGAGTTCTTTGGAATTAACATGTTTCTCCTATGTTTTAATGATGTAGTTAACTACGGTGTACGGTTGAAGGACAGGCGTCTTTTGGCTTGGTGCGGCACTATTAGCATTTGATAGACCGACTGTAGCTGTTCCAGATGGCCCAGTTGAAGTGACCACGTGTTGCTCATACGTCACTCCACCAGTACCGCCACCAAACCAAGCCGTACCATTAAGGATGGTCCTAAAGCTATACGACCCCTCAGCGTCTAGGTTTCCATCACCAGCGCTAATAGCAATATAAGATCCAGAGTTTAGACCACCTTGAGCAATATGTCTGTGACTGTGCCCTGTCGACGCAAATTGCGTTGTTCCAGTAAGAGCGTTATCGTGGCTGTGCTGCGGGAGTTCCGTAGAAGCGATGGTGTGCTTAAGCTCACCTGATTTCTCACCAAGAGAGAACGTCTGTGTTAGTCCACCTGTGTCTGTCACAGCCCCAGAACCTACAGGCACACGACCACGTAGGTCTGGTAGGTAGTACGTGGTTCCAGAGTGCACTCCGTACGTATCTCCCAATAGAGTAGCTAGAGCTGGGTACGTTGTGCTAGAGAACGTTCCACCGTTACAGGCTAGCCACCCTGTTGGAGGAGTCGCAACGGCGTACTGAATAATTGCTCCTGTAGGAGTACCTACTGGACTCCATACTGGAGCGCCTGTTCCAGAAGACTGGAGGACTTGACCAGCGGTTCCTGCTGCGCTTATAGCAAGGGCCGAGGACGTTGAGTAAACAACTCCACCGCTAACAGTTGAGAGCGCTGCGTTAGTTCCACCGTTTGCTAACCCAAGTTGCCCACTAACGTGGATTGTAGACCCTCCGAGGCTGACTTTTCCATAAGAAGGCGGGAGGGTTACTCCACCAGAAATAATTACATTCCCAGCAGGTGCCGCAGCCAATCTAGCTAGAGTCTTGATGGTGTCCGCGTAAAGGATGTCTCCAATAGCATACGTTCCGATTCCAGTACCACCGCTAGACGCAGGAAGACCTGCCCCACCCACATCTAGGGCAGTAGTAATGTCGTCGTTAGTTAGTGCGCCAGCTGTTCCTCCCGAACCACCACCAGCTGCACCCGCCAAGTTGTCGGAGAATACGCCAGCCCAAATGGGGTACGCAGGATCGCCACCTTCAAACTGAACCCATACTCCAGCTCCAACGGAGGGGATAGACGATCCAACGATACCTACAGGCCAGGCCCACTGAGTAGGGTTGTCTGCAAGAATCTGAGGGACTTTAACTCGGATTCTGTTTTTCCCTAATGGGTCATCCGTACTAAACACGACTCCACGGTAAATACCGTAGAACCGTGTATTTCCGTAGATGTCTTTTATCATGCCAGAACAGTTACCTTAAAGCGGTAAGTGCTTACGCTAGTACCGTCTTCTGCAGTGATAGTGACGAGGACATCGTTGCTTGTATCTCCGACAGTAATCGCAGAGGTGTAAGAGCCAACAAACGTAATGTCATCAAGAGTGACGGCGTTATCGTTGATTGTGATGCTTGCCTTCTCACTGAGTGCAGTTGCGTTGATCTCCAACTTCTCTGTACCAGCAGGTACGGACAATGTGTAGGAGTAAACCTCACCATTGACAGTTGGGCTAACGATAGCCGCTGCCAAAGTATTGTCAGCACCATCCATAGGAACAAACGTAATTGTGTTTACACGTGATTCCTGAGAAGTAGTATCTGACGTGATTCCTGCTTCAGTAAATACGAAGATCTCGTAAGGCTCACCAATGAGGCTGTTTCGACCAGTTCCGCCTTCGCGGTACAGGCCTGTGACCTTAACGTTGGAGACACCCTCTACCTGACGAATCTTAAACTCAACTTCTTCAGGGGTGATGACATCGCCAAACTCCACGTTGTCGTAAGAGAACTTGTCAACGATTGCCTTGTTGATTGAGGTAGCTACTGTGCCTTGGTTGTACTGAGGAAGAGCGCTGTACTTCAGGTCAACCTGAACCTTTGTGTAGACAGGTTCCAGAACGGTAACAGTAGTACCGATCTGCTTCTTGTCCTCGAGGTACTGGGCGACGAGGTACTTGTAGTTCTCCATCTGAGAAGTTGGGTTTCCGTCGGAGTCCACTCCAGGAGTTTCTTCCGAGCTACCTGTTGCATTTGGCGCGATGTACACGGAGACCGAGCTTCGTGAGCTGGCTACAGCGTTTGTCTTTACAACACCATCGATAGCCAACGAAAGACTAGCAAAGTCATCCAGAGTTACAGCACGGTTCATCGCACGTAATGATCGTGGCGCGTTGTACCGAATTGAATCGTTGCTCTCTGGGTTAGCTCCACCAGTAGCAGCGTACTGGTTGGTTACCTTCATGGTACGAATAACCGTCGCGTTTGTACCGAGTACGGTGTCCCAAGTAGTCAGCGAGTTCGCAGCAACGTTACCTTCTACACCGCCACCAGCAATGTATACGGCCTTAATGCCAGCTTCTCGGTTGGGGATATACCCAGAGATACCATCACCAAAGACAACGCTTACTTCCTCAGTAGCGCTTACCTTTACTTCAAACACACGGGATGAAGGGGTGTAGTCCTGGATGTATTCAACGTAAGTCCACTCTTCCCATTCTGTACCTGTGTCAATAAAGACGCGCACAGTACGGGGGTCAACCTGAACTTCTTTAAGAGCAAATGTCTGGTCGGCTTCTCCACTTGAGTAACCAAGGAGTTCACCAGCAATGTCGTACGGCTTGGCAACAGTATTCGCAGCATTAGCAGCACGTAGGGAGATGTCCTCACCATGCAGAGCCAAGACTGACGCTGTCTCTCGGTAAGGCACCGCAGTGTCTGCCATCGTCGAGAACACAATGTCCTTGATGCTTCCATCAACAGTTACCTGAGTTCGAACCTGAGTTCCCTTAGGAACAACCGTGCTGCCAATGTTGTTAACAAAGGGGCCGCTAACAACAAGCGCGGGGATCTCTGTGTAGACAACTTCTCCACCAGAAGTCCAGTTTCCACCAATGTTGGCAGTTGCCTGACCGTTAGTGAACGTAGACGAGGTGTCTGTGAACCCACCTGGCTTAGCCACTGTAAAGTACTCCGACACAAACTTTCCTGAAGTCTGTACGTTTCCAGTGATTACCTCAGTAATTGTGGCTGCGTAGCGAGTTGCCTCAGGAGTACCTGAGCTACCTGCAAACTCAACCATCCAGTAGCCTTCAACCCAGAATGTGTCATCAGTAACACCAAGGATTTTTGCAGACTTTAGGTTAAGGACATCTGTAGCGTCTACAGTACCATCGGGGTCGTTGACAATTCCCGTCATTGTGACGTAGTCGCCTTCTTCAAAGCCGTGAGCTACAGATTCGTATGTGATCTGTCCAGTTCCAGGAAGACCGCCCTGAACACCAGACACAGTGACTGTGCGAGTATCAGCAACGCTAGTGATTACCTTGTTTGTCAGGTTGTACCCTGCGTCCTTTGTTCCAAGCGAGTTTCCTACGCTCTGAATCTGACGGACGGTAATGTAGTCTCCTACAGCCAGCTGCTCACTCAAGTAGTACGTTGCGGTTGTGCTAGTAATGGTTGCACGAGAAACCACGCCCTCAATGCTCTTTGTTCCTGTAACAGCTACGTTAGACAGGTTGAACGAGGTAGTGGCAGCACCTGTGATGGTGACCTTTTCTCCAACAACGAAGTCATTCCAAGCAGCGTACTGAAGCGAAGTACCAAACACGCGAGCTGCAGAGATTACTGCAATAGTGCCCTCTACTGCTGGCTTGATGGTAATCGTCGCCTTGGTGTTGGTTACAGAGTCATAAGACGTGCTTGACGCAATTACCCACTTACCGTTGTAGTTGTCACCAGCACCAACAGTCGACCCCGTTAGTGTGATTTTCTGCCCACTGTAAGGAGTCAGCGTACGGTTTGTCTCAGAAAGCGTAACAACAAAGGATACGACCTTTGCAGTTCCTGTTCCAGAAGAAACTCCAGTGACGTTTGTCTTTACTGTGAAGGTAGTGTCAGTAGCAGTGTCGATGAGTACGTTTACAAGATTGAGTGTTGCACCGCTTGCAGTACCCAGGCCAGTGATCGTTACGATGTCGCCCGTGGCAAAAGTGTTGTTAGCTGTGTACGTGACAGTTGTACCGTCTCCTACAGCCGCTGTTACAGAAGCAGTCTCGGTGCTATCCACAATTCCTGGAGTAGCAATCGTGGCTACTGGACGGTACCAAACAACGTTCTTACCGAAGTTGTCATAGCCCACGTTAACGACAGGAAATGTTCCGTTAAATACAGAAGTATTGTAGACAAAGGTACGGTCACCCAAAGTAGACGGGTTTGTCTCGTTGGGCATTGAGTTAACCTTGATCCTGTTGTACTTGTCTGCAGCAGGAACTAGGTCAGCAGTGAATGGGTGGTCATTAGGGACAATGATCTTGGCGTAGTTACCTAGCGTGTGGGTAGCATCACCGTCTTCAAGAATTGCACCACCGATTGCTCCTCGGTAACCCTGAGAGCTGTTAGTGATGTCTAAAGTGGTAGACGAGCTAACGTAGCTGGCTGGCTTGTAGCCGTAAGTAGCTGCGATGTTAAGGAGGGTCTCACGCTGAGTAGCAGTAAGGATGTACGACTCGTTAGCAATACGGTCAATGTAGAAGTTGACGAGGTCACCCATGTAAGAGAAGGCTTCAACAAGAGCTAGACCAAAGTCGTTGGGGTCACTACCCTGCCAGTCAGGCACGCGCTCCTGGACGCGCTTAATGAGCTGCTCTCTAATCGCGTAGTAATCACGACCAGTGTAGTCAACTGAAATTGGGACGTTACTAGCTGCAGCAGTCATTACGAGAGCTCCTCAAACGGCGGGTTAATGTCTGAAACAACCATCACGCCAGCCTTGGTTGTAAGTTCATTTTTATTGGGAAGTTGGTACGTTACTTCAACAGAAAGCCTATTGTATTTAACGTCGTGAACAGCGCTAACTGACACCAGAGTAAGAAGCGGAAGCTGGTCTACAAACACCTTGTTTACTTCCCTACGAAGGACTACTTCAAATCCGTCAACGGTGTTAAACAGTGCGTCGGGAACCTTAGTTCCGTAAGTAGGGCGCATAACTCTTTCGCCCAGAGAAGTTTCAATGGCAATGCGCACCCTATTAGACCAGATCATGTTCTGGTCTTTAGTGGTGTTAATCTTCCCTGTCTGAACGTTCAGACTAAAAGGAAGTAGAAGGGCTTCTTCTGACATTGTTATCCTGCGCTCTGCCATCTGTTAGGCGTACGTAAATAGCCTTGGTTTGATTCTGAGGGGTACTGGTTGTAGTCCGTAAGTCGTACCGAATCCATGTTGAAAGCCAAGCGGGCCGCTTCGCCTTCAGAATTCGTCTCACTTAAGTTTACCGTGCCTTGCCCATCCTTGCTCCTAGTTCTAAAAGGAGTTTCTACGACAGCGTCTCCAATACCGTCTGTAGACACAGCTAGCTCAACCATGTAATCCCCAACCTGATGGAACATGTGGTGAACAGAGTTAATGAGCCAGAATCCGTCCGTGATGTTTCCTGTACCAGCAACGTAAACCGTCCCATAAGGACGTAGGCGAGGGTCTCCCTGGCCTTTAATGGTTGCGGGGATACCAAATCGAGACAGCGCAGCAGCTGCAGCGGCAGCTTCTTTTGCGGCTTCCAGAGAGTTGATCACTCGGTCAGTTCTAAACTCTGAAAAAAGAACGTCGCTGTTTGTCTCACGCAGGTTATCGCCACTATCCGCAGGACTTGCGGAAGAGAGATAGACCTCGTTGGTCTCGGGATCGACACCACCGACATTCTTAACCGTACGGAAGTTCTGTGAACTTTCAACATTGTCACCGTAGATGATCTTGAATTCGTCTAGTGTGCGATCAAGGTATTGTGTGTTAAACGGCGCACTAGCGTTTCCTAAGGAAAGTATAGGAGCGTTGGAGAAAGTCATGTTAAGGAGTTTGTCAATGGGGCGGAAGACCAGGGTCATTCCATCAATGATGACTCCGTAACCAATTCTCTTTGCCTGCTCCTGAATCCACTCCCAGTAGGAGTTTCCAGTTATGGCAAGCTGAGGGAAGATCATGGGGTGTGGATCTGAGATTACGTTAAACCCAAATTCCCTAGCCAGCGTGGTCACGGCAGCAGGTACTGTCTGGTTTTCAAACACCCTAGTCGCACGCTGCTTTAGGGGAA
>FUWD013283793.1_pt10 | contig 13429 bp, 11 predicted proteins | sample 1063281 | NCBI WGS metagenome assembly FUWD01 (sample SAMEA79048168, study PRJEB19326) | metagenome | biome: marine
AAATACTCATTGTTAAACTCATAGCGATGTCTATGTCTTTCGCTAATCATGTTTTTTTGTAAGCTTTAAATACATTAGATCCTTCCGAAATTTCGCAGTCCCAAGCTCCCAATCGCATGGTGCCACCTTTTTTTGTAACTTCCTTTTGATCCTCCATTAAACAAATTACAGGATGAGAAGTATGTTCGTTCATTTCTGTAGAGTTCGCTTCTGCCAAACCTAAAACATTTCTAGAGTACTCTATAACCGCCATTTGCATACCCAGACAGATTCCAAAAAATGGAATATTATTCTCTCTTGCATATTGAACCGCTTTAATTTTACCTTCAATACCTCGGTCTCCAAACCCAGGAGCAACTAAAATTCCATTCAGTCCCTTCAAATGTTCAGAAACATTTCCAGGAGTTAGATCTTCTGAATGAATCCAGCGAATAGTAACCTTGGTTTCATTGGAAGCGCTAGCATGAATTAATGCTTCAGTAATAGATTTGTATGAGTCTTGTAATTCTACATATTTACCAATAAGACCAACTTCAACTGTTGATATTGGATTTTTATATTTTTTTAAGAAATTATTCCAAACGGTTAAAATTGGTTGTTTTTCTTCACTTAATTGTAGTTTTTTAAGAACAACAGTATCTAAGCCTTCCTCAAACATTAAGTTAGGAACATCATAAATAGTAGATGCATCTAAAGATTGAATTACATCCTCTTTTTTTACATTACAAAATAATGCTAATTTCCTTTTTATATCATCAGAAATTTCATGTTCGGTTCTGCAAACCAGTACATCAGGATTTACACCACTCTGCATTAATGTTTTTACAGAATGTTGTGTAGGTTTTGTTTTAAGCTCACCAGCTGCAGCTAGATAAGGAATTAGCGTTAAATGAATAACTATTGCATTTTCTTCACCCAGTTCCCATAGTAATTGACGAACAGATTCTACATATGGTAATGATTCAATATCACCAACGGTTCCTCCAATTTCTGTTATTACAATATCATAATCACCAGTATTTCCCAATATTTGCACACGGTGTTTTATTTCGTCAGTTATGTGTGGAATTACCTGTACTGTTTTTCCTAGGAACTCTCCTTTTCTTTCTTTATCAATAACAGATTGATAAATTCTCCCCGTAGTAACATTATTTGCCTGTGAGGTAGGAATATTTAGAAAACGCTCATAATGTCCCAAATCTAGGTCTGTTTCAGCACCATCATCTGTTACATAACATTCACCATGTTCGTATGGATTCAATGTTCCAGGATCTATATTTATATAAGGATCTAATTTTTGAATGGTTACAGAAAATCCACGTGCTTGTAGAAGTTTTGCTAAAGATGCAGCTATGATTCCTTTTCCAAGCGAAGAAGTTACGCCTCCAGTTACGAAAACGTATTTGGTGTTGTTCATGTTTTGTTAGGTTTGAGCAAAAGTACTAACTCTTGATTTTCTCACAAACAAAAACATCAAAAAACATTTAAAAACATTTAATAAAACCCCCTATTAGGAAGGATTATAAATATTTTTAATTTTTTTAGACTTAGTATTTGTCAAAAATAAAAACAGTTGTATATTTGCGCACGCTTTTAACGAGGTGAATATCGTTAAATAACAAACTAATAGTAAGAATACTTTTTAAAAATATATACAATGCCGAAAAGAACGTTTCAGCCATCAAAAAGAAAGAGAAGAAACAAACATGGTTTCATGGAAAGAATGGCCTCTGCTAATGGTAGAAAGGTATTAGCTCGCAGAAGAGCAAAAGGAAGAAAAAAAATATCTGTTTCATCTGAATCTAGACCAAAAAAATAATGATTAACAATTGTTAATAATATGGGTGTTGCTTTTTTAAGTAACACCTTTTTTTATACCATCTATCGAAGTATTTTTACAAAACGAAAAAAAACATTAAAACAGAATCATGCCCAAAAGAGAAGATTTAAAATCTATTTTAATCATCGGTTCAGGTCCAATAGTAATAGGCCAAGCTTGTGAGTTTGATTATTCAGGATCACAATCTCTGAGATCTTTGAGAGAAGATGGAATTGAAACGATATTAATTAATTCTAATCCGGCAACTATCATGACAGATCCCTCAATGGCTGATCATGTGTATTTATTGCCATTGACTACGAAGTCTATTTTAAAAATCCTAAACGAACATCCTCAAATAGATGCTGTGTTGCCAACTATGGGAGGTCAAACTGCACTAAATTTATGTATTGAAGCAGATGAGAAAGGAATATGGGAAGATAATGATGTAAAATTAATTGGTGTAGATATAGGTGCCATTAATATTACTGAAGATCGAGAGAAATTTAGAGAACTAATGGGTGAGATTGGAGTAGGAATGGCTCCTCAAGCCACAGCTACTTCATTTCTAAAGGGAAAAGAGATAGCTCAAGAGTTTGGTTTCCCATTGTGTATCAGAGCTTCATACACCTTAGGTGGTGCTGGTGCTGCCATTGTATATGAGGAGGGAGATTTTGATAAATTACTACGAAGAGGTCTTGAAATTTCGCCTATTCATGAGGTCATGATAGACAAGGCGATGATGGGTTGGAAGGAGTATGAATTAGAATTATTGAGAGACAAGAATGACAATGTAGTTATTATTTGTTCCATAGAAAATATGGATCCAATGGGTATTCATACAGGTGATTCAATTACTGTAGCGCCGGCGATGACACTTTCTGATAAAACTTTTCAGAAAATGCGAGACATGTCTATTAAGATGATGCGAAGCATTGGTGATTTTGAGGGTGGGTGTAACGTTCAGTTTGCGGTATCACCTGACGAAAAAGAGGAGATTATTGCTATAGAAATCAATCCTCGTGTTTCCCGTTCTTCTGCACTGGCTAGTAAAGCTACAGGATATCCAATTGCAAAAATAGCTACAAAATTAGCTATCGGTTATACTTTAGATGAGTTAGACAATCAAATTACGAAGTCTACATCGGCATTATTTGAACCTACATTAGACTATGTTATTGTTAAAATTCCTCGTTGGAACTTTGATAAGTTTGAAGGATCAGACAGAACTCTAGGTCTTCAAATGAAAGCAGTTGGAGAGGTGATGGGTATTGGAAGATCTTTTCAAGAAGCACTTCATAAAGCTACACAATCGCTTGAAATTAAAAGAAATGGGTTAGGAGCCGATGGAAAAGGGTACACAGACTATAATCAAATCATAGATAAGTTAACTAATGCTTCATGGGATCGTGTTTTTGTAATTTATGACGCCATAGCGTTAGGGATTCCTTTGAGTCAAATATATGATATCACAAAAATTGATATGTGGTATCTTAAACAGTACGAAGAGTTATTTCAACTTGAAAAAGAAATAGCTACCTATACCATAGATTCTTTAGACAAAGAGCTATTGTTAGAAGCTAAGCAAAAAGGATATGGAGATCGCCAGATAGCTCACATGCTGGGTTGTTTAGAAAGTCAAGTCTATAAAAAAAGAGACCAACTTAACATTCAAAGAGTCTACAAATTAGTTGATACTTGTGCTGCAGAATTTACAGCCAAAACACCTTATTATTATTCTACTTTTGAGAATGCTGTTGAAACAGCTTCTGGAGAGGTGTATGTTCATAATGAAAGTGTAGTTACAGATAAAAAGAAAATTGTTGTTCTTGGATCTGGGCCTAATAGGATAGGGCAAGGAATAGAGTTTGATTACTGTTGTGTTCACGGAGTTTTAGCAGCAGCAGAATGTGGTTACGAAACCATCATGATAAACTGTAATCCTGAAACTGTTTCTACAGATTTTGATATCGCCGACAAATTGTATTTTGAACCTGTCTTTTGGGAGCATATTTATGACATTATCAGACATGAAAAGCCCGAGGGAGTCATTGTTCAGTTAGGTGGCCAAACAGCTCTTAAATTAGCTGAAAAACTAACCAAATATGGAGTTAAAATAATTGGTACTAGTTTTGAATCACTAGATTTAGCAGAAGATAGAGGTAGCTTTTCTACTCTATTAAAAGAAAATAATATTCCTTTTCCAGAATTTGGGGTTGCAGAATCAGCAGATGAAGCACTTGTCTTAGCAGATGAATTAGATTTTCCAATATTGGTTAGACCTTCATATGTTTTAGGAGGTCAGGGAATGAAAATTGTAATAAACAAAGAAGATTTAGTAGAACATGTAGTAGATCTACTACGTAAAATACCAAATAATAAACTATTGTTAGATCATTATTTAGATGGTGCTATAGAAGCTGAAGCTGATGCCATTTGTGATGCTGATGGTAATGTATATATTATTGGTATTATGGAACATATAGAGCCATGTGGTGTTCACTCTGGAGATTCAAATGCAACTCTACCAGCTTTTAATTTAGGTAATTTGGTCATGCAACAAATTATAGACCATACTAATACAATAGCTACTAAATTGAATACTGTTGGATTAATTAATATTCAATTTGCAATAAAAAATGACATAGTTTATATTATTGAAGCCAATCCAAGAGCATCAAGAACAGTACCTTTTATAGCCAAGGCATACAAAGAACCTTACGTAAATTATGCGACTAAGGTAATGTTAGGAGAGAAAAAAGTAACTGATTTTAACTTTAATCCACAACTTGATGGGTACGCAATTAAACAGCCAGTATTTTCATTTAACAAGTTTCCAAATGTAGATAAGACATTAGGACCTGAAATGAAAAGTACAGGAGAAAGTATTCTATTTATTGAGAACCTTAAGGATGATGAGTTTTATAATTTATATTCTAAACGTAAGATGTATTTAAGTAAATAAGTACCAATACTGAAGTAACAAAAAAAGCAACCCTAAAGGTTGCTTTTTTTGTTAATGATTTAAATAGTTTGGAGATCTTAAAACTGAATATTTAATAATTCTCCACTTATTTGCAACATAGATATCTCTGCTATTTTTGCAGCATATTTTGCCTGATTTCTATTCAACTCTGAATTGATGAAATTTAATTGAGCTTGTCTAAATTCTATAGATGTGGCCTGACCAAGTTTGTATTTTTCCTGAGTTCTAGTAAAATTATTTTTAGAAGTAAGAATATTGTTTTCCTGAACTTGGAAAATTGTTAATTTGTTTTGATAATCGTCCCAAGCATTATTAAAATTACGTTCAATGTTTATGATCATAGATTCTTTTTCTAGTGCCCTATTTTCTAAATCTATTTTTGCATTGTTAACTCGGGTAGCTGTTGAACCACCATCAAATAAATTCCAGCTTAAATTAAGACCGCCAGAAAGACCAGTGTTAGTTGATACTGCTACAAAAGAAGCAGCATTGTTATTTCCTTTATTCCATCCGTAAGCCCCTGTTAGTCCTATGCTTGGTAAGTATCCAGATTTATTAGCTTTGATAATAAATTCATTAATCATAATATTTTTATCTAGCTGTAATAGCGTAACATTATTTGATTTCATTTTATTTATTAAGTCGTTTTGATCTACATCTAATTTAAAATCAATAGAGGTTTCTACATTAAATTCTGAGGTAATTACATTTCCTAAAACTACATTTAAATCACGTTTCGTATTTGCCAATTGTTGTTTTGCATTAATTAGATTAATGCTATCATTATTTACATCAACCTGTGCATTTAACACATCTAACATCGTCCCTTGTCCATATTCAAATTGATAATTGGCTCTTTTAATTCTATCCTTTGAAATAGTTAGAGTTCTTTCTAGAACGTCTACACTTTCTGACACCTGAGCTACATTGTAATAAACTGCATATAATTGAGCGATTGTATTTTCTATAGTCTCTCTAGCCTGTAATTCAGATAATTTATAAGTCTCTTTTAACCTCTTATAATTATAATATCTTCCTAATCCGTCAAATAGTGTGTAATTTAAATTTATAGAAGCGTTGTAACGAGAACTTTTAGCACCATTTAATTGAGTAGATTCTCCATTTGCAAATTCTGCTTCAATATTATCTTTATTAAAAGTAGCACCTGATGAGCTTGTAACAGTTGGTAGGTAGCCAGAATTTAAAATACTAGCATTATTCTTTGCAATTTTTTTAGTGTTGGAAATAATTTTGATTCCATAATTATTTTTTAGGGCTAATTCAATAGCTTCAGAGACTGTTACTATTTTTTGAGCAGTAACAGAACTAATATAAAACGATAAAAAAACTATGATTATTTTTCTAATTTTCATCTGATAAATTTATTCTCTAGTGACACGTTCTACTTCTTCTTTACTAATTCTATTTCCTGTTTGTAACCATTTTAATGTTGTTTTTACATTATTACTAAAAGATAGGAATATTGGTAAAACAATAAGGGTTAAAACTGTGGCAAAACCAATACCGTATGCAATAGATATAGCCATAGGTATTAGAAATTGTGCTTGTCTACTTTCTTCAAAAATTAGAGGTGCTAAACCAGCTACAGTGGTTATTGAAGTAAGAAAAATAGCTCTAAATCTTGCACGACCTGCCTCATATAGAGCATCATCAAAAGGCAGCCCTTCTCTGAGGTTATTATTAAATTTTCCAATTAATACTAGACCGTCATTTACCATAATACCAATCAAAGCTATGATACCAAGCATCGATAAAATATTTACTGGATAATCGTGTATCCAATGACCCCAGGCCACAGCAGGTAAACTGAAAGGAATTAAAAATAATAGCAATAGGGGTTGGCTATAGCTTCTAAATGTAAATGCAATTACAATATAAATTAATAAAAGAGCAGCTAGTCCAATAGGGGTTAATGAATCTGTAAGTTTAGATTGCTCTCTGTTTTGTCCCTCATATGATGGGGTTACTGTAGGGTATTTTGCTAAAATTCCAGGCATGATATCGTTTTTGATTTCTGCCATAATATCTGTTGAACTTGTTTTTTTTGGGTCTTTAATGTCTGATGAAACTTGAATTTCTCGCCTGCTCTCCAAGTGATTAATAGCAACATCTCCACGCTTTATCTCATAGCTAGCTATTTCTTTGAGAGGTACTCGATTTCCATTTGGAACAAGGATTCGCATGTCATCTAAATTTTTGATAGATGATCTTCTTTCTCTATCGTATCTAACCCATACTCGAATTTCATCTTGTCCACGCTGAAAACGTTGTGCTTGAGATCCAAAAAATCCAGCTCGAACTTGACTCATGACCGTTCTTAAATTTAAGCCCAATGCATAAGCTGTTTCGTTAAGTTTTAATTGTATTTCTTTAATTCCTGAAGGATCATTATCTGTAACATCTTTTAAAGAAGTATTGTCTTGTAGATGTTTTTTTAATTCAGATTTTACTGCTTTAAGTTCAGTAATATTATTTCCTAACAGTGAGACTGAAACTGGTCTTCCTCCAAAATTACCTCCGCTACCAAATACTAAACTTTCTATTCCAAAAATAGGTCCAACAAGTTCTTCTATTCTATTTGTAACTAGTGAAGAAGTAATCTCATTCGGACGTTCCTCGCCTGGAAGCAAGTTAATGGTTAAGGATGCAGCAGAGGAACCTGGCCCAATTTTTTTGATAAAATTTTTCACCAAGTGATTTTCAGGATTTTCACCCAAATATTCATTATTAATTTGGTTGGTAGCTTCAATTGATTTTTTTTCAATATATGAGATGATACTATCAGTTACTTTTTCATTAGTACCGTTTGGCATGTTTAACGTGATACTTATTCGATCACTAGCTATTTGAGGAAAAAATGCCCCTCGTATGATTCCACCACCAAAACTACCACCTGTTAATATTAAAAATACAATGAACAGAGAAAAGGTTAGAAATTTATTTTGAAGCGTAAATCGAAGACTTGGGCTGTATAGTTTATCTCGAAGCCATTTCATTATTTTGTCTCCGTAGGTATTAATTAGTCTTAGTTTTGAGAAAATACGTTGAAATAACCCCGCCAAACCATTTTTTTGAATATTTTTTTGCTTACGTAGCGCTTTAGAATGAGCTAGATGGGCAGGTAGTATAATGAGTGCTTCTACCAAGGATACGGCCAAAGTTAAAATAACAATTACTGATACCTCTCCGAAAAAGTCTCCGATCATTCCGTCTAAAAACAAGAAAATAGCAAATGCTATGATGGTGGTTAAAATGGCAGATAAAATTGCAGGGAGTACCTCCATAACACCATCAACGGCTGCTTGCTCTGGTGTTTTCCCTTTTTCATAATGTTGATAAATATTTTCCGCAATAACAATTCCATCATCTACCAGAATTCCAATGACTATAATCATTCCAAAAAGTGATAAAACATTAATGGTTACATTAAAGTAGCCGGCAAACATAAACATCCCCAAAAATGCAATAGGTAAACCAAATGCAACCCAAAAAGCCAAACGCGTGTTTAAAAACAATGATAAAAACATCAAAACCAATATCATTCCAATAATGGCATTTTCTGTTAAAAGTTCTGTTCTCTGAACTAAGGTTGTAGATAAGTCACTTACAACATTTAATTCTACATTATCATATTTTTGATTAAACTCTTCTATGTATTCATTTACCTTATTTGCTGATGAAATTAAATCTTCTGAATTGGTACTAGTGATGGTGATATTTATAGATAGATTTCCATTAAAATAAGTTGCATTAGGAGTTTCTGAAAATTGATCTTTTACTACCGAAATATCTTTAAGTTTAATAATCCTTCCTGAAGGATCAGACTTTACAATGAGGTTAGATAATTCCTTTGCATAATAAGTTCTAGAATTAGCACGTATTAAGTATTCTTCTGAATCTGTTTTTATAGTACCTCCTGTTGTAATTAAGCTAGATTCATTTATTGCTTGTGAAACTTCAGCAAAAGACAGATTATAGGCGAGTAGGCTAGTTTCATTTATTGCTATTTCTATCTCTTCTTCAGGGTAGCCGGTGGTTTCTATTTGGGAAATCCCGTCTATAGCTCTTAAATCGTTTTCAATTTGCCTGCCAATTTGTTTTAATGTTACTAACGGAATTTTATCTCCACTTACAGAAAAAGTAATGGTAGGTCTAGCAGGTTGTCTTTTAGCTACAACCAGTGGTTCCATTCCTACTGGAAAAGACGGAACTCTATCTACGGCATTTTTAACTTCCAGGAGCATGAAGTCTATATTTTTTCCTTTTTCTATTTCAACATTTATACTACCACTATTTTCTCTTGAAGTAGAGGTAACTCGCTCTACACCATTTAGTCCTTTTAGATTGTCTTCTATTTTTAGAACGACTCCTTCTTCAATTTCTTGAGGAGAGGCACCTGGGTAGGTAATATTTATATTAATATTTTTAGAATCTACAAGTGGAAAGTAGGATGATTTAAGGTTATAGGCACCTACAAAACCAAAAATTAAAAAGGCAATAACTACAATATTTACAGCTACACTATGCTTAATAAAATAAGTAACAAGCTTTCTCATATCTCTTATTTTGTTTTGGTTATATTTTCTTTTAGACGCTGTAATGGTTTAACTGACATGCCAACAAAGGCTCCGGGAAAAGGATTTGATAATATAATAGTCTTGTCAGGGATATTTTTCAAGACCACTTTAGTTTCTGAAAAGTAGGTGGGTGTTACCTCCATAATATCTAAAACATTATCTCTAACTATAAAAATTTTTATTTTCGTCTAGTAATAAACTCCTATTGATTTCAATAGCATTTGGCTCATTTTTAGCATTTATTTTAGCTTCCAGATACATTCCTTCCTTCAAAGAACTATTTTTTATTTCTATAAATACGGCAATTGTTTGTGTATCAGTATTAACACTACCGTTTATTCTAGAGATTTTACCCGTATACTTTTCAGTATTTTCAAGATTGTTTAATTGAACGTTCTCACCAATTTTCAGCAAACTTGCATAATTTTTACCTAGAGAAACTTCCATTTCATATATAGAAGGATCTATGTATTCGCCTAGTTTTTGATTGTTTCGAATTAGAGTTCCTTCAGTAACTAAAGATTCTGTAAGTATTCCTTTAAATGGTGCTTTAATAGTATATTTAGTCAATCGTTCTTCTAAGTTTTTTACACTATAGTAGTTAGAAACAATACCTCTACCTGTAATAAAATAGTTTTCTTTTTCAGAACTCATTTTTGGTAACTTTGGAGTTGTTTTATCTAAGTCAAAACTTTTTATGTAGTCTTGCCATTTGGGGTAAATATCAGGAAAATCTAATCGTAGATCAGCCATGATAGCAACTATAGAGTTGTATAAATTACTTTTTGCAGACTGCACACTAGAGTAGTACTCTGTATTGTTAATAGTAATAAAAATTTCATTTTTGTTATATTTTTCTCCTGGTTTAAAAAGTTTAGAGGCGGGTTTGAAAATGCCCTGTACTTCCGAATATATTTCTAACCTTCTTTTAGCAATTAGGTTTCCGTTAGCAGGAATAATGATGGGTATTGTGCTGTTCAAGACAGTATCTACATAAACAGTTTTTATAACTTTAGGTGGTGCTTTTCTAATAGTATTTTTGTTACTAATAATTAACTTTGAGACATACACAGAAGCAATTATAAGTAGTACCCCCAAAAGTGCCAGAATTATCTTTCTCATTTAAAATAGTGTTAGTTTTTCGACAAATTTAACTTTAAGGATAAAATTAGATGTTAAATAAAACCTAAAGTGATACTTAAATCTAGAAATTAAATAGTGTATAAATTTCTATTAAAACATAAAAAATTGTAGCTCTTTAAAAAACAGTTGGATAGATTTAAACTAGTTAATACAATGCCTTAGCGTTTTTTTTTAAGCTTTCACATAAATGTGTGAATATTTAAAGATAAGATTATTAGAATTTTACAATCAAAGTATGGTAAAGATTAATTAAAGAATTTTATTATATTTACGTACACACATCTTAAATCATTAAAAAAATTTGAATTTTAAAAATCCTTGTTTATTTGTTTTTCTAATATTTTTGTCTTTTTCAAATGCAAAGGCACAAAAATCTTCAGTTTATGATGTTGCTAGAAATGGTTCCTTAGTTGAAATTAAGGAACTAGTAAATAATGACTCAGATATTATAAATAAAACTAGTAAAGAAGGCTATTCTGCTCTAACATTAGCTTGTTATTATGGTAATAATGAGGTAGCTTCTTATTTGATTCAAAACGTAAATAATATCAATTTAACAAGCGGCTATGGCACACCTTTAATGGCTGCTTCAGTAAAAAAAAATAATTATTTGGTGAAATTACTTTTAGAAAATAATGCCAATCCTAATTTAACAGATCAAAATAATTCTACAGCATTACATTTTGCTGTAATTTTTAATCAACAAGAAATTATTGAGCTGCTAATGAAGTATAAAGCTGACCCAAACATAAAAGATAATCGAGGAAATACAGCCCTAGATTACGCAAAAATTACAAACAATAATAAATTTATCCAACTCTTAAAATAATACAATTATGAAAAAACATTACTCTTATTTTTTACTATTATCTCATTTACACTTTCTGCACAAACTACTCACAATCTAGATTGGGCAAATGATGGAAGTAGTAATAATCAACAAATAACTATTGATGTAGGAGACACAATTATATGGACTTGGGGTTCAGGGACACATAATCTAAGAGCTACTTCTGGAACAGAATCATTTGATAGTGGTTATTTTACTGGTGCAGGTAACACATTCACCTATACTTTTAATCAAGTAGGATCTACTGATTATGTTTGTGATCCTCATGCAGGTAATATGAACGGAACGGTAACTGTTACCTCAACTGCCGGAATTTCTGAAAACAACTTATTAAGTTTTGAGATGTACCCAAATCCTGTATCAGATTTATTAAACATTCAGTTACCAACGGGTACTGAAAAAGCAGAGGTTTCTGTTTTTGATTATACAGGAAGATTGGTGTCATCAAAAACAATCTCATCTAATGATACAGCAATTGATGTTCAAAAATTTCTAAAGGAATTTATATGATTAGAGTAGCTACCAATACTAAAATTGGAGTACAAAGATTCATAAAAAAATAATAGTTCCTATTTTTAAAAAAAAACACCGGTTGTGAAAACAACCGGTTTTTTTTTACATTTTTTCAGTTAAGTATCGTTCTAGTAGCCTAAAAATTAGTGTAGAAATTGTTTTATGTGTCTTACGTATTGTTTTTGGTCGAAAAAGTTGATTTCATTATTTTAAAAAATATATATTTAATACTAAATATTTTAAATTTTTAATGATGACCTTCACTAGAAAAATAACACTTATAATTTTTTTGACTACTTCATTTTCTTTGTTTTCACAAAGTTTTTCTACTGGAACACAAACATTACTCTCAGGATTAACTGCTAATATTACAATAGATGGAGAAACTTTTACAACAACACTAACGTTAACTGGCCCGTCTGATGTTTGGTTTGCTATTGGTTTTGGAAATGAAGAAATGAATGGGACTGACATTTTTATGACAGATGGAAATACAATCCGAGATGCTTTTTCAGAACCAGGCCCGTCTACTTCTTTAGAGAGACCAATACCACCTGCAGATGATTCCTCAAATGAAAGTGGAGACTGGACTTTAATTTCAAATACTGTATCTGATAATGAAAGAACCATTGTAGCTACCAGAAATAATGATACCCAAGATTCACAAGATTATGTTTTTAGTGCTTCAGCTGGTTCGTTATCTATAATTTATGCGATGGGAGGTACCTCAACATATGCATGGCATGGTCCGGAAAATAGAGGTGGTACAGCACTAAGTGTTACCACTTTAGGAATCAATAAAAATAGTTTATTATACTTTGAAATATACCCAAACCCTGGATTAGATGTATTAAATATTCAATTACCAACAGGTTTTGAAAAAGCAGAGGTTAGTGTTTTTGATTACACAGGAAGATTGATTTTATTAAAAACCATCTCATCTAATAATACTGCAATAGATGTTCAAAAAATTTCGAAAGGAATTTATATCATTAGAGTAGCTACCAATAGTAAAATTGGAATACAAAAATTTATAAAAAAATAATAGTTCTTTTTTTAAATAAAAACTGGTTGTGAAAATAATTGGTTTTTTTTATCCCTTTTTTAAAGTTAGTTTTGTAGAAAATAGTCCCTTAAGCTAAAAATATGAACTATATACTTTTTGATAGTGATGTTAGAAACTCACTATTACCTTTTACCTATACTAGACCTGTAGCAGATATTCGTATTGGAGTTTTAACCATTCGTGAAAAATGGGAAAAATTTTTAGGTTTTACGACAACAACTATTACAGAAGAATATTTAGAAGCTAAATACCCAATGGTAGAGCTAGAAGAAAATGTATTAATTAATGCTTCTTTTTTACCAACAAAAAGTTTGGTAGAACAGGTAAGAAACTTATCAGAAAACCAAGCAATTTTTAAAGGTGAACAAGTAATTGCTTTTTTTACTTCTGACACTCAAGAGCATGTAGATTTTGATTCTTATGAACAAGTAGAGTTTAAAGAAGAAGTTCTTCA
>FUWD013239951.1_pt4 | contig 13422 bp, 8 predicted proteins | sample 1063281 | NCBI WGS metagenome assembly FUWD01 (sample SAMEA79048168, study PRJEB19326) | metagenome | biome: marine
AGTATATTCATCAGAACTACAGCAGCTGTAACTTCCTGAGTTCTTTCATCAAGGGCAATATGCAATTTAATCCAAGATTTTCGAGTTCTAGATCGATGTACTTTGTCCTTCCACTCTCCCTCTCCTAAAATTTTGAGACCTGAAGAGTCTATAATTAAATCAGTAGGTCTTCTCTGGCTCAATTTAGGTAAGCGAGCTGCTGCCTCTGCAGCTCGCTTACAGAAAACAGTATAATGAGGAGAGCGTTGATCTTTCTTCATGAGCTTAATAAGCGAATCTAAAAAACCTTGTAAAGCTCTTAGAGTACAACGGTAAAAAGTCTTTAAAAACCAACCAGCTTGGATAACAGAAGAAGAAAAAGCGGGCCGACCCCGTTTTTTCTTCTTCACAGTCCATTGATTAAAAGTATCTTCGTCAATCCAAAGAAAAATGTTTCCTCGATTAACCAGTTTTTTGTTATATTCTTTCCAGTTACGTTTAACGTAGCTCATCTTTGGACTCCTGTTTTTGTCGATTAGGAGTCCATTTTCATTTATACGCTTATTTTCTTAAATATTTATTTGTCTGAATCGGTCGATTTTGATTAAATCAACAACGCCATTTAAAAGAAAGATGGCGGAACTAAACGCACTTAGTAACAATATAGAAACATAATTTAATGTTTTTTAGTGCTGCGTGCATATCTAATAACCTATTAAGAATCCATCTGCAAAATATAAGAAGTTGCTATCATTGTCATTAGCGTATTCAAGAACAGTCAAAATCAGCTTTTTACTTCTCAAGCCCATAAAAGTTCATTTTTTAAGATTTTACTAATTCATTTCAATTCTATTTATTTGTAGCTTGATATCCGCTGTATGGTGGAGTTGGACTGCCCAGAAGAAAGTGCTGCAAAAAGCCGGTAAGCTCAAGCACATCGTATGACATTTCTGAATTATAAATAGGAACGAGGGGGAGGTTTTGAAGAAAACAGAGTTTCTTTTTTTTCTTCCTTTCTCTAAGCTTTCAAAAAAAAATTAAAGGTCCTATGTATTTTAAACTTTTATTCTTACTTATTTTTTCGTCTACTTTTTTATTGGCGGGAGGGGAAAAACCTTGGACTTTAGTCAATGACCCTGATCAAAAACCTTATCTAGGTCATTTTGAATCTCAAGAAAAAGAACGAGTTGTTCAAGCAGTTGATCAAAGCTTACGCTATTTAAAAAGATCTGCTTCTAAATTTCATTATCCTAAACAAGGGATAAGCCACGACTTAACTCTGAGAAGTTTAATCCGTTTTAAAGAACTCTTGCAAGGACCTTTGATAGGGAAAAAACTAGATCAACAAATTAAAAAAGAATTCAATATCTTTAGATCTATTGGAAAACAAGAAACAAAACGTGTCTTATTTACAGGTTATTATGAACCTCTCTATGAAGGCTCTAGAAACCCAAGCCCAGTTTATAAATACCCTCTCTATAAGATGCCTTCTGATCTAGCACTCAACCGCAAGGGGAAAGTGATTGGTCGTAAGAGAGCTGATGGCACGCTTGTGACTGAATATTGGACACGGCAAGACATTGATCAGAGAGGTAAATTAAAAGGGAAAGACTTAGAGATTGTTTATTTAAAAGATCCGTATGAAGTCTACATGGCGCAGTTTCAAGGATCAGTGGCTATTAACCTAGAAGACCACAAAATGATTCACTTGGGGTACGCAGCCCGCAATCGCTCGACAGTGGGTTTTAGTCTCCCTATGGAACTCTTTAGAGATCAGAAGCTCACAAAGAAAGAGCTTTTGCCTCACCTAGTTGCTCAATACTTTAAAACGAATCCCGAAGACCTCCCTAAGTATCTCAAAAAAAATACGAGTTATGTCTTTTTTAAAGAGAGAAAAGAAGCCCCCTTAGGAGCGTTAAGTGTTCGTCTTATTGGAGGAAATGCGATTTCAACAGATAATACTCTTTTTCCAAAAGCTGCTTTAGCTTTTGTTGATCTCAAACTCTATAAAAATAAGAAGCTTCATCCCTTTCAACACTTTGTCCTTAATCAGGACACTGGAGGTGCTATTCGAGGACCTGGGCGTTGTGAGATCTTTTTTGGTACAGGAGAAGAAGCTGAAACAAAAGCATGTGAGATGTACTCAGAAGGACATCTCTACTTCTTCTTTTTAAAAGAGTAAGTTAAGAGGCGCTCACTTGTGTTTGATCCAGATAAATCAAATCTTTCATGACATTAAAGGCTTCTAGAAGCTGCAAGTCATTTTCACTGCCCTTATATTCTACATCAGATTCCTCGATCTTTTTTAAGTGAGATAAGAAATTCTGATAGTCCTTATTAGCCTCAACACGGTCTGTAGAGTTTTTCTTCAAGGTAGGTAAGTGTTGTGTGTAGGTTGTTAATTGTTGCTGCAAGTCAAAGTGATAGTAACGCTTAATCTTTTCAAGCTGAGGACGAGGAACATCCTCTAGTCTGTCTTCAAAGTTTGCAGTAATTGAATCATTTTCTACAGGGTATTTTGAAAACTCTTCGCCTACTTTTGCTTCTGCTAAATAGCTGGGAGCTACAATATCTGGAATAACGCCTACAAGCTGCGGGCTTTTTCCCGAAACTGTATAATACATCCCTTGAGTTACTTTGTGCTCACCTTTAGGATCAATACGGTCATTTTTTACGTTTAGTGTAGTAAGCTGAAAAGTGCCCTTTCCAAAACTGCGGTAATCGCCTACGAGAAGAGCGCGTCCGTAATCTTGCAAGGATTGAGCTACGATTTCTGCTGCAGATGCACTGAGCTTATTCACAAGTACTACCAAGGGGCCTGTCCAAAGAGGGGAGGCTTCTACATTACGCAAATGCTGAATAGAACCGTCATAATTCTTAATTGAAACAACAATTCCTTTTCCCATAAATAGACTATTAACTGCTACAGCCTGAGGTAAAATACCTCCTGTATTGTTTCTTAAGTCTAAAACAACACCCTTTAAGTTATACTTACTTTTATACTCTGCTAATTTATTGTAGAGGTCTTGTGCACAAGAACTCTGAGGGTCTTGGTAAAATGAGTGGAGAGTGATGTGAGCTATGTGGCCATCAGCAAAAGGCTCTACAGCAGCTTCAATACGTGATTCCTCTATGACTATTTCTCCGCGAACAATTGTTACATCAAACTTTTTGGAATCTCCTTCCTTTTCATCTTCATCACGAAGAATGGTGAGCTTAACTTTACTGTGCTCTTTTCCTCGAATGAGTTGAACTGCCTGGTTAATATCCATTCCTACTACATATTCGTCATTAACTGCGACGATGAGGTCGTTCTCATTAAGATGATCTCCCTGCATTTTAGAAGGTCCCCCATCTATTAAGGAGACAATCTTAAAGCCCGTGAGGTTATCAACAAGTTGTACTCCAATCCCCATAAGGCGTTGTTGAACTTGCATCATAAAGAGGTTGGCTTCATCAGGTGGAAAGTAAACTGTTTGAGAGTCTAGAGCAGAAGCTACTGACTTTAAAATATAGGCATGTAAGATTTGAGTTCTAACCTTCTGGTTCTTTCCTGTAACTTCTTCTTCTCTCCACTTGCGTCGTTTCTCAACTAATTTTAAAAACTTCGACTTAAAATCAGGCTCTTCTAACTTGTCAGCAGTTATTTTATGAAGGCTTTTAATCTTTAAAAGTCGTTCGCTAAGCTCTTCTGTCGAGGTTGTCCAGTCACTAGATTCTAATTCTTTAGTATCCACATGGTCTAGAAGAGACTCAATTTTAATATTAGACTCTAGCTCAGAGCGTCTCTCAATGCAGCTCACCATCTTTTGGTGAAGAGTGTTGAATAGAGTGAAATCGCTCTTATAGAAGCCCTCTAAAGCGCTAGAGAGTAGCTCCTCAGATGGGTTTAAATAAGCGTCAACATCGTCCTTGATAAAATAGGTCTTTAAAGGGTCAAGCTCAGTCACAAAATTGTCAAAAGCGCGCTTCATGAGCTCTAAAGTGAGCTTTTTCTGTGTAATGTGAGTAAATAGAAATTCATTTACTTTAGCATTTACATCCCTAGGCTCAAGCTCTGCTGGCTTTGAAAACAGAAGGATAGGGATGAAAAGGAGGATGAATAAGGTGTAAATTTTACTTTTTTGCATGATTGCTCGCCTTGCTTAATGATGGGCTTATCTATACCTTGAAAATGAATCAAAAATCAAGAAAATCTTTTATTTCATAAACTTCTTAAATTAAATAATTTATGAATTACTAGACGGCGAAAATTGATTAAGTAAAATTTATAAAGCCTTAAATTGCCTATAGTGAGATAGTTACGGAATTAAACGCTTAAATGAAGCTTTAAAAAAATAATTTAATAATTTCTTGAATAAAATTTATTTGTCAGATAAAATTTTTTCCAATCCTTAAGATCCATTTGAAGTAAAATGTTATATTTTTTTTGGTAATTTTAGGAAGTGACTAAAGATTAGCTAGTTAGAGGGTTCTTTTTTCGAGTAATTATAAATAGTAACTGTTATTAAACTAATTTTTTATAATATTTAATAAAAATAACAGATGTTATTTACTATATGTAACATTAAAAGTTGATTAATATATACGCTATATGGCATAATAAAATTTAAAAGTTATTGCATTATTAATTTTTTAGTTAAAAAAAAGAACTTTATTTATATTTTTTAGGGGGTTTTATTATGAACAATGAAAGGAATGAATTCAGAGAATTCAGTCAACAAGAAGAGAGTTTAGTTTCACTAGAAGCTGTTACTCAAGCAACTGAAACAGTTGATCAAAATCAAGCGGTGACTATTACAGAAGCTGCCAAGATCAACGGAGTTACAAGACAAGCTATTTATGTTGCTATTAAGCAAAATAAACTTAAAGCTCAAAAGGACTCTACAAGATGGACTATTACGCTTCGTGATTTAGAAGCTTATCGAAGAGATAAGTATTCTAGAAGTAAGTCTACTTTTGATGGCGAACTTATATTTGATAATCAAAAGGGATATTTTTCTGTAAACCAAGTGGCAAGAATTTTAGGAGTTCCGGCTCAGAAGATTTATTATGCAACTCGAGTTGGAATGCTTAAAGCAATCCGTAAGGGAGCTGCATGGGTCATTAGCGAAGATGACATCAACGGTTACAGAGAATCTTTTTTAGCTCGTAAAAATGGCAGAAGTAAAGCTGTAAGCTAAAAAAATAGAGTAACGCTATTAAAATAGCGATCTCTAAACCGCTAAAGGATACTTTAGCCTATCCAATAGGCTTTTATTCAATTAGCGGTTTTTTTTATGTCTGGAATGGACAAGGATCACATGCAAAGCCCTCTAGAGGCTCTACCTGGATGGTCGTATGTTTTATCTGGTATTTTGACCTAAGCATCTCGGTGACTTGTTTAAGAGCCTCTGTAGGCTTCTGAGAGCAGATATGGACACTTAAATTAATCTGATCTTCCGAGAGCATCCAAATATGAAGGTCGTGCACTTTCTCTACTAAGGAACAATCCATTAAATCCTTTTCAACTAGTGCAGGATTAGCTGTCTGGGGAGCTCCTTCCATAAGCACGTGAATGGTATCTTTAATGAGCTTCCAAGCGCTCCAAATGACAATCAATGAAATAAGAAAAGTCACAATAGGGTCAATAGGCTCCCAATGGGTTAGGGTAATCAAAAGACCAGCGATCACTACGCCCACGCTGGCTAAGAGATCTCCTAAAATATGAACATAAGCGCCTCTCACATTCAGACTCTCTTTTTGAGAAGGATGGAGTATTTTAATCATAATGATATTGGCTATAAGTCCGATAGTTGCAACAATTAAAACAATAGGTCCTTTGACGGGAGCTGGATGCATGAGTCTAAGAATGCCTTCATAAATTAAGAAGGCCGAAAGAGCCCAAGTTGTTCCCCCTGATATTAATGCCGCTAGAATTTCTGTTCGATGATAGCCATAGGTTAAACGTGAGTTGGCTCGTCGCCTTGACATCCAAAAAGCAAAGAGACTAAGAGCTAGGGCTCCTGCATCAGTGAAGAGATGAAGCGCATCACTCATCAAAGCTAAGCTATTAGCGATCCAACCAAAGATAAACTCCACGCACATGAAAATAAGGACTAAAACGAGCGTTTTCTTTAATGCTGATCTGCTCTTTTGTCGATGAGAATGAGAGCAAGTCATAAAGGAGTCCTATAGGATTTGAAAATCTTTGATCACGAGCTGGATGCTGGGCTTATTTTGATAGTAGTTAACTTGTGGGGTAAAGGCTATTTTCAAAGTGAGACCCTTTTTGTAAAGTTCTCGGCGTCTATCTGCCATGCCAATGGCAATGCCTTCTAAAAAGCGATCTCCTTGTTCTAAAAAGAGCTTTAGATGAAATTTATTAATTACTTTAGGTGCCCAGGCTTGCTTTGCATGGCAGTAAAAAATAGGAGGGGGATTCTCATTGCCGAAAGGTTCCAAGAGACTAAGAGAATCCATAAGATCAAAGTCGAGTTCGGAAAAATTTACTAAGCTATCTAAATAAAGTTTAGACCTTACATCTTGTGTTCTTAAAGAGGTATTGGCCTCATCAAAAAAAGCCTGTTTAAGCGCTGGGATATGCTTTTCTTCAATAGAGAGTCCTGAGGCCATGTCATGACCACCAAAATTTAAAAGAAGGTCAGCATTTCTCTTTAAAAATGGAAGAAGAGGGAACTCTCTGATTGTTCGCATTGAGCCTTTACCTATTCCATTGTCTATCGCAATTAAAATAGTGGGTCTATTAAATTGTTTAGCTATTCTAGCTGTGATAATAGGGATTATGCCCGGATGCCAATTCCTAGAAGAAAGTACAATAGCTTTTTCATTCAAAAGCTCAGGATGTGAAGCTATGTAGCTATCAATTTCTTCAGATAGCAAACGTTCTATCTTTTGCCTTTCTAAATTATTTAAATCGAGCTCTTTTGCCATTAATTCTGCTTCATCCTGATCTTGAACGAGAAGAAGTTCAACTCCACGTCTAGGGTCTGCAATGCGTCCTAAACTATTGAGCTTCGGAGCTATTTTAGAGCCAATTGCATTCGCTGTAATTTCTTTAGAGCTAATATCTGAGAGAAGTAAAAGCTGCTTTAAACCCATACGCTGAGTCTTTTGAAGCTCTTTAAGTCCATACCGAACAAGAACCCTATTCTCTCCTGTTAAAGCTCCCATGTCAGCAACGGTCCCAAGAGCTACTAAATCTAAATATTTTTTAAGGTCAAACTCTTTTGGGTCTAGTGCTTTAGTCGCAATGCGGTGGTTTGTAATTGCGTGAGCGAGTTTAAAGGCGACACCCACTCCTGTTAAATCGCGGTTGGGATAAGTTGAGTTTAAGAGTTTTGGATTTAAAGTTGAGATGCAATAAGGAAGCTTTAATGTGGGTTCGTGATGGTCAGTAATAATGATATCGACCTTATCTTTGACGAGCTCTTCAAGCTCATCAGTCGCAGTAATACTGCAGTCTACTGTAATGAGAAGTCTGCATTCTTTATCAATGGCATAATTTAAAGCATCTATAATGACAGAGCGCTTAAGCATGTTGCGGTTGGGTATATAATAAAAAACTTGAGCTCCAAGCTCTTGTAGAAAGTCTGTTAGTAGCGCAGTTCCTGTCATCCCATCTACATCATTATCTCCATAGATGAGAATATTTTGGTTATTATCAATTGCGTGACAAACCCGATTAACGGCTTCATTCATACCTGGAAATAAATAGGGATCCAAAAGGTCTGGCAAGGTGGCGTATAAAAACTTATTAATTTCTTCAAAGGAAGTGAGGTCTCTATTAATAAAAATATCAGCAGTCTTTACATGGATATTAAATTCATTGATCAATTTGGAAAGAGTTTCTGGATCTTCTTTAGGCTCTACCCAAAGAAGGCTATCTGCTTTATCTTTTGAAGACATTAAATAGACCCCGCCTTTTTTTTGATTTGGCCAATTTCCTTGAGATTTGAAGAAAGGTAGAAAATTATTTTTTCTGGCACGTTGTGGTCTAAACCTTATTTAAAAGTATTTCATTTACCAGTTTTTGGAATGAGTTGCAATAAACTTTTCGTAAAATGAAAAGTTTATTGCAAGATCACTAAGGCAGAATCTCTTTAAGCGGCTGAGCCATTTTTAAGCTGCTTGGCTTTGACTTTTTCCCCAGTTTCACGTCCATGAAAGTAGGTGAGTAGAAGAGGAGCTACAAAAAGTGAGGAGAGAGTCCCTACAATAACTCCGATACTCATCATAAGAGAGAAGTCGAAAATCTTGGCGCCCCCTAGAACAAGAAGTGCTAGAAGAACGATAAAAGTGGTAAGAGAAGTCATCAGCGTTCTATTTAAAGTCACACTCAATGAGTGATTAATAATCTCATAAAAAGAAGAATCTTTCATGAGGTTCTTTTCTTCTCTTATTCTGTCAAAAACAATGATTGTGTCATTCAATGAATATCCAATAATCGTCATTAAAGCAGCTATAATTTGCATGTTGATCTGTACGGGCACATGAAAAAGATGCAAAATAGCCAAGATTGCTAAAGTGATTAAAACGTCATGCAAAGTACATAAAATTGCACTAATCGCAAATTTGACTTCAAATCGGAAAGAGATGTAAATCAAAATGAAAAACAAGGCGAGTGATAAGCCAATAAGGGCATTATTTCGCGTTGTTTTAGAAAGTTGTCCACTCATCTCAGACCAATTTCTATCTAAGGAGGCTAAGCTCTCAGGCTTGAGTTGAATCCCTTGCTGTTGCAGAGCTTGAACGACCCAATCCATTCGAGGGTTACTTTGCCAGCTATAGCTTCTAGAGCTTGAATCAACAAGGTGTCTAGGTAGCTCATAAAAAGGTCTTCCTTTTTCTTCTAAAGCTGAACTCAACTGAATACGTAGAGAATTGGGTTGATTAAGTTCTCTAATCTGAAAGTCCGTAGACCGAGCCCCAGCTTGCATTAAAGCTGCTTGTACTCGAGATCGATAGGACTTTTGAGGGGACTCATTGAGCTGAACATTCAAAGAATATCCTCCTGTAAAGTCCATTCCCATAATTGACTTATGCTGCATAGCAAGGAGAGTTCCCCCAACAACAATAATCACTAAAAAGAGGCTTGAAACCAAACGTGCATTTTTCAAAAAGTCTATAGACTTCACTTGAAACCAATTGGCCATAGAGAGCGTTTTATCTTTGGTGCTCTCAACCCATTTGGTGAAGAAGACTCTTGTCATGAAAAGGGCAGTAAACATCGAAGACGTAATTCCGATCGTTAATGTTATTGCAAGACCTTTAATAGGACCTGTGTCGAAATTTAAAAGGATTAAAGCTGCAATTATTGTAGTGACATTGGAGTCAAAAATCGCACTGAACGCTTGCTTGTACCCAGTGTAAATAGCAGTTGAAAGCCTTTTTGTGTGTTTAAGCTCTTCTCTAATTCGTTCAAAAACTAAAACGTTTGCGTCTACTGCCATCCCCAAGGTTAAAATAATACCTGCAATACCAGATAGAGAAAGGGTGGCTTGTAAATTTTGAAGAGTTGCCCAAATAATCAGTAAATTAAAAAGCACCGCAATGGATGCGATCACTCCAGAAAAACGATAGTAAGTAATCATCAAGGCTATGACGAGTACAAGAGCAATTACTGTTGCAAGTATCCCTTGTGTTTTCTCTTTTTGTCCTAGATCAGCACTGACATTATCTTCAGATAGAATTTGTGGTTTAAAAGAGAGAGAGCCCGCTTTTAAATCTGCTGAAAGTTTATTCACTTCATGTTGAGTGAAACCTCCTGCTACCTGAACATTATCTCGAAGAGCTTGGTTGAGTTGCGGGTCATTAATGATACGACCATTTAAAACAATGGCAAGTCTCCATCCACGTCCAGGACTGTATTTTTCTCTAGAGGTTCCTTGGACTCGATCTTTAGCAAACAAAGAAGTCCAGGAATAAAAAGTATCTCTTGGATTCACTTTTAAACCTAACTTTGAGGTGTAGGCTCCCTTAACACCAAAGGCAAGTGTATTTCCACTTTGAGCGTCATAGTTTGTATGGATGTTTTCAATTTGTGCTCCTTCTAATGCAAAATTATTGAATACAAAAACGAGAGGACTTGTCTGTCCTCTCCATTCCATGTAGTCTGAGCCTGCATAGGGAGCTATGAGTGAAACATTTTCATTTAGAGATGAAGTACTGAAGCTTTGATTTGGGGCGTTAAGCCGCAATCCATTTTCATAGAGTAATCTTGCATGATCAGTTCTCGGAGTGATACCGTGTCCGTCTTCGCTTCCACCTAAGTGCTTCCATGCAATTGCATTCAAGCCCTCCATATCTTTTCTATTTGTAATGACTGCTTCGTTCCAAACTTCTTGAAGAAATTTTTGTGAAGAAGTGAAAAGAGGGCTTTGAGAGGATGAAAACTCTTCATTTACTACATGGAAATACATGGTAGAGCCCTTAATGAGCTCTTGAGCTGAAAGTCCTTTAGAAGAAGGAAAGTCTAAAGCAATGTTATTTCCTTCGACTCGAATATCAACTTCAGAAAGACCCATCTTATTTACACGTTGAGTCAGTTCATTAACGCCTTCGGTTAGGTCTACCTTATTTGTGACAGGTCTATTATTTTGATCTCTAAGTCCTATTAAGATCGATTTTCCACCTTGAAGATCAAGGCCCCATTTCAGAATCTTACGAGTATCACCTCTAAAATATTCTCTTGTACTTAGCTTGAGGTTATCCCAGTAAACATTACGAGTAGGGGGAGGAATTAAGAACTTCGCTTGAGGATCTTGTAAATCAACAACAGCCGCTTGATGATCATCTCTCCACTTGATGAGCTCATCATGAACCTGACTCTCGATTTTATTCTCAGTTAGAATTCGTTGTTCTAAATCAGTGAATTCTAAAGTGGCAAAACGCTTGTTTCCACGGACTGTAAAGGGTTCTCTAGTCGCAGCTAGTAAATCTGAAAAATAGTCAGGTTTCTCAAAAATAAAGTCCTGCTGAAACGATTTTGGATAAGCTGAACCTTCAGCTACATAAGAGAGCTGGTAGCCTTGCTGAAGAAGAAGGCTTTGCAATTCCCTAAACTCTTCTATAAATTGACGAGCTTGGTCAGAATCAGGAGCGCTTTGATACTTTTGAAAAATAGGATTTAATCCTTTGGCAACTACATAAATGGAGTTATTTCTAAATCCTTTTATAGGAACTTCAGTGTCTAAAACAGGGGCATAAACTAAAAGTCCAAATTTTGTCTCCTGAGGGGTAAGCTTTTGGTAGGAAGCATAGTTCCATACTGGAAAAGCCTCTCCTTTTAAGTCAGGAGATTCAGGTGACCAACTTTGATCAAGTTTTGTAAGTAAATTTTGAGTGTCTTGCTTAGCTACATAGGAAAGGTCTAAAACAAGGAACCCTTCACTATGAGTCAAATTATTTAAGGCAATCTGGTAGCCTTCAGATCCAGGTGAAATAGATTCATCAGAAGATTGAGAAACTTTAGCAACTTCATTAATAATCAGCTGGTTTAGCTTTTCTTTTTTCTGCTGATTCTCAGCTGAATTTTCTAAAAAATTCCGGACGTCAGAATGAAGATTTAGAGTGATAGTTCCTTTATCCCAGTCAAGAGCCATTGATTCGAGGTAGGGGCTTCGCTTTCCAAAAGAGACTGTCTGCAGAGGCGCATAGACCGCTAAATCTTGGTCAATCAACTGTAAGGAGAGAGGCATTTCTCCAGCATTGAAGAGATTATGATTTCGCTTTAAAATAATATTAGCAGTTTTTAATGTTTCAACATCTGCTAAAAGAGGCTCATAGCTCCCGCTTTCAGTTGTAATTGATTTCAATCTTGCTTCATAGGTGATTTGGAGACGGTCAAAGGCGGTTGAAAGAATCTCTGCTGTATTTTCTGATTTGGGTGAGATTTGTGAAAAACTCTGAAAATAACGCTTAGCAATTTGTGATTGATCTTTAAATGTTTTCTCAAAACTCACGATGTTTTGAGCTGCGTCTAATAAGCTTTGATCGGTTGATGAATCTTTTGCACCTTCTTTTAAAGACTCTACAAACGAAGCATTTGAAGAGGGACCTGCAAAACCTAAAGCTAGCTGGCTAAAACGATTGACAATGAGCTCATGATAAAGAGGTGAAGGTGTTGAGTTTTCAGTTTTTGAGGCAAACTTAAAAAAATCAGGTACTTGTTTAGTAGATGCTGAAAAGTTGATCTTTCTTTCGACTAAAACACGATTGGGTTGATCCTGTGCATCGTTAGCAAGACTTAACTGAGCGGGAACAAAAGAGATGAGAGCTCCAGCTTTTGGCAAGTACCGCTTGAAAATTTGAGCCTCTTCTGGTTTTGAAAAAGTAACCTCTATCAACTTTGAATTATTCTGAGCAAGTTTGATAGACTTGGGCTTTAACCCTAAGTTTTTAGAAAAAGAGTGCACCCAATCTATAGACTCTTCTTGCAGGTTATCTACTCGTTCTACAATATTTCCAGCAACCTGTAAGGCTTGTTTTTCACTCACCGGTTTCGACAGGGGCTTTGAGTAGTAAATAAGAGTAGGTAGGATATTATAAACAGTTAATACAACAACCAACGCTATAAGAAATAAATGCCAACGCTTTACCTTTTCCATATGATCCTTCTAATTGATATTTTTTATTTGGATGGGGGATCTTACCATTCAAGTGGCATTTTTGCAAGCAGGAGAAGATATTGCCTTTCTATCTGACAATATTTAAAGGATAAACTTAGATAACTTGGGGTGCTTTTCTGAATCGAGAAGGGAATAGTGAGAAAGATAGTTTTGAAAACTGTCTGCCTAAGAGTTATTATTTATGGGATGGGTTAAAACCATAGGAGGGTCGGCAAGATACTTTTCAAAAATAGCATTTGCCTCATAGTGTTTCGGATGGGGGCGTTGTTGATTTAATCAGGATCGGCCGATTCAGACAAATAAATATTTAAGAAAATAAGCGTATAAATGAAAATGGACTCCTGATAACGATAACAAGGAGTCCAAAGATGAGCTACGTTAAACGTAACTGGAAAGAATATAACAAAAAACTGGTTAATCGAGGAAACATTTTTCTTTGGATTGAGGAAGATACTTTTAATCAGTGGACTGTGAAGAAGAAAAAGCGGGGTCGGCCCGCTTTTTCTTCTTCTGTTATCCAAACTGGTTGGTTTTTAAAGACTTTTTACCGCTGTACTCTAAGAGCTTTACAAGGTTTTTTAGATTCGCTTATTAAGCTCATGAAAAAAGATCAACGTTCTCCTCATTATAGTGTTTTCTGTAAACGAGCTGCAGAGGCAGCAGCTAGTTTACCTAAATTGAGCCAGAGAAGACCTACTGATTTAATTATAGACTCTTCAGGTCTCAAAATTTTAGGAGAGGGAGAGTGGAAGACAAAGTACATCGATCTAGAACTCGAAAATCTTGGATTAAATTGCATATTGCCCTTGATGAA
>FUWD013179812.1_pt1 | contig 13408 bp, 12 predicted proteins | sample 1063281 | NCBI WGS metagenome assembly FUWD01 (sample SAMEA79048168, study PRJEB19326) | metagenome | biome: marine
GTCAATTTGACAATTGGCTAACTAGACTCTCGACTTAGCAGAATTATATCGAAGAAGTGGCTCGCCAATTGATGCAACAGCTTGGGGAAAATAGAGTTTGGACTAATTTAAAGGTAGAGAAGTTGTCGGGCGGTCTTTTCCGCCCGGCAGCAATGATGTCAGTCCATTACTTCCATGAGCTTTCCGCAGCAGGGAGGAATACGGTCTCCCTTCTTGAGTTCAACATATTTGTTACAGGTCTGGCAATAGCAGCGGCAGTCTTTGTCAACATGAATTTCCGGGAAATCTGAGGCTCCCTTGGTTTCAAGTCCTTCAATCGCAAATCTTGCAAACGCGCTTTGGTTCGGAATGTATTCACCAACGGGGACCATCTTCTTGTTGAACCGTGCGCAGTCAACCATTAAACGCCAAAGCTGCTGAAGCTTGGAAGTCTCCTCAGCATTTTCGGGAGTAAATTCTACAAGGTTTTTGTCAATGTTGATCTTCATGTTAATCACTCTCCTGAAATGACTTTTAAATTAGGCTCGGATGAAACTTACGAGCCGATGAGGCAGCTAGCTTGGTTTTGGTGTTAACCGCTAGAATTGTTATTATGTCAATATTGTACAGTTGGACCATCGTAATGGTTTGTGTCTTTAAAAAATAATAACGTCAGCCACTAATGGCAATGGAGAGAATCCATAAAAACTGACCCAGGAAAATCCCTAGAATCGACAGGATTCCTCAAAGAGCGCTAACAAATCACACTCCAAGTTCTGAGCCAAGTTCCCTGTAATATTTGGGGAACTCTGGTTGGAAATTCTGGTAGAATGTTACAGGATACTTTGCTCCAAGCGCTTTCCCCGCTTTATGTAGTCCTTCAACTAAAACGTCCAGGTCGTTGGCAGGCATTGCAAACGCCAGTTCATCGTCCTGAGTCATTGAAAATATCCTGTCTCCGTTACCGGGGATAGCCACGCGCGGCTCCTTTTCCTTAAAAGGCCCTATCAAATATTCAGTGCATTCTATTTTTCCGCCAAAATTACCGGTAACCCGCGTTCCTTTCATGTAGGACCAGGCCTGAACAAGACGCATAATCTGAGCAGGGTTGCCATAAATTACGATGGTGTCCGGTACCATCGAAGTCCGGGCCAGCGGGGCCAGGTATATCCCTTTATCCGGGCTCTTTTCCAGAATAAACATGGAATCGGTCTCGATTGCAGCGGTATCCATGTCCATAGACAGAGTCACGTTGCACAGCAATTTACACATGACGGATTTTTGATCCTTTGCCGGCGTAAATCCAAACGCAATCATAGCCGGAACGCAGATGAGATCTTCGCGACCTAAGCCCACAGACCATCCATAAGTTCTGGCCATTGTGACCCCCTGACAGATCGTGACCCTCTTGCCCAAAATTTGTGACGGACGCCTGGTCTTTTCAGGAAAATCGGCCTTGTCCAGAAATTTTACCCCGATTGGTTGGCTTCTGAGCCTCAAATTATCATAAATAAAATTCGACTGTTCGTGCTGCGCGCTTCCCGGCATTTCCATTCTCCTTCCGGTACTAAAATCACCTAATTTTTATATGGGCTCAAGGTTTTGAGAAGTGACAATTTCGAATTGAGAGATTCTGGCATTTGAGAAAGATTGGCGTCCCCAAGGGGATTCGAACCCCTGTCGCAGGCGTGAAAGGCCTGTGTCCTAGGCCGGGCTAGACGATGGGGACGCAGTATAAGTAAGCCACAGCGTCTCGATAGATTTTAATTGGTAGGCCGTGCTGGGATCGAACCAGCGACTCTCTGCTTAAAAGGCAGATACTCTACCCCTGAGTTAACGGCCCGCCTATTTTGGAGGCTTTGTAATGTCTCTCGTCAGGCGTCTACTGACTAGCTAACAAAGCCCCATCGCGACGCCGTCTGATGAATAAAACACATCGCATTAGTAGTGTCAATAGGACGCAGAAAAAAATACGCGGAGGCCAAATTATCCGCTGCCTTGCCCTCCATACGTGGGGTGACTTACGCATAAGTCCGGGTCACTGTTTCAGTCCAGAACTCTGGCTATTATCGGATTTCTTGTTTATAAACTTTTCAGTTGCATTTAACCCCGACCTCTGATTGATTTCGTATGGTAGTTGATGTCCGAATTAAAGTGTAAACGAATAGGTTTAGTCATACTGACATTTCTCGGATTATCCGCGTTAGCGACAAGTTTAATAATTCACATTTATGGTCTGGATTTGCGAATAGCCAAGTCATTGCATGACTCCAGCTTGGGGGAGTTAGGCTGGCTCACAGGTAAGGCTTCGCCCTGGATCCAATTTTACCGTTATGGGGAATATCCAGCCGTGATAATGGCAATCCTTGCCTTTGCAATTTTCCTGCTCGCAAAAGCCGGCAAATTTCCGGCCAGTTACACTAAATCCTGTTTAGTCGTGGTTCTCACGGTTATACTTGGTCCTGGTCTGGTAGTTAATGGGATTCTCAAAAATTGTTGGGGACGTCCCAGACCAGCGGATACAATTTCTTTTGGAGGAACCAGTCCGGAGAGAAATTTTCTGAACCCTGGGGGACCAGGAGCAGGAAAGTCTTTTGTATGCGGTCATTGCGCCAACGCGTTCGCCGTATCGTCTGGAGTGGCCTTTTTCCCTTTTCATCCGGGCATAGCCGGATTTTTATTCGGGGCTGGATTGGCATTAGGAACGTTAGGGAGCTTCGCAAGAATGGCTCAGGGTGGACACTATCTGTCTGACGTAGTCTGGTCAGGATTTATCGTGTTATCAATCATTGTCTGGCTATATTTTTGTATTTTTAAGATACTGGCCGTTGAAAGAGAATGACTGTATTAAATGATTAGTTGATTAAAAGTGGTTATTTATATATAATCCTTTATAATTTTATTATGCCTACCAGAGGCTGACATGGTTTGCAAATTTTCGAAACTCGACGGAACCGCCATTCTGGTCGTCACAGCGCTGTTTTCAATATTGCTGTTTGTCGTAGACTTCTCCTGCGCCCAGTACCCTGCGCCGCCGCCCCAGGGACCACCTATGGGTGCGCCACCCCCACCAAATCAACAGGCTCAACAACCTATTGAATACGCATTCCGCCCTAATCTTTCAAATCCTGAGTATGGAGAATGCCTCAATCTGGAAAAGAGGTGGAAAAATCTTTGGCAAACCTATTATCAACTTTACAATCAAACACGAATGATGAACCCTAGCGACCCTCAATACGCACAGATGGCAAACTATGTGAACCACATGAAAAGGCAACTTGACGCTGCGTGGGCGGATTTCAGTGGAAGATGCGTTTATTTTCCGAATCGCCGATAAAAATATGCCAAAAAACATGGAGAGGTCGCCCAATGCGCTTTCAGAAAGCGCCTGTCAACATGAAACGTTTCAAAACGATAGCCAATATTCACTAAACCGCATCCTCAGTTCGATATTCATTTTCTCTTTGGTAGGTGTAGCTCTTTACGCCTTTGCAACATTGGCTTCTGATCGTCAACAAACCTTTCATGCTTTTTCCTTGTTTCCGCTCGGGCATCTCGGGCTGGTCTTATCTCTGGTTACTGTGGGCTGGTTCATAAGGGGTTGGCGTTTTCATTATTACCTGATGAAAGTTGAAGAAACGGTTCCGTTTATCTATGCGAATATGACCTTTCTAGCTGGTTTTGCGCTTACAGGGACTCCAGGCAAAGTTGGTGAAGCCATGAAGGGAGTTTTTCTGAAACGAGATTACGGAGTATCTGTAACCAGAGTGGTCGGCATAGTGGTGGTAGAGAGACTGATGGACCTCTTTGCGGTACTTTTGCTGGGGTCATTTTCTCTCATGATATTTGAGGGTTGGCGAAATCTTTTTCTTGCTCTCGCCGGAGTTGTTATAGCATCCGGGATCTTTCTATGTATGGAGAATATCTACAGGCCGGTGCTGGAGTGGATGTCCAGATTACCTATAGTATCATGGATAGCATTAAAGGTTCTCAGAATTCTGGTCTCAGCCAAAGACCTCATGAAGCCGCGGATCTTCATTGTGGGGCTCTTTGTTTCAGTCATCGCCTGGGGAATGGAATCCGTCTCCCTCTATATAGTAATGAAAGGCTTCGAGCTTCCTGGATCATTGTCTGAGGCAAATTTCGTATACTGCTTCTCAACAATACTAGGCGCGATTTCCATGCTTCCCGGAGGGATTGGAGGAACAGAAGCTGCGATGATCGCCCTGTTTAACTATTTGGGAATATCATACTCGAATGGATTGCCTGCGGTGCTGCTCATAAGGGTTTGCACTTTGTGGTACGCTATAGCTGTCGGTGTTTTATTAAGTGTTTACCTTCTTTGTTCAAAAAAGGCAGGATTAAACTCAAGAAGTACTCCATAGTGAACGATTCAAATCTAGATAAAGCTTCTGCAGGTGTTGACTGAGCTTCGTTAATTCTGCTATTGTCGATATATTCCAATGATGATCACTTATTCTATTAGACTACAATGCTGAACAAACTCTAGGGCGAGACAAGGCTGGAATCGCAATTATCGCCCGGATTCTGAACTAATCCCAAACCATTCCCCGAATGTGGGAAGGCAATTCTATTCTCGTAGGAGCTGACCAGATGAGTGACGAATATGATATCGAATTAACTGAAGAACATATAATGCTGCGCGACATGGTGCGAAAATTCGCGGCCAATGAAATCGCTCCGGTTGTCGAAAATGATGAAAATGAACACCGGTTTCAGAGGGAACTAGTGTCAAAGATGGGCGAGCTTGGTCTTTTCGGTTGCCCGGTTCCCGAGGAATATGGCGGAAACGGAATGGGGTATCTTGCTCACGCAATAGTGACTGAGGAGATCGGCAGGGCCTCTGGGTCACTCAGAGTAGCCTTCAACATGCAGACTATGGGTACGGCCATGTCAATATTGAAGTGGGGAAGCGAAGACCTCAAGAAAAAGTACATTCCCGCATTGATGTCCGCCGAGATCCTTGGATGCTTTGGTATCACCGAACCTGACTCAGGATCCGACACTGCTTCAATGACTACAACTGCGGTTCGTGACGGGAATGAATACATCTTGAACGGACAGAAAATGTGGATAACCTGGTCACCGGTCGCTGACATGTCAATAATTTTTGCCATGACCGACAAGAAGGCCAAGCACAAAGGAATGAGCGTGTTCGTCATGGACATGGACACCCCGGGTGTTTCAACAAAAGCTATCAAGGAAAAACTTGGCATTTGGGCATGCCCTACTGGCGAGATTCTCATGGAAGATGTTCGCATTCCCGCTTCGAACCTTCTGGGAGAAGAAGGCAAAGGATTTGGCTACCTTATGAAGGAACTTATCAGCACTAGGCTTTCCGCTGCCGCCGGTGCTGTTGGATCGTGTCAGGCTGCGCTGGATGAAGCAATAAAATATGCCAACGAGAGGCGCCAATTCGGCAAATCCATTGGAGAATTCCAGATGGTCCAGGAAGTCATAGCCAGAATGGTTGTAGAGACTGAGGCGGCAAGGGCTCTGGTCTGGAGATGCGCAATTCAGAAAGACAGAGGCCTTGTCAATAATATGCGTGAAACGGTGGTTGCCAAATTTTACGCTTGCCGCGCGGCGGATGAGGTTCCCAATTTGGCTTTGGAAGTCCTCAGCGCATACGGTTATTCAAACGAGTACCCAATTGCACGTATATTGAGGGATGGAAAAGTGTACAAAATACTGGAAGGCGCTTCCAACATCATGAAAATGATAATTGCTACTGACGCTTTGGGATTGAAGAAAGCCAACAGATAACTTGGAGTAAGTCACTCCATTGACTATAAAGTTTTACTGAACAACCCAAGTTTATCAAGGATTGTGGCAAGTTGGATGATATCTTCGGCTTCCGCAATCCTTTATTGTTTTTCGGCGAACACATACTCCAACTTTGGCAGTTCAGATGAACTAACCACAATGCCATTTTGCCTAAGCTAAGAGTTACATTGAGGCATAATGGAAATCCTGTAAACAGTGAGTTAGCGGTTCTACGTAGCAAGAAGTCAGGAACCTATTGCATCACTGAAGTTGAAACTCAGTCGTTCGAACTCTTATTTGGTATGATTCATGGCATTTAGTTTTTCGATCACCCATAACGATACCGGATCAAATGCCCGAACGGGGGTGCTCAAACTATCACACGGAGAAGTTGAGACGCCTGCGTTCATGCCGGTAGGAACGTTGGGGGCAATCAAGGCCATATCTCCTGAAACCGCTTGGGATATCGGCTACAGGCTCATCCTCGCCAACGCATACCATCTATACCTACGACCGGGGCACGAATTGATTGCCAAGTTCGGAGGTTTGCGAGGATTCATGAACTGGACCGGCGGTATACTCACGGACAGTGGAGGTTATCAGGTCTTCAGCCTCGCAAAGCTTAAGAAAAATAGATGACAAAGGTGTCCTTTTCCAGTCTCATATAGATGGATCAACACACCTGTTCACACCGGAACTGAGCTTGTCCGTTCAAGAGGCCCTAGGATCTGATATAATCATGTGCCTCGATGATGTCCGGGGTTATCCTGCAAAAGAGTCGGAAGCTCGACACGCGGTAAATAGAACAACTGAATGGGCTTCAAGGACCATTTCGGCCAAAAAAAAGTTGACCCTGCATTGTTTGCCATAGTACAAGGTTCGATGTTTCCTGACCTCAGGAGAGAGAGCGCTGAAGGACTTCACTCTCTCGGGTTTGATGGATACGCTATCGGCGGCCTTAGTGTGGGGGAACCACACGAACTGATGGTTGAAATGATCGACGCGACTACCCCACATCTGCCCAGAAGTAGACCTAGATACCTCATGGGAGTTGGCAAGCCGCAAGACATTTTGGAGTCGATCATCAGGGGCGTAGACTTGTTTGACTGTGTCTTACCCACGAGAAATGCTCGAAACGCACATCTTTTCACGTCTGCAGGCCCACTAAATATTCGCAACGCGAGATATCGCGATGACCAGAACCCGGTTGATTCGGGTTGTGGATGCGCTCTTTGCCGGAATTATTCCAGGGCTTATTTGAGACATCTTTTTCAGGAGAGGGAAATCTTCGGGTTTACTCTTGCAACAATACACAATCTAAACTTTTATTTTCGGCTCATGTCTGATATTAGATGCGCCATCAGGGAAAACCGCTTGAAATCTCTAGCCAAGGATTATTTGTCCCAAACGGAGGAAATCAATGATTGATATGGCTTACGCCATGGGTCCGCAGCCTGGCCAGGCGGGCGGAGACGGGATGCAGTCTCTAATTCAATTTCTGCCTATTGTTCTTATATTCGTGGTTTTTTACTTTCTGCTGATTAGACCCCAGCAAAAAAAGGCCAAAGAACACAGGACTATTCTGGAAAACCTGAAAAAAGGCGATAGCGTGATCACCCAGGGCGGCGTTTACGGTAAGATAGCTGCTATTCAGGATCAGATCGTGATTCTTGAAATAGCGGACAAGGTCAAAATTCGTGTAGCCAGACCATACATCGCCGGTCTCGCCTCAACCCCGCCGCCTCCCTCTGAACCGAACGCCTGAGGAGACATTATAGATGATCGAGAGCCTCAAGACGCGATTTATTATAATTTTTGCCGTTCTCATTGTTTGTCTTTTTCTGATCTATCCATCTATAGGGCCTGTACCAGCAATCTGGTCAAAATATTTACCGGATAGTCCTATCAGGCTGGGACTTGACCTTCAGGGGGGCCTATACCTTGTCCTTGAGGTTCAAGTCGAAAAAGCCGTAGAAGCAGCCGTAGATCAAACCATGCTCGAAGCTTCCGGCCTCATGAAGGACGAACGGATCAGATACATCGACATTCAGAGAAAAAACACTGATTCCTTTGTCATAGATTTCAAGGACGCAGATCAGTCGGCCCTTTTTGATCAGAAAATTCTGGACAAAATAGGGAGCTTTAAAAAGATTTCTGGCGGCCCATCTGAAAAAGGATTTGAAACTGAACTTCAACTTGACCCTAAAACAGTTGACACCATAAAGCTGAAAGCCGTAAGACAGGCTGTAGACACCATCCGGAACCGGGTAGACGCTTTTGGTGTGGCTGAACCAGATGTCGTAATTCAGGGCACAGACAGGATTGTGGTTCAATTGCCGGGACTGAAGGAAGACGTCAACAGGGCTATTGACATAATAAGGCGAACAGCCCGTCTGGAATTTCGTCTTGTCGACGAAAAAGGGGACTTGTCCGCTGCCCTTAAAGGTAACGTTCCACAAGGTTCTGAAATCCTGTATCAGCTTGACAAGAACCCTCGAACAGGAGCAGTAGGCAAAACACCGTTTCTGGTAAAGAAACAGGTTCTTCTGACCGGGGATCTGCTTACGGACGCGAGAGTAACGCCAGACCAAACTGGCCGGATGATAATCGGCATGGATTTCAATCGACTCGGAGCTCAACAGTTCGAGAGGATAACCGGCGAGCACGTTCGGGAAAGACTGGCGATTGTTCTGGATAACCGGGTTTACTCAGCGCCTGTTATCAAGGATCGAATCTCCGGCGGATCAGCGATTATCGAAGGAATGTTTTCCCCCGATGAAGCTCATGATCTGGCTTTGGTTCTGAGAGCCGGCTCGCTCCCTGCTCCAGTAAAGATTCTGGAAAATCGTTCAGTTGGACCCTCTTTGGGAGAGGATTCGATAAGGTCGGGTAGAAACGCCATTATTTTAGGCATGCTCCTGATCGTGATCGGTATGGCCGTATATTACAGGCTGTCCGGGTTAGTAGCCAATATTGCGCTGCTTTTCAATCTCCTGCTGATTTTTGCTGTGATGGTTTCACCTGGCCTGCGGGCCACACTGACTCTGCCCGGACTTGCAGGAGTCGCTCTAACCATTGGTATGGCAATAGACGCAAATATCCTGATTTTCGAACGAATCAGGGAAGAATTGCGTGCGGGACGAACTCCTAGGAGTGCCCTTGAGAATGGCTATACAAAGGCGTTTTCGACGATATTTGACTCAAACCTGACGACAATACTGTCGGCGCTCCCGTTGATCCAGTTCGGCACAGGGCCGATCAAGGGATTTGCAGTGACTCTTTGTATAGGATTGATAGCCTCTATGTTCACTGCGCTATTTGTGACAAGAGCCATATTTGATTATGCTTTCCTGGTCAGGCGCGTCAAGACTTTTAGCATTTGAAAAGACAGTTATTTAGCTAGCGATGTTCTAGCCGAAGTAAGGATTCAGCAGTGGAACTCATACCGCCAAACACCAAAATAGATTTCATGGGTAAAAGGACCTACGCTTACGTTTTTACCGCCGTGATGATAGGCTTGTCTCTTGTATCCTATCCGGTAAAAGGATGGATCAACCTCGGGATTGATTTTACCGGTGGCGTCATGATCCAGGTCAAATTCAAGAAACCGGTAGATACGGAACACATCAGAAAAGCCCTGCAACCGATCAGCGAGAACGCTACAGTTCAGCGTTTTTCCGCTGGAGGAGAGGGAGAAGATTTTATAATCAGGCTGGAAGCTCCGGATGAAGGCTCGGAAAGATTCTCGGCGGAGTTACAAAGTCTCTTGGACAATTCTTTTGGCAAAGGCAACGTAGAAATCAGGGGTTTCGAAGCCGTGGGTCCCAAGGTCGGTCATGATTTGCAGCAAGCTGCAATTTGGGCGACGATTGTTGCGCTATCCATGTTACTGGTTTACATGGCTTTTCGCTTCACCTTTAGCATGGGGCTTGGCGCCGTCTTTTGCCTGGTGCATGATTTGATAATAATTTATGGATTTTTTGTATGGACGGGTAAAGAGTTTAACCTGACCATTCTGGCCGCCATGCTTACCTGTATAGGGTACGACATTAATGACAGCATCGTGGTCTGCGACCGGATTCGGGAGAACCTCAAAACAATGCGAAAACAACCCCTTATCGAGGTCTTCAACGTTTCCATAAACCAGACCCTTTCCCGTACCGTTTTAACCGGTGGCTTCACGTTGCTCGTTATCATATCCCTGTTGATCTTCGGGACAAATGTGTTGAAGGACTTTGCATGGGCTCTTCTTGTAGGAATCATTTTCGGAACTTATTCCTCGATTTTCGTAGCGTCGCCCCTGATCCTTGCGATTGACAAATACATACCCGTCAAACGAGGGTAGTTTAATTTAGGATGGCCGCTATCCGGCGACATGATATCGTGTTCGGAATTGCATTGTGTGAGACACGGTAGGGTGTCAGGACAAGCGGCCTTCCACCGAGCAACCAACCATTAGGGCTTTGCATCACATACAGTTGCAGACACAATGTTGTTACAATATTTGTGGCCTCGTCAAATCCTTTCGTCAGAAGGGTTTGTTGAAGTTCCATAATGACTGATATCCTGGGGCACAAAAAGGTATTTGATGTTCTTGAGAAGTCATCGAAGGACGGACAAACCGCACAGTCTTATCTTTTTTCCGGGGTTGAAGGCATTGGAAAACTTCTTGTAGCGATTGAGTTCGCCTGCATGCTCAACTGCTCCCGCTATTTCCAAACAGATCATTTTAAATGCAACATATGTGACAGGATCAGGAAAGGGAATCATCCTGACGTTCGTATTGAAACCCCTATCAAGGGATCTTTCAAAATTGACAGGGTGCGCTATCTTCAGAGCTTCCTGAAATATTCCCCGGTTGAAGCCCTTTTCCGTGTAATCATTATTGACGATGCCCACTTAATTAATCGAGCCGCACAGAACGCACTGCTCAAGACCCTTGAAGAACCGCCCGCCGGTAGTATAATGATACTTGTAACAGCAAAAGCTTCCTATTTGCTACCTACGGTCAGGTCCAGACTCAGAAAGGTCAAGTTCTCGCCGTTGGGCAGATCGCTGATAACCCAGGAACTAGTAAGGACGAAAAAACTTGGCGTTGAGGAAGCTGATACTATAGCAGGTCTATCGTCTGGTAGCTTGGGTCGCGCGCTGGAACTGCATTCGACCGGCACTATTCACCTCAGAAAATCAATGATGGATTTCTTGAATGCCGGACCAGAGTTTGGCCTTGCTGCCCTTCTTGAACTCTCGGCTCAGGTTAGCGTCGATCAGCGCAAATTGTTTGAAGCGATTGAATTTGGCATGACTTGGGTTAGAGACTTGATGACGCTTAAATTGAATGGTCAGGCTTCCGAGATTATAAACACTGACCTCATTGACATTTTAAACTCTTCGGCCCAACATTATTCCATCGAGAAACTGCTTTCAATACGCGATTTGATGTCCAATGCGCTCATTTCAGTCGATTCCGAGACAAACATCAACAGGAATCTTTTATCGGACGTCATGTTTCTGAGAATACGCCAGAAAATGAACGAAACATCAGGATAATCATTTCAAGGCGCAATTAGCGAGGGCTTCAAGAATGATAGACGATAAAAAGCGTGAAGAAAATTCATACCTGCCTCGTTCATACGGCAAAGGGCCGGGAAGGAAGCCCAGGAGACGAAACCGGACTCTGGACAATTCCAAACGTCATTCTTTGACCGATACTAAACCTCTAAATCAGGCTCCTCCAGATGAACCCGTTGAAACCGGGTCGGTTCATGTTTCCGATTTCGAGCCAAAATCATCCCTGAGTCAAGTTGACAAGTCCGATATTGTGGAGCCAGGTGAAGAAATCGATACTCTAGAAACATCACTTGAGTATTGTCACGTTCTTGAAGATACAGCGATCAAAGACCTCTCCTTTACCGTCGCTGAAATTGCGGAAGATAAATCCCGCTCTGTTCATGTCAAACTTGCGGGGATAAGATTTGGCTACGCTTGCAAAGTCTATCATTTCGACTCAGTGGACTTGGATGTTAATTATGGAGAATGGGTGGTTGTCAAAACGGAAAAGGGTTTGGGGTTAGGCCAGGTCGCAATTCCATCCTTTGAAAGAGAAATTGATTCGGCTCAGGCCGAAACTCTCAGAAGGATTATTCGCAAGGGCACCAAGGTTGATATCGATCAAAGAGAGCGATGCTGCCAGAGGGAGTCGGAAGCTTATTCTTACTGCATTGACAAGATTGATGAACTCCAGCTTCCCATGAAACTGGTTTCGGTGGAGTGCTTTTTCGATTGCTCCAAATATGTATTTTATTTTACTTCCGAAGGAAGGGTCGATTTTAGAGAGCTGGTCAAATCTCTAGTAGCCAGATTTCCCGTTCGTATTGAGATGAGACAGATAGGTGTCAGGCATGAGGCCAAAATGACAGGAGGCATTGCATGCTGCGGTCAGGAGCTTTGTTGTTCGAGATTTCTGACCGACTTCAGGCCAGTCTCAGTCAAGATGGCTAAGAACCAGAACCTCTCGCTGAATCCCACAAAGATTTCCGGTGTCTGCGGTCGACTGATGTGCTGTCTGAGTTACGAGCACGAGGTCTACGAGGAATTTATAAAAAGCTTGCCCAAGGTTGGAAAACTGGTCTCCACCACTAAAGGGGAAGGCTTTGTGGTTAAACACAATCCCCTGGAAGAAACTGTTCTGCTAAAACTTGTTGACGACAGTATTATCGAAGTCAGAAGCATCGATATACTGGCGGAACTTGACGTCGATGTCACAAAAAAGAAGGCGCCTCCAAACCAGCCTCAGGTAAAGCCTCAGAAAAAGAATCAAGGCAGAAAAACGCAGAGCGTACCAGCAAACGATGAGAACTAATTTTTTGCCTGTACTCGAAATCGAAGGATAATTTTTATGAAACGGGTAATTCTCGGAACCGCAGGCCACATAGATCATGGGAAAACCCAACTTGTCCGGGCTCTTACCGGTATAGATACCGATAGACTCAAAGAAGAAAAAGAAAGAGGAATCAGCATCGAACTCGGCTTTGCCTATCTTGATCTCGGCTCCGACGTTAGAATCGGTATAGTTGACGTTCCTGGACACGAAAGATTTGTGAGGCAGATGGTAGCCGGAGCCGGGGGAATAGATATTGCCGCGCTCATTGTTGCCCTCGATGAAGGTGTGATGCCCCAGACAGTGGAACATCTCGATATTTTATGTCTACTCGGAATTAAGCATGGTCTGGTTGTACTGACTAAAATGGACCTTGTTGACGAAGAATTCGCGCTTCTGGCCGAAGAATATACCAAGGATCTTGTCCAGGGAACCTTCCTTGAAAATGCCCCAATGGTTAGAGTTTCCTCGAAAACTGGCGAGGGAATTGAAGAAGTTAAGAACGTCATCTTGAACCTCAGTGAGAAGGTGGGCGAAAAATCTGTTCACGGCCTTTTAAGGCTACCGATAGATAGGGTTTTTCACACTAAAAAGGTCATGGGGACCTGGTTTGCCGGAACTCTAATTTCCGGAACGATTTCAGTTGGGGATGACGTAGAAATTCTGCCGCAGGGAATCCATTCTTCTGTGAGGTCCATTGAGTCACATAATCGCTTCGAACAACAATCATTTCCAGGAGAACGAGTGGCGGTAAACCTTAGA
>FUWD013429097.1_pt1 | contig 13387 bp, 13 predicted proteins | sample 1063281 | NCBI WGS metagenome assembly FUWD01 (sample SAMEA79048168, study PRJEB19326) | metagenome | biome: marine
TATTGCATTCTAGGTATGGAAGAATTATCTGAAGAAGATAAATTAGCTGTATCGAGAGCTAGACGTGTTCAGCGTTTCTTATCGCAACCTTTTCATGTTGCTGAACAATTTACAGGGATTCCAGGTGTATTAGTTGATATCAAAGAAACTATTAAAGGGTTTAATATGATTATGGATGGAGAGTTAGACAGACTCCCTGAAGCAGCTTTTAACTTGAAAGGAACTATTGAGGAAGCTATTGAGGCTGGAGAAAAAATGTTAGCTGAAGCTTAAAACAAGAAACTATGCACTTAGAAATAGTATCACCTGAAGCTGTATTATTTTCATCTACCGTAGATTCTATATCTGTACCTGGTACAGATGGTGAATTTCAAATGCTGAATAATCACGCTGCTGTAGTGTCTACCTTAAAACAAGGGACTATAAAAATTCATGTTCATACTCAAGAACATTTAGAATTAGACGAGTTACATGGAAAAATAGTAGCTCATTCAGACGATGATAAAGTGTTAACTATTGCTATCAATTCTGGAACTATTGAGCTAAAAAATAATAAAGCTATAATTTTAGTTGATTAAGCAGCTATAACTTTAGTAAACAATAAAAAAATCCTGAACTATATTTAGTTCAGGATTTTTTTGTAGTATAAATTCTATCAATAAACACCTCAATTTGAGGTGTTGTTGATTTAATACCGTTTTAGTTACCAGTAATCTTAACATTATCTATTTGAAAGGTAGTAGTAACCCCTCCATCTGCTCCTTCGTATTTAAAGGCTATATGTAACTTTCCAGTTAAACAAGAGATGTTAATTGATCCTGAGCTTGAAAAGCTATTGTATCCATTAGATGGACCTTCTGATAATTGTGCGTCAATCTTAAGCCAGGTAGCAGTGCTTACATCTCCAGTAAAATCTGAAGATACATAAGCTGTAAGAGCACTTCCATTATCATACCCTGTATTAGTTTCAAAAGTTAATTCTTCGTCTGTAGTGCCATCTAAATCAATTTCTGGAGTCACTAACCATGCCTGTAAAGGAGATTCATCGCTATTGTATGCAGAAATTTGTACATATCTGTTTCCACTAAAGCTTCTTGATGAGTATAAAGTAACTTCCTCCGTTTACATTTACATTAGTCCAACCGGCATTTGTTATTCCTGTAAGTAGACGTAATGTCTTCAAAATCTTCTTCGACAACACAACACTTCCACCTACAGCATTTTCACCACATTCCAAAACAGGAGGGTCACATCTTTCAGTGTCATTAAATTCCAAATCTGAAGGAGATTTGCAATAACACTAAAAACTACTGCTCTGTAGTCTTTAGATAATACTGCTCTAAAAGTTCCTTTACCTGAAGGGACAACATTTGATTTAAAACTTGCAAATGTACTTGTTTGTAATTGGATAGTTCCTTCAGTTTCGCATTCAAAAATTGTTCTAAATCCATCATATTCATCATTAGATTCACCTGCAAAAGTTTTGTCTAAATCTGATTTTAATATTTGAGCAGAGGCCAATTCTATCATTGTATTGACGTGGACACCAGTTATCTCACTTAAAGAGATACTAGTTGGAACTATAGATGCAACAGTAGCTGATCTTATAATATGGTCGTCTATTGAAGTTGAAGGTATATCATCTACTCTATCTCCATCTAAAATACCAAGTACATACTTTCCTGCAACCTCATTCATTGGGCTACTATTATATGAACTTTCTCCGTCATCATAAGAAACAGATAAACCATCTAATTTTACATATACTTTTCTTCCAATATCATATGTTTCACTTAAAGATGTTTTATTTAAAACTATTTCAATTCCAGCCGTTGGATTCTCAGACTTGTCTTGAATGATTAATTTTTTATAAAAATTTCCTGTTGCATCACTAGAAACAACATATCCCTCTACATAAGTTGGGGCATTTTCATTTACATCAAATGTATGCACCAAGTTGTCGTTTGAGTTAAATTCTTGCTGTAAGGCAGTTTTAATTGCAGTAATACTAGAGTTAGCAATTATAGAAGGTTCTTCTACTGTCACATTAGGAACGGTAAAATCTCCGTCCTGAACACAGGAGCTTATTGTAATGGCTATGGTTAAAAGTGATAAAAAGCCATAATTTTTGATAGTTTTCATAAGTGTATGTATTAATGAGTTTTTCAATTTTTTAAAATCTGTAATTAACATTTAAAAAGTAAGTAGTTCCTCTACCAAACCAGTATTTGTTTCCAAAAACAGGAGTGCCAAGTTCTTTATCTTCTTTTAATTGTCTGTAATTTGCATTTCTACCTTGCTCAAATCCACCTGATTTGTATTTGGTATTTAATATGTTTCCAATACTAGCAAATAAGCTGATGTATTGATTTCCAATCTTCCAAGATTTACCTCCAATCATATTTACAACCATATAATTGTCAAATTTTTCTTGTTGTAATAATTGACGAGCAATGTTTTCATCGTAATCATTAAATGGAATACCTCCATCATCAGCAAAATTCGAAGTTCTTGTAAGTGGAGCTATGTCAACATAGACATTGTCAAAAAAGTTTGCTGTTGCACCCACAAACCAGTAGTCAGGGTCTCTGTATTCAAAACCAACTGAATATGCAGTTTGAGGTCCTGCTGCTAGCTTGTAGTTTTCAAGATTAGATGCACCAAAGTCTTTCCGTCCGTTAACAAATCCCGCATCCTCAGATCTGCTATTGTTTTCTGTAGTTAGGTATAAATTTGGATTGTTGTCATATGTGTACTGACCAACATTAGCAGCTCCTTTTAATTTAATAGTAGGAGTAACTTGTGCCTCAATTCCAATTTCAGCTCCAAAGTGTTTTTTATCAATCCCAGATAATATTTCTTGAACAAATGCTGTATTGTCTCCACCAATACCATCAGCAAAGAAAAAAGAAATTTCTGTTGCATCTTGTATTTTAGTGTAGTACCCAGTAATTTTTGCTTGAACAATTGGGCTTCTAAAAATATAACTTGCGTCTGCTGAGAGTACTTTTTCGCTTGTTAGATTTTCAACAGTATTGTTGTTTTCTCTAGAATTTGAAAATGAATTTCTTAAGTTGGGTGCTTTAGTTAAGTACCCTGCATTAGCATTAAATAAGTGACGACCAGATAATTTATAAGTTAATCCACCTTTTGCACCATAGTTCATAAATGATAATTCCTCAGACTCACCAAGTGAGTTGTCAGGAAAACCTCCATTTTGATATAATCCATCTCTTTGGTGTGTTGTATTTGATGCACTAGCTGCAAGGAAAAAATCAAATTTATTGTACTTAAATTGCCCTTGAACGAAACCATCAACCACATTTGAATATAAATTAAAATTATATTTAAATGTATCACCAACACCAGCAATGTTTAATGGATTTAATAAGTTATTTTGTTTTTCGTCAAAAGAATCTGCAAAAGAATCAGCATCTAAATAACCATTGCCTCCCAATAGATCTATAATTTCAGCAAAGTTTTTTGATGTTAATTGAGTATACTGTACTCTTGCATTAAGAGTGATATTTTCTGATAATTCTTTATTTAGGATTGTATTAACGGTAAATTGAACGTCATCATTTCGATCTTCATATAGAACATAAGAAGAATTTCCGCCGTTATTAGCATTCAAATTAGCATTATATAAACTATTCCAATTTAATTGTCCATCATTGAGGAATGCTTGTTCTATTTCATATACATTTGAAAATCCTTGTCTCAATCCATAACTTGGTAATTTTTGATAATAAGTTGGGTCTGGATTAGAAGCACCTAAATTTACAATGTATGGGTTGCCATTTCCATCCAATGCTTCACCGTCAACTCTAGTCCCATTATTATCTATTCTACTATTTCCAATTTTACCAAATTGATAGGATATGTTTGTATTTATAGAAGTACTCTCATTTAAATTCCAATAATGGTTAAGCATTAAAATTGGTTCAGAAACTTCTTTTATTCTAGAGTTTCTGATCTTTCCATTTTGAGACCCCCAATAAGAATTGTATTGAATACCTTTTAAATCAAAAACTTCTTGAGTTTGTGGCGCAGATTTACCTCTTTTATTAAAAGCGGTAATGGAAGTAAAGCTTAGACTGTGGTTGTCATTAATTTTCTTTTCAATAGATGCGAAAAAAGAAGTAGCATCATACATAGTTCCGTCCACAAATCCTTCTCTTCCATTTCTATTACTAGCAGCTACGGTATATGCCCAGCCGTTTTCAGATAAGCCAGAGGAATGTGTTACCATTGCTCTATGAACGTAACTTCTGTTTGAAGATGCATAGGAAATTCTAGTTCCTTGTCTTTGTTCAGAAGATCTTACATTAATATTGGTAGCACCTAATATACCTCCAAATGTGTAGTCAGATGCAGTTAAGCCAGTGCTAAATTCTTGATTTCTTAAGACATCATTTAAACCTCCCCAATTACTCCACTGTGGTCTCCCGTTGTAGAGCTTATTCATTTCTATTCCATTAATAAGTACTTTACCATTTTCTGAATCTAACCCTCTTATTCTAAAAAAGGAAGAACTAAATTCAAAAGCAGCTGTTCTCAAGTAAACATCTCTTGATGATTGAAGCAATCCGGAAATATTATCAGCTGCACTAGTATCATCATTTAATTCATCATCAGAAAGAGTTACTGTACTTAAATCTTCTTCTTCAGAAATATCTATATACAATAAAATAGTTCCTAAATCGATGGTATTACCATCTAACTCCAGTGGAAAATTCTGAGTCTCATAGCCAGACAATTTTATTTCTAATATAAAATTTCCATTGTCTAAATTTTCAATCACAAAAACACCTAGTTTGTTTGTTTCATATGATTTAAGGGCATTATCTTTAATAGATAAAGAAACTCCTTCAAGAGGTTTTTCAGAATCACTATCAACAATAATTCCTTTCACAATATTTTGTGCATTTATTCCGATTGTGAAAAACAAAAGCAGTAATATTGGAATTACAAATCTTCTCATAAAATAATAGTTTTTTAATAGGGTTGTTTGCAAATACGTTCACAAAATTAATACTTTTAAATGAATTGAATTGTTAAAACACCCAGATATAATTTTTGACTGAAATTAGTTTTATATTTTTGTGTAATTAAAATTAGAAAAATGAATAAATATTTATCATTAATAGCCCTATTATTAGTTACAGTATATTCCTCTTTCTCCCAAAATGGTGAGAAAACGTATAAAATAAGAACTCTTGCTTTTTATAATTTAGAGAACCTTTTTGATACCATTAACGATGTCACAAAAAACGATGAAGCTAGTCCTATGATGGAGCTTAAAGGAAATAAGTCAAAAGTTTATTGGGATAAAATTGATAAACTAGCCAGTGTTATTTCTCAAATAGGTGAAGAAAAAACAAAAACTAGTCCTGCTATTATAGGAGTATCTGAAATTGAAAATGTTAGTGTTTTAGAAGATTTAGTAAAATCTGTGCACATCAAGAAAAAAAACTATGGTATAATTCACTACGAATCTCCTGATAAAAGAGGAATAGATGTTGCCTTGTTGTACCAAAAGAGATACTTTAAGCCAATTTTTCATCAATCATTTAACCCAAATATTTACAGAAATAATAGAAAGGTGTACACTAGAGATCAATTACTAGTATCTGGATATTTAGATGATGAGTTAATTCATTTGATAGTAAATCATTGGCCATCAAGAAGTGGTGGTGAAATGAAAAGTAGACCGTTGAGAGAAAAAGCCGCTTATCAAAACACAAAAATTATTGAGCAGGTTAGAGAAAAAGACCCAAATGCAAAAATTATTGTGATGGGTGATTTTAACGATGATCCTATTAATGCTAGTTTTAAAAAGGTTTTGAAAGCTAAAGGGAAGAAAAAAAATGTAGGAAAAAATGACATTTATAACCCATATGAGGAACTGTTTAAAAAGGGATTTAACACATTAGGTTATAGAGATAATATAAATTTATTTGATCAAATTCTAATTACTTCACCATTATTAGATTCTGGTAATAAAGATTTTTCAACATACAAGATGTTTAAGGCCATGGTCTTTAATAAAAGATTTCTTACAAATAAAAGAGGGCGTTACAAAGGGTATCCTTTTAGAAGTTTTTCTTTTGGAAGTTATACTGGAGGGTACAGTGATCATTACCCAGTATACATGTATTTAATTAAGGAGAAAAATTAATAAGGAAGCACTTTTTTATTTATTGTATATTTTTGAGGTCTTTTAGAATCAGTTGAATAGAGGTATTGCCTTTCCATTCATTTTCATCCAAACTATAGGCAATGTCAAAATCACCTTTAATCAATTTAATTTTATTACCCAATCCAAAGCCAATGGCATTGTAGGTTTTTTGGTCTGCACCATCAATGATACTCAACTTTAGATGACTTTTATCTGAGCCTACAGTTTTGCCGTAGCCATTGTCTCTAACAGAAGTAGTGCTAAATACCGGCTTCATATTTTGTGGGCCAAATGGTCCCATTTGTTGTAGAATTCTAAAAAACTTAGGGGTAATTTCAGATAATTCTAACTCTAAGTCGATAGTAATTTCTGGGATTAGTAATTTTTTGTCAATGCTGGATTTTACAACTTCTTCAAATTTATTTTTAAAAGCACTATAATTTTTTGGATCTAATGTTAAACCAGCAGCATACTTATGTCCACCAAATTGTTCAATAAATTCTGAACATTCATTTAATGCTTCATACACATCAAAACCTTTTACAGATCTAGCGGAGGCTGCAAGTTTATTGCCACTTTTTGTAAAAACTAGTGTAGGTCTATAAAAAGACTCTATGAGTCTAGAAGCCACAATGCCAATAACACCTTTATGCCAATTTTCAGAATAAACAACCGTCGAAAATTTTTCTTTTTCATTAGCTGATTCAATTTGTTGTAAAGCTTCATAGGTAATTTTTTTATCGAGTTCTTTTCTTTCTAAATTAAACTTTTCAATTGAGGCAGCAAAATCTAATGCTACTTCAAAATCCATTTCAGTTAATAATTCTACTGCATAATTACCATGTTTAATTCTGCCTGCTGCATTGATTCTTGGAGCTATGATAAAAACCACATCGGTAATTGTTAATTTTTTTTTATTTATTTGATGGATAATTGCTTTAATTCCATTTCTTGGATTAGTGTTAATCACCTCTAATCCATAATAAGTTAAGATTCTATTTTCACCAGTTATTGGAACAATATCAGCAGCAATTGCAGTAGCAACTAAATCTAAATATTGTTGTATGTCTTCAATTGTTTGACCTCTTCTTGAAGCCAATGCGTGCACTAATTTAAAGCCCACACCACAACCACATAATTCTTTGTAAGGATAAGTACAATCAACTCTCTTTGGATTTAAAACTGCAAATGCATTCGGTATCTCATCACCAGGTTTATGATGATCACAAATAATAAAATCAACATTCTTTTGTGAGGCATAACTGACCTTTTCTATAGCTTTGATACCACAGTCTAATGCTATAATTAGCGAAAAATTATTATCAGATGCAAAATCAATTCCCTGGTATGAAATTCCATACCCTTCATCATACCTGTCTGGGATGTAAGTAGCTATATGATTTGTGATTGTTTTTAGATAAGAGGACACCAAAGAAACAGAAGTGGTTCCATCTACATCGTAATCACCATAAATGAGAATGTTTTCGTTATCAGTGATTGCTTTTTCTATTCTAGAGACAGCCCTGTCCATATCTTTAAGTAAAAAAGGATCATGTAAATCTTCAAGAGATGGGCGAAAAAACTCCTTAGCTTTTTTAAATGTATCTATATTTCTTTGAACCAAAAGCGATGCCAATATCGGATTTACAGATAAGTCATTAGAAAGTTGACTTACTTTCTTTTTATTGGGTGCTGTTTTTAAAGTCCAACGCATAGAATTTTTAATTATTCATGAAAACAAACTTCAGTAGTTACTTCTGCAAACTGTCTAAACATTTCCATAACTCCACAGTATCTGTCAACAGAGAGGGTAACTGCCTTATTAATTTTATCCTGCTGTAAATTACTACCATAAAAATGATATTCAACATGTACTTTATGATAATATTTTGGATGTTCATCTGTAAGATCTCCTTGAACAATCATTTTAAAATCATCAACCTCAGCTCTCATTTTTTTCAATAAGGAAACTACATCTAAACCAGAACAACCAGCGAGCGAAGAAAGCATCATAGCTTTTGGACGTAAGCCTTTGTTTTCTATTCCTTCATCCGGTGCATCCATGAAGAGTATTTCACCACTTGGATTATCGGATTCAAATAGCATATTTTCTTTCCAAACGGTAGTTACTATATTATTGGCCATAATTAATTCTTGTAATAATTTATTTAAACAAAAGTAATAACAAAGATTTAATAACTAGTAGTTTCTCATAGAGAATGAAATAAATTAATAGTTTATGAATGGTAATCTTAAAAGATGATCACCATTAGATTATAATGACTTTAAAATGTATATTTATTTCTGTAAACAAACTAGACATAACATGCCATTAGTATCACCTTTATCCGCAGAACACAATTTAGAAACAAAAAAACTAGCAGAGTTTTTTAACGAAACTCTCGGATTTTGTCCTAACTCAGTATTAACAATGCAACGAAGACCAGCCATTTCTAAAGCATTCATTAACTTAAACAAAGCAGTTATGGCAAACGAAGGTAGAGTTACCTCTGCGCTAAAAAGAATGATAGCATGGGTTTCCAGTAACGCTACAGGATGTAGGTATTGTCAAGCACACGCTATTAGAGCTGCAGAACGATATGGTGCAGAACAGGAGCAATTAGATAACATATGGGAATATAAAACTCATGCTGCGTTTTCAGAAGCAGAAAGAGTAGCGTTAGATTTCTCATTATTAGCAAGTCAAGTTCCTAATGCTGTTGATGAAACTATAAAGAAGCGCTTGTATGAACATTGGGATGAGGGAGAAATTGTAGAAATGCTAGGTGTTATTTCTTTGTTTGGCTATTTAAATCGCTGGAATGATTCTATGGGAACCTCTATAGAAGATGGAGCCGTTGAGTCTGGAAATCAGTATTTAGGCAAACATGGTTGGGAAAAAGGGAAACATAAGTAAGAATAAACTATTTTTTACCCGCTACTACAATAACAATCTCTCCTTTTGGGGGTTTGTTAGTATAATAAGATAGTACTTCTGAGATAGTACCTCTTTTTGTTTCTTCAAATAATTTGGTAAGTTCTCTAGATACTGATACTGTTCTATCCTCTCCAAAATATTCTGAAAAATGGCCTAAGGTTTTTGCCAATTTATGCGGAGATTCATAAAAAATCATGGTACGTGTTTCTTCTGCTAATTTGAGTAAACGTGTTTGTCGACCTTTTTTTATGGGTAAAAACCCCTCAAAAATAAAACGATCATTTGGAAATCCAGAATTTACTAATGCAGGAACAAAAGCAGTTGCACCGGGTAAACACTCGACCTCTATATTATTTTCGATACAACTTCTTGTTAGTAAAAATCCAGGATCTGAAATGGCAGGGGTGCCGGCATCAGAGATAAGCGCACAAGTTTCTCCATTTTGTATTCGTTGCACTACACCTTTTACAGATTTATGTTCGTTGTGCATGTGATGGCTATGCATTTGAGTATTAATATCAAAATGCTTTAACAATTTCCCACTATTTCTTGTGTCTTCTGCTAAAATAAAATCGACATCTTTTAATACTGCAATAGCCCTAAAAGTCATGTCTTCTAGATTTCCAATAGGTGTGGGAACTAAATATAATTTACTCATGCATTACTTGTATTAATCATCAATTTTTAGATTTCCTCATAGGTTTCAACCGTAATATCGGCTAGTACATCACCAGTATGTTTTGTGCTCAACGGCTCAAATAACAATAAGTGAGTTTCTTCTTTTGCAATAGGTTTATGAAGAACTCCTTTAGGAACAATAAAAAACTCACCTTTATTTAAAACGATCGTCTTATCTTCAAGAACCAATTCTAATTGCCCTTTCATAACAAGAAATAGTTCGTCTTCGTCATCGTGTTTATGGAAAACAAATTCACCCTTAATCTTTGCTAATAATATTTGTTGACCGTTAAGTTTACCTATTCTTTTGGGAGACCATAAGTCTGAAAAAAGTTTAAATTTTTCTTTAAGGTTAACAGCTTCATTCATAGTACAAATTTACAAAAAGTAATTGAGCTTAAATTTTAGAGAGATAATTATGTAATTTAAAATGTTCTTCAAATTTAATTCGTTTAATAATGCAAAGGGTAACCCATTGTTATTGATAGGATTTGATTAAATTTGTGGTCGATTACATTTTATAATTAGAGAAATTATAAATCGTGGTTTTGGTTATTATTATGTAATAATAAAATAACATTCAACAATATAAAAAATGTATAGAACACATTCTTGTGGAGCTTTAACTGCTTCAGACATTAACAAAGAGGTAACCTTAGCTGGTTGGGTTCAGAAATCTAGAGATAAAGGATTTATGATTTGGATAGATCTTCGTGATCGATATGGTCTTACACAATTAATCTTTGATGAAGAAAGAACTGCTGTAGATTTAATGGAGAAAGCCAAGAATCTAGGACGTGAGTTTGTGATTCAAATTACAGGGACTGTTATAGAAAGACAGTCAAAGAATCCTAATATGAAAACTGGAGCTATTGAAGTTTTGGTTTCTGAGTTAACCATATTAAATGAAGCTAAAACCCCTCCATTTACAATTGAAGATACTACCGATGGCGGAGAAGATCTTAGAATGAAATACAGGTATTTAGACATTCGAAGAAACCCTGTAAAAGAGAATTTATTATTTCGTCACAAAGTATCTATGGAGGTTCGAAAATACCTCTCTGATGACGGATTTGTAGATGTAGAAACACCTTATTTAATTAAGTCTACACCAGAAGGAGCTCGTGATTTCTTGGTGCCTTCTCGAATGAATCAAGGACAGTTTTATGCCTTACCACAATCTCCGCAAACCTTCAAACAATTGTTAATGATTGGTGGGTTAGATAAGTATTTTCAGATTGTGAAATGTTTTAGAGATGAAGATTTACGTGCAGATAGACAGCCAGAATTTACACAGATAGACTGTGAAATGGCCTTTGTTGAACAAGAAGATATTTTAAGCACTTTTGAAGGATTAACTCGTCATTTATTGAAAGAAATTAAAGGAGTAGATGTAGCAGAGTTTCCAAGAATGCAGTATGACGATGCGATGAAATTGTATGGAAATGATAAGCCTGACATTCGTTTTGGAATGCAGTTTGGAGAATTAAACTCAGTAGCTCAGCACAAAGAATTTGGGGTGTTTAATTCAGCCGAATTAGTTGTAGGAATAGCCATTCCAGGAGGAGCTTCTTATACCAGAAAGGAAATTGATAAATTAGTTGATTGGGTGCGTCGCCCTCAGGTAGGAGCTTTGGGTATGGTCTATGTAAAATGCAATGAAGACGGAAGTTATAAGTCTTCAGTAGATAAATTTTACGATCAGAGTGATTTAGAAAAATGGGCTGAAGTAACTGGAGCGAAACCAGGTGATTTAATTTGCGTTTTATCTGGAGATACAAACAAAGTAAGAGCTCAGTTGAGTGCACTTCGTATGGAAATGGCAGAACGTTTAGGGCTCCGAAATCCAGATGAGTTTGCACCATTATGGGTAGTAGATTTTCCTCTGTTAGAATTGGACGAAGAAACAGGTCATTATCATGCCATGCATCACCCATTTACCTCACCAAAACCTGGCCAACTAGAGTTGTTGGATTCCAAGCCTGGTGAAGTGAAAGCCAATGCCTATGATTTGGTATTAAATGGAAACGAAATTGGAGGAGGTTCAATTAGAATACACGATAAAGAGATTCAGGCAATTATGTTAAAGAAACTTGGTTTTTCTGATGAAGAGGCAAAAGCACAGTTTGGATTTTTAATGGATGCTTTTGAATATGGCGCTCCCCCCCATGGAGGTATTGCTTTTGGATTGGATCGATTGGTATCTATTTTAGGAGGTCAAGAAACCATTCGAGATTTTATTGCTTTTCCAAAAAATAACTCGGGAAGAGATGTGATGATAGATTCACCTGCTACCATAGACGACGAGCAATTAAAAGAATTGAATATTAAATTAGACATTCAAGAATAAAAATTTAATCCCGCAACTGCGGGATTTTTTATACATTAAAAAATGAAAAAAAGTATTTTCCTCTTATTTGTTATTTTTTCAACAAGTCAATTCTTTGGGCAAGAAATGACAGGTTTACAACTTTTAGAAAAAGCCATTGAATATCACGATCCTCATGGAAATTGGTCAACATTTTCAGGAACTTTCAATGTAACGATGAAAACCCCTACTAAATCAGACAGGCATTCTATAATTAGTCTTGATTTACCAAATGAATATTTTCAGTTACATGCATATCAGGACAATATCTCATATGAATACACCTTAGAAACCCAAAAGTGCAATATTAATTTCAATGGTCACATCGCTACAGAAGAAGAAAAAACAGCCAATAAGTTAAGTTGTGAACGCGCAAAGATGTATCAAAATTACTATACCTATTTGTATGGATTGCCAATGAAATTAAAAGATGCTGGAACAATCATTCATGAAAAAGTAGCACCAAAAAAATTTAAAGGAAAGGATTACCTCGTATTAAAAGTTAGCTATGAAAAAGAAGTAGGTGAAGATACTTGGTATTTTTACTTTGATCCATCTACTTATGCTATGGAGGTTTATCAGTTTTATCATGAAGAAGAGAAAAATGACGGAGAATTTATTTTATTGTCTGGTTTAGAGACCGTAAATGAAATTAAAATGCCAAAAAAGCGTGCCTGGTATTATAATAAAGGAGAAAAATATTTAGGAACAGATATTTTAACTGTTGGACAACGTTATGACTAATGATCATTAAAAATGCCTAATAAAAAACGAACCATTTTTACTAAAATTTTGATATGGAGATATAAGTATATCTCTGAGCGTCAATTTATCTTAGTATTGAGTGTTCTTGTTGGGTTTTTAGCAGGTTTAGGAACAGTTCTATTAAAATATCTTACATTATTTATTCAATCAGTACTAGAAGGAGGTTTCATAAGAAATTACTACTACTCCTTGTATTTTATTTTTCCAATTGTAGGGGTTTGGCTAGTTTATTTAATTAAGAAAAACTTTTTAAAAAAAGAAATTGGTCATGGAATTTCTACCACGCTGTATGCTATTTCTAAACGAAGTGGAATCATAGAAAGATATAAAATGTTTGCGTCACTTATGGTGGCGCCAATAACAGTTGGTTTTGGAGGTTCTGTTGGGTTGCAAGGTCCAGCAGTAAGTACTGGTGCAGCCATAGGTTCTAATGTTGCAAGTATGTTTCATATGAACG
>FUWD012914209.1_pt1 | contig 13382 bp, 22 predicted proteins | sample 1063281 | NCBI WGS metagenome assembly FUWD01 (sample SAMEA79048168, study PRJEB19326) | metagenome | biome: marine
GTGTTTTAGGCATATCAAAAAACCTAGCCCCCTTCTGTAAATTACATTGAGCGCAGAGAAGCTGAAGGTTTTGTAAACTATCATCGCCTCCTAGCTTTCTAGAGATTATATGATCTACATGGCTTCCTTCTTGCCCACATCTCTGGCATATACCAGCATCTCTTCTAATAACTATCTCTCTTAGCTTACGCCATTGAGTAGTAGAACCGTTAGCTCTAAGAGCTGACTGCTTAGCCATGAGGCTTAATCTCTATCTTAGTAATCTTAGTACCATCGCATATGCCGTTAATGATTATGTCGTAACCTAATAGGTTATCTATCTCAGCGGTTACTTCACATTGAGGTTCGCTACATTTCCATACATTAAGCATATTAGTACCATCCCTTCTTCTTGCTATGAGCCCATGCTAGGCAAGGCTTACCCTTGTACCTATGGTCTATATACTTCATACCATAGTCTATCTGCTTATTAGCTGATAAGTCCTTAATGATTGGGTTCTTTAGCTGAGGTATTCCGTAAACCTTATGTATGCCATCTTCGTTACCTATGGCTTTTGGATTAAAGGCTGATTCTTTTCCATATAACTTAATTAGACATAATGCTTCTGATTTAACGTAATTAAGTCTTATATAAGTCTTTGGATCTATTGCATCTATTGAGCCTGCTTCTAGTGACTGCATAGGCATAGATAGAGATATCCCAATAACGAAGGCTACCAGGCAAGCTACGCCTTTCAGGCTTGCCCTGAGCCCCTGAAGGGCTCTAGCCGTAAGAGTACCAGAGCAGTCAAGCACATTAGTAAAAGTGCTGGTCAGAAAGCGTGTCGGATTAGTCAGCATGGCCATACTCCACATAGCAGCTACGGCAGTGATGCACCAAACCGCTTCTAGGATAGTCGATATTGAACTCTGGGATAGAAGTATTAGAGCAGAAGGTGCAGTCAGCGACTGTCTCTGGCGTACATTCCTGAGATAGGAATAAATCCTGTTGAATCATTAGAGTAATCTCTTTTCATAGATAGATCGCAGCAAGTAGGCGCGATTAGTTCTTCTGTAAAGGATGCCTTAACTTCTTCCATCCTAAGGCACTCAGGACACTTAAAATCATACTTCGGCATTAGCGTAAATCAAGCTCATGTAGTCATGGCAGAACGGACACTCTAGTTCGGCCTTATTGGATTTGCTAATAGCACGATCTATGTGGACATTAGCTTCGCAGGCGTCGTTAACGCACTGGAACTCATAGCTAGGCATTACCGAGCTTCTCGCAGATATGGCATGGTGAGCCTTTCATAATCGTATTACCGCAGGTGCAGTAAATAGGCTCTAAGTTTACCGAATCTTGCTGGAAATCTGTGTAACCGGCCTTTACGAGTAATCCGACAAGGTCGCTGAACTTAACGAAAGCGAGATAGTCCTCCACTGCCTCGCCTTGTCCGTTCATGCGGCACACTACGACGTTTAGCTCGCCGTTCTTCTCAGTGCGCTTACGACCCTGTCGAATCCACTCCATGGGATTGAAGTCGCTTCTGGCTTTGACTTCTATATCTATAGGGATATTCACTATATCTTTCCCATTACCGCGCCCTACCGTAGCGCCTTTCCAGTATTGACTGAGATATTCAGCTACTACCCGTTCGGTTCGGAAACCACGGTGTTTACGGTGTTGAGAGGGCATATCTGATTATGCCTTCCCAGTGCTAGTTACTGCGTGGCATTTAGGGCAACTCCAGGTATAGCCTGCCACTGGATTACCACCTGTTACTACGATCTCTTCCATAGGGAAGGGCTCATTGCATAAGTGGCATACTGTAGTAATTTCTGGATGAACTGGTGGATGGGGTGGAACTGCCATTAATTCAGCTAGTACCTGAAGCTCCTCATCGCTAGGAAACTTCTCCCAGTCGCCGTCCTGATTCATAAACTCTAGACTTCCCATATCACCACTTCTTTTCTTGTGGACGCCATGTACCGTTAGGTGCAATTTCATACCAGATTACATCTTTACATACGAAGCACCCGAACTTACCCCAGGGCTTCTTCGTCTTTCCGCTAACGCCAGTAGCCCACGTCATAGGCTTACGATCATGGCATTTAGTGCAGTTAGGGATATCTCGCTCAGTCTGACCACCGATAATATCCTTTACGATATTAACCGCTTCTTCTACTGTAGCTGCTGGAGCCGCTTCCCTGATAGTCCATGGGTCGTCCTCTTTAGCGATTAGTACATACTCTTTAGAGGTGTTAGCCATCTTTGCCTTGGCTTCCTCGATAGCGTTCTGAGCTACAGACTTAGCGGCTACCTTGCTCATCTCTTCTCTCGAAGCTCGCTTACCTTTTGTAGCATATCCAGCATTAGCAAGCGCTCTGCCGATTGCAGACGTTTCACAATTCTCCAATGCAGAAGTCGCGTTGACACCCCTACCTTGGACAGTTTCCTCAGCAAGCCCCGTCGACCATACTGGACTCTCCTGCGTGCGAAAGATACTAGCCTCAACGATAAAGCGACTCGTCGAAGATTCAAGTAGTCGCGTAATAATGCGTCCTTCCGGGTTATCTTTCCAATACTTGACGAGCCGTTCTTCGACTGTTTCATAATCATCCAGATTAAAGTGCGCCACGATCGTTAATCTCCTTTAGCTTCCAGCCGATACTACGTAGCTCTCGAATAATCTGCTCATTCTGGTAGATGACTACCTCAGTAAAAGCATCTCTATCCATCGCGGCCTTCTTCAGGTCGTCTAACTCATCCCACTTAAACATATAACTCGTCCTCCTGTGTGTGTAGTGTTCCAGCTATTGCCATATATGCTGCTGCGTCGATATAAGTGTCGACTTTTGCAGACTCCATGCTCCTTGCTAGCTTGACCAGCGCCATACAGTTTGCGACCTGGTAGTCAGTGATAGGCATTTCGAGGTATGCGCTCCAGAGTCGTGCGGTGCGCTGCATATTGTCCGTCGGGTGTCCATAGTCCATACCGCGATCTTGAATAATTGCTTTTGCTTCTGTAAGGAAGTCACCTGCGTTCATCGCCCGACCTGCTCGTAATACTTGCGGACGGCCTTGCGACCCTTTACGTAACCATCGTGATAGCCAGAGTAACGTCCGATAGCGAAACTACCGATACTTACCGCTAGCAATATAAGCTGCCATACAGTCATTTTAATATCTCCCTTATAGCCATATCTTGACTACGAAGAGAACTTTACCTGAAGGCTGGACGATTCCTGGTAACTTTTGATAACGGTTTGGTAACGATTTGGGAAGGGTCTTCGTCCTCGAAATAGGGTGAGCAGACGCTAGCGCTTTCTTCCATATACCTTACCTTGAACCGTGAAAGTACCATCCTTCTCGATATAGATTAGGTCGACCTGTACGTTCTTATTCTTTACGTACATGATCGCAAAAGCCTGCTGCCAGTTAGCCGTTCCCTTAGTGTACGAAGCCTGCTTAAAGTCCATGAGGTTTCCTACTTCGACTCCATGCAGAACACGGCCTAAACGGCCTCCTGAGGCCTCTGTGAAGCTGCTACGGCCTGCGCGGTGAGTATGTCCAGAAATTATATTCTTACCATGACGTCGAGCCGCTTCTAAGGCTGATAGTCCACCCTGAGGCTTAATAGGCGTATGGTCGCCATGAACGGCTACCCAGTTAGGAGCCAGGGTTAAAGGGTTCTTATGGAAGGTGATGCCTAGCTCGTCAAACCGCATGAACTTCTCGAAGCGCAGTTCCGGCAAGGAAAGGAAAGAAGGAACCTTCTTCATAATCGTATGGTAAAGGCGGTCGGTGTGGTTGGAGCGGATGCAGTCAGTAACGCCTAAATCCCAGAGCAGGTCTACGCATCTGTCGCGGTCTGCTGCTAGGGTCTGTTCGTAGGCTAAGGGAGTTCCCTCTGACCACTTGCTAATAGTCTGAAAGTCTATTTCATCGCCGATAGTTACTGTCTGGTCTGGCTTAAAGGTTTTTAAGAATCGAGCTATATTCTGCGTAACGTGTACATCCTCGAAAGGAACCTGTAAGTCACTCAGGATTACTATCTTCTTCATTAGTCCTCGTCGTCATCCTCGTAGGGGATATTGTCGATTCGATTAGGCAGGTTAGGAATAATCCAATCAGGAAAGGAATCACGATCAGAGAGTATCCAGAAGATATGCTTCTCTGAGAAGCCAGCCTTCTTTAGTGACTTGTAATACTCGTTAAGCGCTATCGCATAAGCATCTAGCGCGTTATAAGTATCGAGGTCGATTACTGGTCGCTTCCTTGCCATGAGTTTATTCTCCCTTAGATAGCAGCAATTCGTAGATTTTATCTACGCGTGTCTCCAAACGATTTACCTGGTCTTTAATGCTCGAACCTGAGTTCGGTTTGAGTTCGCTCAGGTAATGTAAAATTATGAAGCGCAAAAGAGCAGCTACACCAGCCAGCCCCGTCGAGACTCCCGCTACAAGCGCAGCCCAATCCTGGATGCTCACTTCTTCTTTTCGATAGCGTCTACTGCTGCTTCGATAGCATCTACGGCTACGTCAGCGATAGCCTTCTTTGCGCGGTATGACTTGATAGCGGCGCGAATAGCAGGAAGTGCCATAATGCCTAAGCTAGCGACGAGTAGAGTTTTCATTAGTTACCTCCGAGTAAAGGGATATTAAAATAGCTACCATCTTCGTCACCTTTTTTAGTAAACGAGATATGGCAGTGATGGTTGTGCTTATTGCTCCCTGTGTATTTCCTCCAGCGCCAGTTAAGGCGGGATGATGCGATTCGGCCATCGAAGATAACGTACGAGATACGCTTCTCTCCAGACTTTCCAGCGAGACGAATCTGATCTGCCAGGTCTGGCATAATATCCGGCTTTTCCTTACCTGAGAGGTCGCGGTCAACGTCAATGGCACGTACCCATCCATTAGCATCGGGATTATGATCGCTAGGACGCGCGGCGTGGCGTGTATCCCCGATCCATCCATCCGAAGTTCTATCTCTATCAGCGAAGGCATCGTCGATTTGTTCTCTTAGCTGCTGAGCTGCTTTGCATAGCTTTGGCTTCATGATAGAAGTAATTTAGCTTCTTCTGCAGTAATCCCCAAACGGTCTAAAAGTGCCTGCTTAGCCATTTTATTATCTTCAGCCTGCTTAGCCTTTAATTCGTCAATTTTAGAAAAAGTATCATTAAATACCTTTTTAGTAATAGGGGTTACGCCTTCATCGTAGATAATAGAATCGAAGTCATCGCCTGAGATAACCCAACCACCAGTAGGGATAATATGTGAAAGTACTTCTGCGCCTGTTGCCATTATGCACCTATTTCCATGAGAACGATCGTAGACATTGAAGAATTGCCCTGTACTGCCACTGTTCCGGTAGCGTCAAGGTTCGCAAACTGTGTTTTATATGTTGTGGCTGAAGTAGTCGCTGGTGAATCTAAATATGATGCAGAAGCGGTTGCCATTGAATTATCCTGGCTTGAGTTATTGTAACCCCACGCACTGGCAAACTTACTAATAAGAGATCCGGCTCTTAGTAGTCTTACTTCGCCAGAAGTAGCACCGAACTTCTGTAAGCCAGATTGGTGTACCAATACTAATACTTTACTTGTAGCAGAAGAAGGTGTGATAGTTGCAGTTAATCCAGTATCGGCAAAGGTTGAACTAGTCGAAGTTGTATTAGTCGAATATGTAGCAGATACAACCTGAAGGACTTTACCTCCACCAGCAGGAGCAGCCCATTTAATGCCTGTTGCTTCAGATGAATCTGCGGTAAGTACGTAGCCATTTGTGCCTACTGCTAAGCGAGCAGGAGTATCAGCAGCAGTAGCTGTGATTAGGTCGCCCTTAGCGTCTACGATAGCGTTCTGGATAGCGTTAGAGTCATCCTGGGCTACCCACGTAAAGTCTAGGTCAGTGCCCGAAGCCTTAGATAGTACCTGGCCAGTAGTGCCACCCTTTAGGTCAGCGAAGGAAGAATCCACGCCGTTAAGGGAAGTACGAATCGCTGCCGCACCATCTTTAACTAGATCTGTGTCGTCCGGGGTTTCCCAGCCGAAGTTAGTAGTCGTTGCCATTTATATCTCCTTTAGGCCACTATTGTAGCGTTTAGCCAGTCTAAACTGGTGTTAATTGTGTTCCAGGTTTCAGCTGCCCCTACGTCGTTCCACTTCATAGACTGAAGGCTAAAGGCCGTCGGAGAAACGTTGAGGGTGATATCTAGACGGTTATACCCAGCCTGGAACTTCCAGCCTTCAACGAATCCCTGAAAGCGACCATTAACCATATTTGCTGGTAGGTCTGTAATATCGAGCGGTAAGCCCATAAATACGTTAAGTAATGCGTCACGATCTGAGTCGTCGATTTCTGGATTACCCAGCGAGAAAGTAATAGAGTCGAATACGTCCTGAGGATAAGCACGAATACCTAAATAGAAATCAGCCTGGGCTTGTGCGTCTACAAGGTTTTCGATGCTTGTAGTAATCGCCTGCGCTTGTGGGCCATAAGTATCTACCGAGGTTTGGTCTGTAGCGCTTACTTCAGCGTTAGCCTTATATTTAATCGTCACCTGGTTACGAAGGTCGCCGATTCGTCGAACGGTTCTAATACCCTTAGATAGAGCAGTATTACCTGAAAGGCTTGTATAGCCGTTATCGGCAAGGTATGAGCTTCTATGGGTTGAATCAGCGTAACCGATACGGCCTGAAGCATCCTCAAATAGGTAGCCTAAGCCGGAGGTAGCGAGCGCAGATACAAGGCTATAAACGTCAGTAGTATCAGCAGAGCGAGCCGTAAGTTCATAGTTTCCTGGTTGGTCAATAGTTCCGAGTCCTGAGTTCTCAGCGTTAGCCCATGTAGTCGCAGGATCATAATCTGCCCAGGTAAGAGCTGCTGGAACTTCTGCCCAGGTATTAAATAGAGTTTGGCTGAGAATTGAGTAAATCTGATTACCGTCAAAGTCCTTAGATAAAGTGCCGTCGATAATAGTCTTAGGCAACTTAGAGAGCGCTCCGAGTGCGGTAATGCTAATTACTTCGTTAATCTGACCAGGAGCAGAAGAGATAACCTCTACTGTGCGGTCGGTCACACTTCCACCGAATAGGTTTACATAGGTTCCGGTTGAGTCCTTAACCTTGATAGTAATAGAGTCATTTACGTCGAACTCGATAGGAGTTAGGTCTAGGTTAATAATCTGAAGATTTGCATAGCCTGCGCGTGGCTGACTGTAGATATCTGTACGACCTGAAGAGATAGAAAGATTCGCCAGGGTTAGATTCGTGTAGTCGCCATAGCCGTTAACGCTAATAGCCCACTCTGGAGTCCAGTTACTCATTAGTAAGAGAACGCTCCCGCTCCTGAGCCACCTCGACCGGTTGCGCGGTTGAGTACGTCTACAATAGTGCGAGCGGTACCTTCTGGGTCGATAGCGCCGTTAACTGTAAGGTTAATTGTAGTACCAGAACCGCCCATAGCGTTATTAGGGATGATGGAACCGCTTGTAGAAGGCTTAAATAGTTCTGGGCCTTTCTCTCCTACCAGGTAGGTAGTTCCAGCCGTTACAGGGCCACCAGAGGCTCTACCGCCACCAAATACGGAGTCGATAAGCCCGCCAATACCTTTTACGAGTGGGTTATTACGCACTAGATCAACGAGAGAACGGATAGCAGATACTACGCCGTTAATAAGGCTTACAAGATTTGAGAAGCCAGAGATAAGAATAGAGAGAATACTTCCTACGGCCTTTAGGGAAGTCGCCAAGGCGGTTCCCAATACTGGTGCCAATACGTCACGGCTGAAGGTTGCAATAGCCTTGAAAAGAGTAAAGAGTGGCTTTAGCTTCTCTTCGTTATCCTTGATAGTAGTAGCTACCTGGTCGAAAGCGCTAAAGAGAGCCTTAATTACTGGTACGAGAATAGTTTTAAGGGTAGGAATAATAAACTCATTAAGGAAAGTCCACATATCCTTAAAGGCTGGAACGAGGGTATCCTTAACGAATACCGAAACGTCTTCCATGATCGGTTTAAGATTTTCGCCTAGCTCATCTGCAAACTCAGAGATTCTAGGAATTACGTCATTAACTAGGCCAGATACAAGGGGAGTAATAGCGTCGAGAATAAAGGCTCCGACTGTCTCCTTACCTTCATCGAAGGCGACTTGAAGGCGCTGCATCTTGCCCTGGAAGGTATCTGCCTGGGTAGCAGCTTGTCCGCCGAAAGTCTCAGATAATTTAGCAGTTACCTGCTCCATGCTCATAGTCTTTAGCTCTGCTGCAGAAAGTCCGATACCGAGCTTTACAAGGGCTCCAGTGTTACCTTCGGCGGCTTTAGCCATCGCGTTCGTGACGGCCTCTAGTGACTTGCCAGAACCGGCAGAAACATCTAAAGCAATAGCCTGGAGACGCTGAGCTTCCTTAACGTCATTAGTAGCAGTTACGAGCCGCTGCAAGGATGGGCGAAGCTCGTCATCTGTAACGCCAGTAGCGAGAGTAGTCTTAGTTATGTAATCTTCTGTGGCCTTGATTTGTGCATCTGTAGCGCCTGTAGTGTTTTTTAGGGCAGTAGCGAGGCGTAACTGAGCCGCTTCATCTTCGATAGCAGCCTTAACGCCATCTATGGCTAACTTACCTGCATAGGCGACGGCAGCAGCTCCAGCAGCAGCAAACGCTGCACCGGCTACCTTTCCGAACTTGCCTAGCTTGTCTCCGAAACCTGCTACTTCATTATCTGCCGTTCCGAGTTTCTTTTTTAGATCGTCGACGTCTGCAAGGATGGATAACTTCAGCGTTCTATTGCCTGCCATTAGTCATACTCCTTTAGAATCCTGTCGAAAGCGGCTTCCCACTTAGCAATTAGTTCTGGCTGAATACGGCGAAGAGTTGGATAGATAAAATAGCCAGCATTTCCTCTACCTTTAACCGGTGTTCTATTTGGGAACTGCTTATAGCGATTAGAGCCGAACTCCATACCGTACAAGAGATCTAAAGTAGAACCTCCGCCTGAGAACTTCTGTCGAGCGAATCCATAGGAGAACTCACCGACCTTAGAAGTTTTGCTTACCTTTACGCCTGCAGCAATTCGCTGGGCTGCTGCACCAGATACGGTACGAGAGCCTGCTGCCTGCTTAATTTCACCTGCTGCATATTCAGCGAGGGCAGAGGATTCCTTTTTGGCTTCCTCTACCGCCGCTGCGTCCATAGCCTTAAAGGCCTGAATAATGGCTCGCATATCACCCTTATCGTAGGTGATAGCGTCACTTGCCATTACGCGCCTCCAGTATCTCTATAGCCGTTAATATGTCTTCTGCAGTTTTCCATTCGCTCATAGGGATTTGGGTAGCTATTGCTAGCTCGACCAGTAAGCGCCCTATGCTTCCGCGCTTATGGCTTTTGGGCTATCGGTACCTACCTCGATATCGACTACTGACTCCATCCAGATTTCCAGTGGCTTTACTGGCTTTCCGGCGGCTTCACGTCGCATCGCGCTATGCGCTACGAAGAGAATATCCCACATACCCGCAAAGGCTGAGATATCTTTCTTAGTAGCCATTTCCCATTTAGCGAAGTCAGGCGGATAGGCCACATAAGTAGCCTCATCCCCTGATACGTATTTAATTGTGATTTCTTTCTTCATGCTTTGCTCCCGTTCTAGTTACTACGCTGAGAATGTCTCAGTCGGTGTTCCTACTACTGTAAGAGTCCATGAGTCGGTCTGAGCTGATGGAGCTGCTCCGCCTACTGATGGGAATACTGGCAATACGTTACAAGCGAATACCGCGCCTGTAGCTGCAGTGAGTGATACTGCGAGAGTAGTGTTTGGTGCAGATTCTGCAGCAGCCCACATAGCCTCGAAGAGTGATGAAGCAGCGCCCCAGTCAGCGAGGAGCTCTACTGCGAGTTCCCACTGATCGTCTGTGTGCTTGTAAGCCTTACCATCGAGTGTCTGGAAGACGTCGATAGTAGGTGTGTTAGTGAGTGTGACGCTAGTAGCCTGTGCATCGTATGCTGCTGAAGCGATGGTGAGGATTAGGTCGCGCCCCGTGATAACGGTTGTTGCCATTTGGGTTCTCCTTAGTTTGTCTGCGTGTAACGAACGTTCACGCGAATATCTGCGACCAGCAGAGTGCTAGCGCCTACTTGTGTAACTGTTGGTCTTTCGACCGTTGAAACCTCATAGCCTGCTGGGATACGGGTTACAACACTTGTAATCAGCTGCTCTAGGTTATCCTGGCTAGCTGGGTTGCTATTGTAAGCAACTGCGCACGTAATGGAATAATTCAATTTAGCGCGAAAAGTTTCTTTACCAATAGTCTCGAACTCCATATAAGGTGAATCCGGAACCACCATTACGGCAGGTACCGGAACGCTCTCTGGAACGTAGGAAAAAACGTTAGCAGTGACTCCAGCAAGGGCATTAGCTAATGGAGTGCGAACTGCAGATAAGATCGTAGAAGCGGTCACTGGGCGATACTCTCCACATCGACGTAAGCGCCTAGAAGTCCTGATACGCGGTTAAAGAGGCTGCGACCCATCCGGTAAGGGCTAGGGGCGAAGTCGACGCCTTCAATTTGACCGCCAGGAGCAGTACGTGACTGGAAGACTTCAACCGATACTACAAGTACGGCAGATTCGACTGCTGATACTCCGACATAGGTAGAAGCTCCGGATAGAGTCGCGGTGCCTGCTGGGATAACGTTCTTCTCTAGGATATCTGCATTAGTAATTGCTGCAGTAAAAGTATATTCAGTAATGAACTCTGTAACTGTGTGAGTGCCATTAAAAGGAGTTCCGCAGCCTGTAACAACTACGCTCTGGCCTTCTGTGAACTCATGAATAAGAGTAGTAGTAAAGGTAGCGACATTATCAGTCAGCGATACCTTAGAAATAGGGGAAGAGTAAGTCTGGAGCAGTGGCAAAATTATCTGCTCGCTAGTGTCAATAATATCTGCTAAATAAGTATCATCGTAGAGAGCAGAAGAGACGCCGAGCACTGATCGCAACTGGGCGACGGTAATGATGGATGGCATTTCTCTTCTGCTTTCTATGATGAGGTGGGGAGCGACCGGGAGCAGCCGCCCCCACGATTAAGGGGTTAAGCTACGTTTAGCTTACGGAACGCTGCTGGGTAGCGGTTAACTACTGCTGCATAGCCGTAGAGGCCGATTTCGAGCTGACCGTTTGCAACGATATTCGCGCGGAGCTGGATTTGACCGCTCTCGTGGAAGCGCATTGCGTTTGATGGGTAGACGAGTGCGTGCTTAGCGTTTGCATCGTCACCTGTGTAATTAGGATCTACTACGAGGTTAAGTCCTGCGACTGTACCTGAAGTTGAACCCTGAGCTACAAGGCCGTTAGCGTTCTGTGGAGCTGCTGCTGCATAGAGTGGGCGACCTGTTGAGTCAACTGCACCGAGAAGTCCAGCGAAGTCGATTCCGTCTTCTCCACCTGTGTTTGCAACGAGCAAACGGTTTGGAGTCATGCGCATTACGCCGAATGAATCAGCAATACCCAAAGCGATAGCCTTGTAGATTGTTGATGATGAAGACTGTGTAGCGTTCTGTGCTGCGATTTGTGCAGCGTAAGCATCTGTCTTCTGTGCGTATGATGCAGCGAGCTCACGGATATATAGGTCTAGGAAGCTTGGGTCTGAGCGGTCTACGAGCTCAACGTCGAGGACGCCAGCGCCGGCAAACTTAACGACTGAATCTTCCTGGAAGGTTACTGCAGTGTCCTGTGAAGCGAACTCTGCACCTTCTGCAGTTAGGCCTACGATAGCCTGAGCACCGAGCTTAGGTGTGAAGATCTTCATGCCTGAAGCAGGAAGAACAGCGCGCTCGATTGAGTCAATGAACGGACGTGATGAGTCGATAATTCCGATTACATCGCGGAGGTATGTAGGTGGAACCATACCTGTATTCTCTGCCACTGTTGCGACTGAGAGAGCTGCAACTAGATCGCGTGCGTCTGCGTCGCCGCGTGATGCTGCGAGCTGAGCCTTAGCGAACTGACCTGCAGTTACGTTTGTGTTTACACGTGGAGCAGTTGTGTATGATGGTGCTGACTGAGCAGCCTGCACTGGTGCAGGTGTTGCTGCTGCTTCTACCGCTTCAGTTACGACGGCAGGAGCTGGAACGGTAGTGTCGGACACTGGTTCTCCTTCGTTATTGTTATTCTCTGAATCGGTTGACTCAGAAACCTGTTCTGGTGACTCTGAAGCTGCGACGGATGCGACGCGAGCTGAGTCGATGGCTGGGTCTGTGACGAGTGATACTTCAACGAGCTTAGCGGCCTTGATAACCATTACGCCGTCCTTATTATCCCATGCGTCGACCTTAACGCCTACTGAGAAGCCATCGCGAAGGCCTGTAGAAGCTTCTACGAGTGCATCTTCGCCAGCGCTTGTCTTAGCGACGTGAAATACTGCGTCCACGCCTGTATCTGTAATTTCGTATGATTTAAGCGTTCCGATTGGGCGAGTACGCTCGTGCTCTAGAAGGAGCTTCGTCTTACGACCGAACTCGATAGAGCGTGGCTCGAAGATAGTAGCGCCAGCAGAAGTAAAGCCCTGCTCGCCCCATGTAACTACGCGGCCTGTAATCTCACGAGTAGCTGCGTCTGCTGCTACTACGTTCATAGAGAAGTTAATTTCCATTGTTGATTAGATCCTCTTCTTCCTGGATTTGTTCTACCGACATAGCGCCAATTCGGTTAAGGATTTCGTAAACCTGTGCGCGTTGGATTGGGTCGCCACGTAGGAAGTCATCTAAATCATGGCGAACGACAGTGCCAGCCGGAACGAAGTCCTGCTGAGAAAGGCGCTGCTCAATAGCGATTAGCACCGGACGAAGTGAGAAGTCTACGAGAGCCTTACGTTCTCCGATTGAGTTGGAGTAAGTCATGGAAGTAGTCTCAGCTGAAAGGAAGTAAGCCGGGATGCCTGCAGCGCGGGCTAGTTCTAGCGCAACGTACTGGCGGGCTTGTGTGAGCTGCAAACGCTCAGGGTCTATACCGAGAATCTGTAGATCTACATCTGCGTTAAGGAAAGCCGTAGTATTTTCTTGGCGTGACTTAGTGAAAGCGTTAACGAGTGCGCGGATTCGCTCACCAGTTAGCATCGCACCAGTCGACTTTAGCGCCATAGAAGGTACTGGGTTCTTAGCGTAGTTCTCAGCTGCGCGCTCTAGCCAGATTGCTGCGCGAACTGTACGGCCTGCACGATTAAAGAAACCTTCATCGAGTCCTGGGAAGAAGATAATAGAACCGACTCCTGAGAGTGGAACTTTCTGCCCGTCGACCATGTAGCCGATAATCTCTGTAAAGTTATTATTATATTCTGGAGTTACGCGAGCGTATGGAATATATGACCAGTCCTGAATACGACCTAACTATAACGGTCCTAAGGTAGCGA